>Ga0307406_10000642_pt1 | contig 19900 bp, 20 predicted proteins | sample 322Cmetagenome_3_FD_203706 | JGI IMG/M metagenome (GOLD analysis project Ga0307406, IMG submission 203706) | Maize rhizosphere microbial communities from greenhouse at UC Davis, California, United States - 322HYB-C-2 | ecosystem: Host-associated > Plants > Roots > Rhizosphere > Soil | place...
AGCCTCTTCGCGTGCGTGCTGTCGTTCCACAACGTGATCGCCCGCTACCAGTTCACCCTCGCGCAGAAGGCCGTTCTCCCCGCGCGACTCGGCCGCCGCCACGCCTCGCATCACTCGCCGGCGTTCTCGTCGGTCGTGCAGACGATCACCGCTGCGGTCCTGCTCGCGGTCCTCGCACTCCTCGGGCTCGACCCGCTGGTCGGCGTGTTCGGCTCGATGGCCGGCGTCGCAACCGTCGGCATGGTGCTGCTCATGCTGACGACGTCGATCGCCGTTCTGGTGTTCTTCGTCCGCCGTCCGGAGCTCGCCGCCGGACGCTCCTTGGGCGCGAGGGTCTTCCCTATCCTCTCGGTCGTCGGACTCGCCTTCGCGCTCTGGCTGGTGCTGTCGAACTTCACGCTCGTGACCGGCGGGAGCGTCGCCGTGAGCGTCGCACTCGCGCTCATTCCCGTCGCGGCCATGGTCATCGGTATCGTGTTGGGCAGGCGCTTCCGACTCGACACCCAGCCGGTCGAGGAGACCACGGCGGACTGAGACGCGCCGACCGACACGAGACGGGGGAGTGCGATGGATCTGGCCTCCCCCGCCCTCGGCTCGATCCGCCGCACGACCGCTGTCGACACGGTTCGTGCGCGGATCTCGCTCGCCGTCGAACTCGGAATGCTCATCCCCGGGCAGCGCCTGCCCGGGCCGGAAGACACCGCACGGGCGTTCGAGGTCAGCGAGATGACCGTGCGGCGGGCCTATCGACTGCTCAGCGACGAGGGCGTGGTGGTGCGGCGCCCGGGTCATGCCGGCGGCACGTTCATCGCAGATGCTCCCACGGTCGGAACCGTGGTCGAGATCGACGCGTACCGAGCGGATGCCGCGCACGTTCACGCGCTCATCGATCAGCGCGCCACGATCGAGGCGGGACTCGCGGCCCTCGTGAGCACGCTTCCGGATGAGGACTCGCTGGCGCGCATGGACGCGCTGGTCGACGACATGCGGCGCGCGGCGGACTGGACCGACTTCCGCACCGCGGACAGCGCCTTCCACGCCGCCCTCGCCGAAGCATCCGGGGTCAGCGGCGCAGCCGAGCTGCACCACCGGGTGTCGCACGAGCTCTACGCGTACTTCATCCCGTACCGGATCGACTACCTCCGCGCCTCGAACGATGAGCACGCCCGCCTGGTCGCAGCCCTTCGGGCGCAGGATGCCGCCACCGCGAGCCGTCTCGCCTTCGACCATGTCGCAGAGCTGCACGCCTCGATGTACGTCGGCCTCCACCGCACCTGACAACCTCCGGCATCCGCCGTTCCTTCCCCTCTCACACCGGGGGCCGACACGCCACATGTCGGACCGTTCCGAGGCATCCGTCCGACATCTGGCGTGTCGACCCCCAGGGTGTGCGGCGCCGGGGAAGGGGTTGACACGTCGCGAGGTTCCATGGTTAGTTACTCATGTAAGTAACCCATCAACCACCTCGGAGGACCCGTGATCGAAGAAGGCAAGCCGCTCTTCCTCCAGATCGCCGAACAGATCGAGGACTCGATCGTCGACGGTTCCCTCGCCGAGGAAGCCCAGGCACCGTCGACGAACGAGCTCGCGTCGTTCTACCGGATCAACCCCGCCACCGCAGCGAAGGGAGTCGCCATGCTCACCGACAAGGGAGTGCTGTACAAGCGCCGAGGCATCGGCATGTTCGTCGCAGAGGGCGCCAGGGAGCTGCTCCTCGGTGAGCGCCGCTCGGCATTCGCCGACCGCTACATCGAGCCGCTCCTCGCCGAGGCCCGCACGCTCGGCCTCAGCCCAGACGACCTCGCGGCGCTGCTCCGACAGCGCGCCGCACAGACCACCGAGGAAACCCCGGCCACCATCGCAGAAGGGAAGACCCCCGCATGACCGCCGTCATCGAAGTGCAGAACCTCACCAAGCGCTACAAGGAGAAACGAGCGCTCGACAACGTCTCGCTCACCATCGAGGGAAACGCCATCTACGGCCTCCTCGGCCGTAACGGCGCAGGCAAGACCACGCTCATGTCGATCCTCACCGCTCAGAACTTCGAGTCCTCCGGCTCCATAAAGGTGTTCGGCGAGCACCCGTACGAGAATGCGCGCGTCCTCGGCCGGATCTGCTTCGTCCGCGAAAGCCAGAAGTACCCGGACGACGCCTATCCGAAACATGCGTTCAAGGCAGCCAGCCTGTTCTTCCCCAACTGGGACCAGGCGCTCGCCGACGAGCTCGTCGCGGAGTTCCAGCTGCCGATGAAGCAGACGATCAAGAAGCTGTCCCGTGGCCAGCTCTCGGCGGTCGGCGTGATCATCGGTCTGGCGTCCCGTGCCGAGATCACCTTCTTCGACGAGCCCTACCTCGGGCTCGACGCGGTCGCCCGGCAGATCTTCTACGACCGGCTCGTCGAGGACTACGCCGAGCACCCCCGCACCGTCATCCTGTCGTCGCACCTGATCGACGAGGTCTCCAACCTCATCGAGAAGGTCATCGTGATCGACAACGGCCAGATCCTCCTGAACGAGGACACGGATGCCGTCCGCGAGCGCGCCGTCACGATCGTGGGCGACGCCGCCAAGGTCGACGCCTGGGTGGCCGGCCGGGAGGTGCTGCACCGCGAGGCGCTCGGCCGCGTGGCATCCGTCACCGTGCTCGGTCGACTTTCCGCCGAGGAACGCGCCGAGATCACGGCATCCGGTTTGGATCTCGCACCGGTATCCCTGCAGCAGCTCGTCGTGAGGCTCACCCAGAAGGCCGAGGCGCACGCTGCCACGGAAGCCACGACCACGAAAGAGGAGGTCCGCTGATGCGACGCACCGTCAACGTCATCCGCCTGCAGCTGATCAACAAGGGCACCTTCCTCTGGTACCCGCTGATGATCCTCGGAGCGGCGACCCTGATCTCGATCCTCATCTATGCGATGATCCCGGTCGACACTCCGAAGTACGGCGGCGGCGGCCAGGCTCCGCTCTGGTACTTCTTCGCCATCGGGATGTCGGCGATGACCCTGACCTTCCCGTTCTCGCAGGCGATGAGCATCACCCGTCGGGAGTTCTTCTTCGGCACGATGCTCACCGCGATCCTCGGCAGCGCCCTCATGGGTGCGCTGTTCCTCATCGGCGGCGGCATCGAGGTCGCCACGAACGGGTACGGGGTCAACGGCTACCTGTTCTATCTGCCATGGCTGTGGGATGCCGGACCGGGCGGCGCCTTCGTGGTCTTCTTCACCCTCGCGCTGTTCTTCTTCGTGCTCGGCTTCACCGGAGCGACGATCTACAAGAGTTGGGGGCAGCTCGTGCTCATCATCGTGAGCGTCGCGGTCTCCCTGGTGCTGATCGGACTGGTGTTCCTGGTGACGCGACTGGACCTGTGGAACAACGTCGGCGCGGGGATCATGGACCTCGGCGCGCTCGGTCTCGCGCTCTGGGGGCTCCTCCTCACCGCGGTGCTGACCGCTGTCTCGTTCCTCGCGTTCCGGAGGACGATCCCCTGATCCGTCGCCGATCCTTCGAAACGCCGGTCGCCCCTCGGGGCGGCCGGCGTCGTCGTGTCAGCGGGCGCGCGCTACCTGCCGCCGGCTTCCGACGCAACCGGTTGGCCGAGACGGATGCCCGCGACTACGGTCAGAGCCCGTGAAGACCTCCACCCTCCGCACGCGCCGATCCGGCTTCGCGCTCTCCCTGCGCGAGGCCGTCCTCCCCGCCCGCCTGCTGTTCGTCGCGAAGACGACGCTCGCCGCGGGGCTCGCCTGGACGATCGCCCCGCACATGCCCGGGGTCACCGATGAGTATCCGTACTACGCACCGCTCGGCGCCCTGGTGAGCATGTATCCGACGCTGATGGGCTCGGTGCGGTCGAGCCTCCAGACGCTGTTCGGGCTGGCTACCGGCATCGGGCTGGCCACGCTGGTCGTGCTGACGATCGGCCCCACCTGGTGGACGGTCCCGCTGATCATCGGCATCGGCGTGCTGCTGTCCGGCACCGGCTGGTTCGGCGTCGGTCGCGAATACGTCCCGATGGCGGCCCTGTTCGTGCTCGCCGTCGGCGGACAGGATGCGGAGGACTTCTCGCTCGGCTACCTGACGCAGATGGCGGTCGGCGTCGTGATCGGCCTGCTCACCAACGTCGTGATCGCGCCGGCACCGCTCACCGGCGAGGCCGAAGCGCGCGTCCGCGCCTTCCGCGAGCAGCTGGCACAGCACCTGCACGACATCGGCTCCGCGGTGTCGGAGTCCTGGCCTCCCGAACATGAGCAGTGGGCCGACGACGCGGCGTCCCTCGCCGACACCACCGCCATCCTGCGTGCCGCGCTCGCGGAGGCGGACGAGAGCCGCCTCGGCAATCCGCGAGCCCGCGGCCCGCGCGGCGAGACGCAGCACATCCACGACGAGCTGGCTGCCCTGGATCGGATCGCCCACCTCATCCGCGACATCTCGGATGCCACCGCCGACACGATCTGGGATCGGCCGGCCGCGATGCCCCTCGATCCCGTCCTCCCCGAACCCCTGTCTGCGGCGTGCCATGCGGTCGCGGATGTGATCGCACGGGGAGAGCCGTCATCCAGCGAGAGTCATCGGGAGCGCGGCGAGGCGGCGCGGGCCATCCGGCTCCTGCTCGAGCAGGTCGACGACCGCACGTTGGATGTGCGCCGCACCATGGGCCCTGGCGTGCTGACGGCGATGCACCTGCGCCGCATCCTGATCCTCAGCGCCGGTCCCGCCAAGACCGACGACGAATAGCGCCGAACCTGCCGTGCGGTCTCAGATGCTCAGCACGATCTTGCCGAGGTGATGCCCCGCCAGCATCCGATGGGCCTCCCTCACCTGATCGAGGTCGAAGCGGTGCGCGAGGTGCAGTCGAAGAGCGCCTGATTCGACGGCCTCGCTCACCCGCCGCAGTGCAGCCTGCCTCCGATCGCCGTCGTAGTACTGCACCCGAGCATCGTCGACGGAGGGATCGAGGCGCACGCCGTGCGGCACCGTGCGGCTGCCTGCTCCGCGAGCCGATCACTAGGGGCGACGATCATGGCGATCGCGGACGGGAAGCGACCTGGGGAGGGGCTGCGGAAGTCCGGACTCAGATCGTATCGTCGGCTGCGATCAGATCGATCTGCCAGAACCGGCCGTCCGGATCCTTCTCGTCGTGCGCCTCGTCTGCGGCGGAGAGCATCTCGTTGATCTTCACGATGACCGCGTCGAACTCGGCCTCGGTGAGCCGGATCGTGCGCTGCGTGAAGGCCGCGTGCACCTCGGCGGTGCGTCCGGTCACGTACTCCGGCGTCCAGGCGAGCACTCGCCGCACGAGCTCCTGGTGATCTTCGGCGAGACCGGCCACCACCGATGTCGTGAGCGCCTCGTCGACGACGGGACTTTCGGGACCACCGACGTTGAGCGCACCCTTCCGCGCGGTCCAGACCCGGTCGCGCCGGTCGCGCGCCTTCTCCGGTGCTTCCTCGATGAGTCCGGCGTCGGCGAGGGTGCGCAGGTGGAAGCTGGCGCCGTTCGCAGGGACGTCGAGCTCGGCGGCGATATCCGCCGCGCGGAGGAACTCATGCCGCGCCAGAAGGCGGAGGATCTGGCGGCGCAATGGGTGCGAGTAGGCCTTCAGCATCGCGGACGTCATCCAGACGGGATCTTCGTCCCGCTTGTCCTCCGTACCCGGCGTCATTCTCGAATCATACCTGCAACGAAACTTGCGCAATGAGACTTGCGCAACTGTTGTTGCGCATCTAGTCTCGATCACATGAGCGTCGCGACCCAGCCCCACCGTCTCTGGCGCAACCGTCGCTATCTCACGTGGCTGGTGAGCGACACGAGCAAGGGTCTCGCCGCCTCCCTCTTCGGCTTCGCGATCCCGCTCCTCGCGCTCATCGTGACGAACGACCCCGCGCAGGCCGGCATCATCGGCGGGGCCGGCATGGTCGCCCGACTGCTCATGACCCTCGCCGGCGGCATCCTCGCCGACCGTCACCGCCGCATCGCGCTCATGCTCCTCGGCTCGCTGATCGGCATCGTGCTCGCCGGCGGGTTCACGCTGCTGGCGCTCGGCGATGCCCTCACCTTCAGCTCCCTGCTGGTCATCGACATCCTCCTCGCCGCGCGCAGCGGACTTTTCGACGTCGCCGGCGAGAGTGCGATCAAGGAGATCGTGCCGGATGAGGCGATGGGACGCGCGCAGGCCGCGAACCAGGGGCGCGACGCCGCACTGCAGCTCGCCGGCGGGCCGATCGGCGGACTCCTGCTCGCGGTCGGCGGCTGGCTGGTCGGCGTCGCGATGACCGCCTGCCACCTGGTGGCGGCCGTGACGGCGTGGATGCTCGGCCGGGATGCGCGCCGGGCCGGGATCGTGGATGCCGGAGCCGAGAGCGATCGTGAGCCGGGCGCCCCGGAGGAGAAGACCGCGCCCAACGCCTGGGCCGAGCTGCGCGAGGGCTTCGGGTGGCTGATGTCCCGCCCCGATCTCGGAGGTGTGCTGCTCATCATCACGATCATCAACCTCGGCTTCAACGCGGCGGTCACGACGGTCATCTACTCCCTGCAGCAGGAGGGATACCCGGAGGTCCTGATCGGCGGGATGACCGCGGCGGTCGGCGCGGTCATGCTCGTCGGCGCGATCGTCGCCCCTCTGCTCGTGCCGCGCTTCCGGGCCGGCATCCTGGCGATCGTCGGTCTCTCGACCGCCGCTGCGGGCGCCGTCGCCCTCTCGATGGTCACCGAACCCTGGGCGATCGTCGCGGTGCTGGGAGCGGCGGTGCTGATGCTCCCAGCCCTGAACGCCGGGATGATGGGCTATTTCATGGTCGCGACTCCGACCGAGCTTCTCGGCCGGGCGAACAGCGCCGCCGGCGTGCTCGGGATGGGCGCCCTGCCGCTCGCGCCGCTCATCGCCGGGTTTGGTCTCACCTGGGTCGGGCGGGAGTGGACGCTGCTCATCTGCGCCGGGCTCTGCCTGATCGCTGTCGCCCTCGCCCTCGGCAACCGCGCGCTCCGTGCGCTGCCCGTCGAGGCGCAGTGGGCCGCGCACGCGAAGCAGTACGAATCGGCCTGATGGGCGTCAGATGGCGCCGGTGAGCGCCGCGATCCCGAGGAGCACCGAGACCAGCGCGAGCACGAGGGCGATCGAGATGAGCACGACATGCACGGTGAGGAACGTCGTCGCCTTGCCGTTCTCGTCGCGCGCACGCGGATCCCTCGCGACCCGCTTGTAGAACTGCGGCCACACGATCGCGTTGAAGGCGGCGTTGAGGAAGAGCACGATGGCGAGGGGGATCACTCCTCCACCGTAGCGACTGCGGGAATTCTTGGACGCGGACATGTATCAGGATGCTCTTGCCGTGCTCCTGGTAGGTGTGATCACAATGGGCTTCATGATCGACGGTGCACCCGGCGCCGCTCTCGATCCTGCTTCGGGCGGTGGCCCTGCGCGCTGGCAGCGAGCCGCGGACCTGTTCGACGCATGGCGCGAGGGCGACGGTCACGCGATGGACGAGCTCGTGCGTCTGATGACGCCCGTGCTCTGGCACGTCGTGCGCGCCTACGGCCTCGAGCGCACCCTCGCCGAAGACGCCGTGCAGACGACGTGGCTGCAGCTCGTGCGCGGGCACGGCTCGATCGCGGACCCGCGGGCCGTGTCCGCCTGGCTCACCACCACCGCGCGACGCGAAGCCTGGAAGGTGGGCAAGGCGAACGGCCGCGTGGACACGACGGATGCCGACGACCTCGACGCCCTGCTCCCCGAGCAGGTCTCCGCCGAGGATCACGCGACCATCGGCGACGAGAACCGCCGGCTCTGGTCGGCGGTGCGACGACTCGCCGCACGCTGCCAGCGCCTGCTGCGCGTGATCGCGTTCGAGGAGCGGCCCGACTACGCACGGATCGCCGCTGACCTCGGAATGCCGGTCGGCAGCATCGGACCGACCCGCAACCGCTGCCTCGCCAAGCTGCGCGCCCTGTTGGACGCGCCGCCCGCGCCGAAGACGGGAGGACTCTCATGAGCGACCACGAGGACGCCGAGGTCTTCGCCCGACTGCGCACGCTCTGGCGCGAAGTCGACCCGGTGCCCGCCGACCTGATCGACCGCATGGTGGCGGCGGTCGCGGCCGACGGCCTCACGCGCGAGTACGCCCTGCTGACTCTGGTCGAGGGAGAGCTCGGCGCGGTGCGCGGCGAGGCGGATGCCCTCACGCTGCAGTTCAGCGACGGCACCACCAGCATCCTGCTGCACGTCACGACGACGACCACGGGCCGACGGAGGGTCGACGGGTGGGTCGACACGGCCACGGCCGAGATCGTGCTGACCCAGGGGGAGAGATCGGCGACGACGTCTCCGGCCGAGACCGGGCGCTTCGTCTTCGACGAGGTGCCGGCCGGCCTCACCCGCGTGCGACTGACGACGGGCGACGGCGACGCGACACGCACGCTGTCGACCCCGCAGTTCGAGCTGTGACGCCGGGCGCTGCCCGTCGATGACACCGCGGGGAGACCCGCACGGAGAGGATGATCCATGGAGCAGCCCAAGGGATGGAGCTGGCAGGACCGCGCGGAGGGTTCGATCCGCCGTGGCACGGCTCTGGATCCGAGCCTCGAGCCGGTCGACGGCATCCGCGCCTTCCCGACCGCGTACCTGCCGCAACGGCTGCTGATCACCCGGACCGACGATGATCAGGAGGAGTACGACCAGGAGGTGCGCACTCTCCGCGACGCCGCCGACACCTTCGGCTGGCAGCTCGTGATCGAAGGCGAGTCCCGGCAAGCACGCACGCTCGCCGCCGGCGTGCCCGGATTCCTGCGCGCGTACCTGACGACGCCCGATGAGCCCGCCCGCGGCGAATCACCGGTCGCCCCTGATGCCTGGCGGGTGCTGCAGCGGGCGCGGCGCATGTCGCGCTCGACGATGCCGCGCACGAGCCTCGAGCACGTGCTGTCGATCGATCCGGTCGGACTCAATCCGTTCACCCGCACGAACCCGTTCACCCGGACGAACCCCTTCACCCGCACCAACCCGATCCGCGGGGCCGGAGCGGGCGGCAGCGACGACTACCTCGAGCCCGGCCGCGGCGCCAGGCAGCCGGTCAGCTGGCTGGGCCCTGCGCCGCAGCGTGGACCCGACCCGAAGCGCGGGCGGCGACCTGTCGTCGCGGTGCTCGACACCGGCTGCGGCGAGCACGCCTGGCTGCCCGCCGACATCGTCACTCGTCACGTCGAGCTCGACGGCGTGCCGGTGGGGCTCACTGACGAGGCCGATCCCGAGCGGTATCCCGATCTGCACGGTCAGCTCGACGGCGAGATCGATGCGGTCGCCGGGCACGGCACCTTCATCGCCGGCATCGTGCGGCAGGCGGCGCCGGATGCCGACATCCTCTCGGTGCGCGTCGCCGGAGCACTCGGCGTGATCGACGAGAGTGCGCTGCTGGAGACGGTCGCCCAGGTCGTCGAGCTGCTGCGCCGGCATCGCGAGGATCCGCGCACCGGCTTCCCGATCGACGTGCTGAACCTCTCGCTCGGCTACTACCACGAGACACCGACCGACGGACTGTTCAGCATGACGCTGTTCGCGCTGCTGGCGAAAGCGCGCGAGCTCGGCTGCGTGGTCGTGTGCTCGGCCGGCAACGACGCGATCGATCGTCCGTCGTTCCCTGCCTCGCTCTGGCCGTGGCCGGGATCGGACAACGGCATCCGTCCTGACTCCGCCGCACCGCACGTGTCGGTCGGCGCGCTCAACCCGTCCGCGCAGTCGGTCGCGCTCTTCTCCAACGTCGGCCCGTGGGTGCAGACCTATGCGCCGGGGGCGGCCGTGGTGAGCACGTCGCCCGCCTTCATCGGCGGCGAGCAGGCGACATCGCGGGCAGACTTCGACGGCCTCCGCCGCGAGACCCTGGATCCGGATGACTACCGCGGCGGGTTCGCGGTGTGGAGCGGCACCTCGTTCGCGGCGCCCTACGTCGCCGGGCGCATCGCTGCCGAGCTCGGCACCGTGCCTGTCGAGGGCGTGAAGACGGATGCCGCCGCCGCAGCCGTGGCCGCCGTGGTGAAGAACCTGCCCGTCCCGAAGGATCGGAGCTGACGCCGCGGCATCCGTTCTTCTCCGGGGTAGCCGCCCTGCCGACGGTCGGTCGGTCGGTCGGGATGACAGTTGCAGGTCGAAACGGGCCGAATGGACCTGCAACCGTAGTCTCGACCTGCATTCGGACAGCGCGCTCCGCGGAGAAGACCGACGGATGCCGGGCGCGGCACTCTTCCGCGGATCCTCGGCGCACGGCATCCTGGACGGATGCCCCTGTCTGCGAGCGAGCTGCATCGGCGTGGCGTCGAAGCGGCGAACGCGCGGCGGTTCACGCAGGCGCGGCGCGCACTCGACGCGGCATCCGCTCGCACCGACGACGCCGATCTGCGCGCCCGCATCGACGGGACCATCGCGTATGTTCTGGGTCAGACGGGCGAGCCGGCCGCGGCCGAGCAGCTGTGTCGCGCGGCGCTCGCCCGCCCGGGTCTGACCACCGAGACGGTCACGGTGCTCAGCGGCCAGCTCGGCACCCTGCTCTCGCACGCCGGCCGGCTGGACGAGGCCGAGACGATGCTCACGCAGGCGATCGACGCGCTGACGGCCGTCGGCGCCGAAACGATCGAGCTCGCCAACTGCCTGATGAACCGCTCGGTGGTGCGGATGCAGCGGCACAAACTCGACGCCTGCACCGCCGACCTCCAGCGCGCGGTCGCGGTCTACGAGGCCGCCGATGCGACGGAGCCCCTCGCCGAAGCTCAGCACAACCTCGGCTATGCGGCGCTGCTGCGCGGAGACCTCGTCACCGCGCTCACCCTCATGACGCACTCCCGTCCCACTCTGGCCGCGACCAGCGACCTCGCCGCAGCGATCAGCGACCTCGACCGCGCCGAGGTGCTCCGCGACGCGGGGCTCACGACCGAGGCGGAGACGCTGCTCGCGCAGGTCGCTCGCGAGTTCGGGGCGCAGCGCATGCGCCAGGCCCGCGGCGAGGCGGAGTTCCATCGTGCGCGATCGCTGCTGCGCCATGACCCGGCCGCGGCCGAGCGCGCCGCACGCACGGCGGTCCGGCGCTTCGCTTCCCTCGACAATCACGGCTGGGCTGCGCGTGCAGATGCCGTGCTGCTGGAGGCGCAGCAGCGGTCGCGACCCCGGAATCCCCCCGACGCCGCGGAGTTCGTCCGCGTCGCGAAGGCGCTCGACCGCAGCGGCTTCCGCAGCGAGGCCGCCGGCCTCCGTCTCAGCGCTCGACGCGACGGGACGGGACGGATGCCGCGGCTCGATCCCGCCGCACCCACGCCCCTGAAGTTGCGGGCCCACGAGGTGCGGGCGGCGCGCGCATCCGCCGCCGGACGCGATCGGGATGCGCTCCGCGCCGCGGCCGAGGGCCTCGACCTGCTCACGGCCTGGCAGCGGTCGTTCGGCGCTCTCGACCTGCAGGCCTCGGTCGCGATGCACGGCAGTGACCTGATGTTCGCGGGGCTGTCCGCGGCAGCGCGCCTCGGCGACCCCGAGGTGCTGTTCGAGTGGTCGGAGCGCGCACGACACCTCAGCCAGCAGGTCGCGCCCGTGCGGCCCCCGCACGATGACGACCTCGCGGGGGATCTCGCGGAGCTGCGGATGCTGCGCGCCGAACTCGCGGGACAGGACTGGACGACCGACGCCAGGGTGCGGAGCCTGCGCGACCGCGTGCGCGAACGGCAGTGGGCGACGACGGGGTCGGGCGGCACCCGCGACCGGCTCGGGCTGGCCGAGGCGAGGGCCGCGCTGTCCGCCGACACGGCCGTGCTCTCCTACGTGTTCACCGGCACCGACCTGCTCGCCGTCGTGGTGACGGCATCCGGGGCGACGGTCGTCGGGCTCGCCTGGAAGCGCCTGCGGGCTGCGCTCGACGGGCTGCGCGCCGACCTCGACATGGCGGCGCTCACGCGCGGCGGGGTGATGGGCGCCGTGACCGGGCGGGCGCTCGCGGCACGGCTGCAGCTGCTCGACGCCGAGCTCCTCGCTCCGGTGCGTGGTGCCGCCGCGCATGCCGACAGGCTCGTGATCACGGTGCCCGGTGCGCTCGGCGGGGTGCCGTGGGCGATGCTGCCCGGCATGGCCGGAACCCCTTTCACGCTGGCGACGTCGGTGTCACGGTGGCTTGCTGTGCACAGTGCAGCAAGAACTCGTGCTGCAGCGCGGAAATCCGCCCTCGCGGGGAGAGGCGGCGCTGATCTTGCTGAATCGTGGACGGTCGGCCGCGGTGCCGGATCTTCGCGTGTCGCCTTCGCGGCGGGTCCGCGGGTGCCGCGTGCGGAGGAAGAGGTCCGGCGGGCGGCGGACGCCTGGCCCGCTGACGAGACGCGGATCCTCGAGGGACCGGACGCCACGGTCGCCGCGGTGACCGCTCTCGCCGCCGACGTCGAGGTGCTCCATATCGCCGCCCACGGGCGTCACGCGGTCGACAACCCGCTGTTCTCCGGTTTCGAGCTGGCCGACGGCACCCTGTTCGGCTACGACGTCGACCTGATCCCGCGCGTGCCCGCGACGGTCATCCTCTCGGCCTGCGAGCTCGGCCGATCCTCGATCCGGTGGGGCGAGGAGGCACTCGGGATGACGCGGGTGTGGCTGCACGCCGGAGCGGACTGCGTGATCGCCGCCCCGGTGGCCGTGCCCGACGACGACGCATGCGAGCTGCTCAGCGCCGTGCACCGGGGGCTGGCGCAGGGCGTCGCGCCGGCGGTCGCCCTGGCCGCGGCATCCGTTTCGACCGGCGTGCGGGCCCCGTTCCAGTGCCACGGGAACGGATTCTGACCTTTTTCTCCATTCGATGTATCAGAACCGATGTGGAGCGCTCCTGTCTTTCAGAAGGTGCCATGCGAAGGACCTCGAAGGTGTGAGGTGCGAGGAGGCGCAGTCGGCTGGGGACATCCGCTCGCTGGGGAGCGCGGATACGACACGACACCCTCTGCTCTGGGAGTGCCGCGGCTGGGAGGCCGCGGCGCTCTCGCAGGGCCTCGGCGATCTGGGGACGCCGAGGCCCTTTGGGTGCGCGGACGACACTACGTTGTGGTGACCGTCGTCACCTCGTACTCGGGCAACGTGATCGCGTCGGACTTGTCGAGCATCCTGGAGACGAGCTGACGCATCGGCCAGTGATGGAACGCGCCGAACGAGAGCATCTCAACCGATCCGATGCGCTCCGCGCGGCATTGGCGGCCTGGTCGCACGCCGCGTGATCATCCGCAAGTCGGCCCTCGAGCAGGAGTCAATGGGGACGACTGCCGCAACGCCGCCGCCTGGGAGGCACTGACGGTTTCGCTCGACAATGAGAACCCAGGGCGGCAACTCCGCCTCGGATTCGACAGCAGCGGTCGCCTGCTGGAGCTCATCGTTCTGGTGTGGGATGACGGAACCGAAGAACTCATCCATTCCATGCGGGCGCACCCGCAGTATGTCCGTCTCCTCGGTTGACGGCGTCCCGCGCGACGACATGGGCTCGCGTCGTGATCGCGGTCAGGCGAGCAGAACCTCGTGTCCGGCCTCTCGAAGAGCGTCGACGGCGCCGGCATCCGCTCCGGCATCCGTGATCACCGTGGGGAACAGGTCCACTCCGCCCACAGCGGCGAACGCCACGACGCCGAGCTTGCTGCCGTCGGTGACGACGACGGCGCGGCGCGCGCGCTCGGCCATCATCCGGTTCACGGCGGCCTCGCGCTCATCCTGCGTGGTGGCTCCGGCGTCGGCATCCATCCCGTTCACGCCGATGAAGGCGATGTCGAGACGCACACCCCGCAGCAGCTGCTCGACGAACGGCCCGACGAGCTCGTAGCTGCGCGAATGGATCACCCCGCCGGTCACGACGACCTTGATGTCCGGGCGCGTGGCCAGCTGCGCGGCGATGTTCACGGCGTTGGTGACGACGGTGATGCCGCCGTTCGCCGCGAGATCGTCGCGGGCCGCGAGGGCTGCCGCGATCGCGGTGGTCGTGGTGCCGCCGGACAGCCCGACGACCGTCCCCGGCACGACGAGCGCGGCCGCGGCCTGAGCGATGCTCGCCTTCTCGTGCGCGCGCAGGTGGCTCTTGTAGCGGATGGGCAGCTCGTACGCGACGGTCTGCGCGACGGCGCCGCCGTGCGTGCGGGTGAGCAGGCGCTGCTCCGCGAGGCTGTCGAGGTCGCGCCGCGTGGTCGCAGCCGAGGCGCCGAACCGGTCGACGAGCTCATCGATCGTGACCTCGCCGGCCTCGGCGAGCTGATCGAGGATCGCGTTGAGTCGCGCCGCCCGTTTCATCCCGCCACCGTATCGCTCCCGGCCAGCGCGAAGAGACGCAGCATCCGCGCCGCCTCATCGGCCAGGGCGTCGCGTGCGGGGGCGAGGTATTTGCGCGAGTCGACCAGCTGCTCGTCGGCGGCCAGCTTCTCGCGGATCGCCCGCGTGAAGAATCCGTTCAGATGCGTGGAGACGTTGATCTTCGTCATGCCCGCGCGCACCGCGTCCGCGATCACGGCATCAGCCACGCCAGAGGATCCGTGCAGCACCAGCGGCACGGGGAGGGCCGCGCGCAGGCGGGCGATCAGCTCGAGGTCGAGTGACGCCGTGCGATCGGTCATCGCGTGCGAGGAGCCCACGGCGACGGCCAGGGCGTCGACGCCGGTCGCGGCGACGAAGGCCTGCGCCTCGTCGGGATCGGTGCGGACTCCGGGCGCATGCGCCCCGTCCTTGCCGCCGACCTCGCCGAGCTCGCCCTCGACATAGACGCCGGCCGCGTGCGCACGCGCCGCGACCTCGGCCGTGAGCGCCACATTCTCGTCATAGGGGAGCGCGCCGCCGTCGAACATCACGGAGCCGAACCCCAGGGCGATCGCCTCGTCGACCAGTTCCGGGCGCTCCGCATGGTCCAGGTGCACGGCGACCGGCGTCTGCGCGCGTCGGGCGATCGCGAGCGCGGCCAGGGCCACCGGCTCGAGGCCGCCGTGGTAGTCCGCGCAGTTCTGCGAGATCTGCAGGATGACCGAAAGCTGCGCGAGCGCCGACGCGCGCACGAGCCCCTCGGCCGTCTCGAGATGGATGACGTTGAAGGCGCCGATGCCGGTGCCGGCGGCGGATGCCGCGGAGACGAGTTCGCGGGCGGAGACGAGGGTCACGAAGGGTCCTTTCAGGACGATGCGGGCCGGAACGACGAAGGATCGGGGTGCGTGACCCGGAGCTGCTGCTCGAGCGAGGTCCAACGCGGGGAGATGTCGCCGGCGAGGGGCATCAGCACGGCTGCGGCCGACCACGCCGTGGCCCGGCGGAGGATCTGCTCGGGGTCGCGGACCCCGTCCGCGTAGAGCACGGCGCAGGCGGCGACACCCGCGTCGCCGGCGCCCGTCGGGTTGCCGGCCAGCGGTTCGTCGAGACGGGCATGGACGAGGGCGGATGCCGTGACGGCGAGCATCCCGTCCGCGCCGAGCGACAGCAGCACCAGCTCGGCGCCGCGGTCGATCAGCGACCGCGCACCCTCGACCGGGTCCGGTATGCCGGTGGCCTCGGCGAGCTCGGCGGCGTTCGGCTTGAGCACGGTCGCTCCGGCATCCGCCGCGCGCAGGAGCGCGGGGCCGGAGGTGTCGGCGATGACCGGCACGCCGGCGTCCTTCCCGACCGCGATCAGCATCGGCAGCAGGGCGTCGGGCGCGCCCGACGGCAGGCTCCCGGAGATCACGAGCACCCGCGCGCTCGGCAGCCGTTCGACGACCTCGCCGAGCACGGCCGCCCATTCGACGTCGCTCGGATTCACGCCGCGCTCGTTGATGATGGTCGTGTCGCCGAGCGCCTCATCGACCACGGCGATGCTGCGGCGGGTCTCGGCGACGACCGGAACGAGCGCATGCGGGACGCCGCTCGCGCCGAGCTCTGCGGCGAACTCCTCGCCGACGCGCCCGCCGGTCGTGGTCACCGCGAGCACCTGCTCACCCTCCGCGTGCGCGACGCGCGCGACGTTCAGGCCCTTGCCGCCGGCACGGGGGATGCCGGCATCCGCGCGGTGCGTGCCGCCTTCGACGAGCCGATCGACACGCCAGGTCAGGTCGAGCGCCGGGTTCGGAGTGACCGTCAGGATCACGTGAGCTCCCTCGCACGCAGCGCAGCGCCGAGCAGCCCCGCGTTGCCCGAGAGCTCGGCCGGAACGAGCTCCGGGATGCGGTGGAAGCTCAACCGGGCCGCGAGCCGCTCGCGCAGCTCGTCGAACAGCGCCCCGCCGGCGCGGGAGAGCCCGCCGCCGATGACCACGGCCTCGGGCGCGACGACGGCCGTGAGCTGAGCGAGCGACATGGTCAGGGCGTCGAGCGCCGAGTTCCAGATCTCCGCGGCGATCTGATCGCCGGCGGCAGCACGGGCGATGACGTCCTTCGCACCGTCCGGAGTGATTCCGGTGGCGTCGCGGTAGCGGCGCGCGATCGCCCCGGCGGACGCGACCGCTTCGAGGCAGCCGCGGGCACCGCATGCGCAGATCGGTCCGTCGGCGATCGGGGAGTGGCCGATCTCGCCCGCATACCCTCCGGCCGTGTAGGGAACCCCGCCGACGAGCAGCGCGCCGGCGATCCCCGTGCCGATCACGAGCACGACCGCGTCGGCGTAGTCGCGCGCCCCGCCGAGTCGGCGCTCCGCCCAGCTCGCGGCGCGGACGTCGTGATCGAAGGCGACCGGCAACCCGAGTCGGGCGGTGGCGAGGTCGCGCAGCGGAGAGTCGTGCCACCCCAGGTTGCTCGCGAAGACGCCGAGGCCGGCATCCGCATCCACGATCCCGGGAACGACCAGACCGGCCGCCATCGGCGCCACGCCGGGGTGCGCGGCGCGGAGCTCACCCGCCAGCACCTCGAGACGGTCGAGGAGCACGTCGGTGCGGTCGCCCTCGGCGATCGGGGTCGGCGTGCGCCGCAACCCGAGGGCGTTCCCTTCCGCGTCGAAAAGCGCCGACTTGATGTCGGTGCCGCCGACGTCGAAGGCGAGCACGGGAGAACCCGCACCCAGCGTCCGCACGGCGGCGAGCCTCTCGCCCGCCACGTCGCGTTCGACGTCGGGGACGGGTGCTGCGCCGTCAGGTCCGGTCATTGATGGATCCGCTCATGCATCCAGGATGACGGATCGCGTGAGGTTGCGGGGCTGATCGGGGTCGAGGCCGCGGGCGACGGCGCGGTCGAGGGCGAGCCTGTGCAGACGCACGAGGTCGGCCATGGGGTCGATCGCACGGTGCTCGAAACGGGCGCCGGTCGCCTCGACCTGTGCGGCCAGTCCCTCCGGAGCGTCGCCGAAGTGCCAGGTCACTCGGCCAGGAGCGGCGATCGCGATCGGACCGTGCCGGTAGTCCATCGAGGGGTAGGACTCGGTCCACGACTGCGACGACTCCCGCAGCTTCAGCGCCGCCTCGTGTGCGAGACCGGTCGCCCAGCCGCGGCCGAGGAACGTGTACTGCTCGGCATCGCGGAGGGCCTCGTCGTCGGTGTCGGTCAGCACGGCAGCGGCGTCGGCGATGGCCGCGGTGAGGTCTTCGCCGAGAGACGCGCGGAAGAGCGCGAGGGCCGTGGTCGCGAAGCGGGTCTGCACGACCGAGGTCTCGTCGGCGAACGGCAGCAGCACGGCCTCGTCGACCATCGAGACGAGCGGCGATGTCGGGTCGCCGATGACGCCGATCGTGGGGATGCGGCCCTTGATGCGGTCGACGAGCTCGAGCACCTCGGTGGTGGTGCCGGAGCGGGTGAGTGCGACGACAGCGTCGTACCCGCGGTCGATGAACGCCTCGGAGGCGGCGAAGGCGTCGGTCTCGCCCTGGCCCGAGGTCTCGCGCAGAGCGGCGTACGACTGGGCCATGAACCACGAAGTTCCGCAGCCGACGACGGCGACGCGGGCCCCGAGGGCGGGAAGCAGACCCTGCTCGGCCTTCAGGTCGGCGGCTGTCGCCCAGGTCTGGGGCTGCGAGCGGAGCTCTTCGCGCATGTGTGCGCCGGGCAGCGATTCAGTCATCGGAGTGCCTTTCTCGGGCGGATGTTGCATAGTTGTGATTGTTTGTAGCTTGATTCGATCATAGTATGTCGATCAAGAACATCAAGATCAGGTTTCTCTTGATTTGTTTGTTCCCTTGACAAATAATCGAACAAGTTCCACCACGCTGGCGGCGATTCCTGCCGTCGAACTCCGAGCCTCGGCTTGAACGATCGCAGCTGCCCCGGCGAAGCGATCACCACGCACTGTCGCGTGATCGTGCTTGCGACTGTGCACCACACCCCGTCCGGACACGGGCTCCGCATCCGGAGCGGACACTCACAGTGAGGAATGCAATACACATGAAGAAGTCACTGCGGTTCGGCGCCGCCGCCATTGCGGCCGTCGCCACGCTCTCGCTCGCTTCGTGCGGGTTCGGCGGCTCGGCCGGAGACGGCGGAGGAGAGGACTCGAACACCATCGATCTCCTCGTGCCCAGCTACTCCGACGGGACCAAGGCGAACTGGGAGACCGTGATCGAGGGGTTCGAGAAGGCCAACCCCGACATCAAGGTCAAGCTCGAGGTCCAGTCGTGGGACAACCTCGAGAAGGTCGTCTCGACGAAGATCCAGGCGGGCGAGGCACCCGACATCTACAACGGCGGTCCGTTCGCCGGTTTCGTCGGCGATGAGCTGCTGTACCCGGTCGAGGATGTCGTCTCGAAGGACACGTTCGCCGACTTCCAGGACTCGTTCATCAAGAACGCCGAGGTCGACGGCACCGCGTACGCGCTGCCCCTGATCGCCTCGGCTCGTGCCCTGTTCGTGAACAACGCCTTGCTCGCGCAGGCCGGCGCCACGGCGCCCACCGACTGGGACTCGCTGCTCGACGCCGCGACCAAGGTCTCCGCGCTCGGCGGCGGCGTCGCCGGTTACGGCATGCCGCTCGGATCCGAAGAGGCGCAGGCCGAGGCGGCCGTGTGGCTGTGGGGCGGCGGCGGCTCGTTCGGCGACGCGTCCGAGATCACGATCGACACCCCGGAGAACCTCGTCGGTGCCGAGCAGATCAAGAAGATGATCGACGCCGGTGCGACCCAGGCCGACCCCGGCTCCACGCAGCGTTCGCCGCTGATGGACATCTTCATCCAGGGCAAGATCGGCATGCAGGTCGGCCTTCCGCCGACGGTCGGCCAGATCGAAGAGGGCAACCCCGACCTGGACTACTCGATCGTCCCGATCCCGACCAAGGACGGCTCGCCGTTCACGCTCGGCGTCATGGACCAGCTGATGGCGTTCCAGAACGACGGCGACAAGAAGGACGCGATCACCAAGTTCTTCGACTACTACTACTCGGCCGACGTCTACGTGCCGTGGGTGCAGGCCGAGGGCTTCCTGCCCGTCACGAAGTCCGGCTCCGAGCAGCTGTCCGGCGAGGAGGCCCTCAAGCCGTTCCTCGACGTGCTGCCCGACGCCCAGTTCTACCCGTCGACCAACGCGAAGTGGTCGGCTGCCGACGGCGCCTTCAAGTCGCTGTTCGGTCAGCTGCAGTCGAAGCCGGCTCAGGACGTCCTGACCGAGATCCAGGCGCAGGTCGACGCGGGCTGAGCCCGCTGAACGGAGAGGTTCGGGTATTCCCATGAGCCAGACGAAAGAGTCCTCGAACCTCGCGGGGGCGGCCACCGGTCGCCCCCGCACTCCGGGCGTCGTCCCGCGGCGCACGTCGCGCGGCAAGGACCTGCTTCAGGCGCTGCCCTGGATCGCGCCCGCGCTGCTGCTCATCATCGGCGTGGTGTTCTTCCCCGCCGCGGTGATGTTCTTCAACTCCACCCGCGACATCTCACTGTCGGGCCTCGACAAGGGGTCGGTCGGGTTCGACAACTTCGCCACCGTGTTCGCGTTCGCGGAGTTCTGGCCGATCCTGGGCCGCACGGTCATCTGGGTCGTGTCGGTCGTCACGTTCACCGTCGTGA
>Ga0307406_10000644_pt1 | contig 19898 bp, 31 predicted proteins | sample 322Cmetagenome_3_FD_203706 | JGI IMG/M metagenome (GOLD analysis project Ga0307406, IMG submission 203706) | Maize rhizosphere microbial communities from greenhouse at UC Davis, California, United States - 322HYB-C-2 | ecosystem: Host-associated > Plants > Roots > Rhizosphere > Soil | place...
CGTCTGCTCCGAGAAGGCGGCGGCGATCAACGGCAGATTGCCGAGTTCTTCGCAGGGTTTGCTCTAGCAACAGCCGGTTCGCGCCGCTGACGCGCAGGATGCCGTCATAGCAATCGATCTTGGCTGGCCTCGTGCGTGCCCGAAGGCGGCGGCGATCAACGGCAGATTGCCGAGTTCTTCGCAGGGTTTGCTCTGGCAACAGCCGGTTCGCGCCGCTGACGCGCAGGATGCCGTCATAGCAATCGATCTTGGCTGGCCTCGTGCGTGCCCGTGCTCGTGCGCGCCGCGTGCGTGTTGGTGTCGCTGACCAGATCAAAAAAATTCTGGGCATCGGGGCAGCCCTGGGGCCGCTCGATGACGCTATCTGTTCGCGGAACAGCATCTATATGATCAGCAAGACGGATCACTGTGGACGGTGAAGTCGGATGGTGAGGCGTATAGCAAGGTCCGTGAGCTGGACCGGGTGGTGGCGCGTGACGTGTACGTCTGTCTGAGCTGCAAGGCGCAATGGCGCCGGATGCCAGGCGTGCATCCGGAGGCCGAGCTATGAACGTCGCATCACTTGAACTATGTAAAGAGCTGTACGAGCTGAGCGGGTGGAACCTCGGCGAGCGCGCTTGGGCTACCTGGAACGACCAAGACAAGGTGATAGATCAGGAGGAGGGGTGGGACGAGCGCTTCAATTGGGCCTGCCCTGCCTACGACCTCGGCTACCTGCTTCGGCAGACCAATATCGGAGTCCGGCCTCACGACGATCAAGGCTGGAAGGCGTTCTTCCATGACAAGAACTTCATAGCGCCCATACCCGAGGACGCAGTCTGCCGCTTGGCTATCCAACTCTTCAAGCAGGGCATCCTGCAAAAGGAGGCGGCATGAGCTACGACAACCCTGCCTAGCGTCATCGGTATAGGACTACTGCCGAAAGTTGGGACGGATGACAACAAGCCGCTGCCTTCCCTCCGGCCGCATGAGACGCACTACGCCTGCGACAAGCGCCTGAAGAAATACGGCGGTGAGACAGTCGGCCGTTGCTGCACTGGGCATAAGTGCATGTCCGAGGATGGTGATGCGTCCTGAGAAATCACCACAACAGCGCGAACTCGACTGGCAGCAGCTCATTGAGACGGCCCTAACCGATTCCGGGACGCCACGATCCACATAGGACGATTTGAGCTTCTGGATCAAGAAAGAGATGTTCCGTATCTCTGGGATCGGCAGGTTAAGGGACCGACGGAACGCGACCGGATCCATACACGACTCGGCGACCACACATCTCGTGAGCGTCAAGCAGGCGTCGGTGCGGCGCAGGGACCGGGCATGGACGACTCATGGCTCTGACCTTAAGCGCTTCGCCACGGCAAGGAGAATCCATTTTCAGTGGCACCGCTTTGGTGGCCGTGTCCGTCCCGGCGACCAGCGCTTCGCTGGTCAGACTTTTGTGGGTGCGCCGGATCCTCAACCCCATCATGGTTCGCCCGACCGCAACGATCAGCAGCCAGAACATTTGGCTTAGGCCCTCATCGGCGCCGAACATCGGACGATCGGGAGGGACGGTTTGACGTTCTTGCGGGTGGCCTACTTCCCTGACGTCGACCACATCTGGTGGTGCCGGCCCTATTACGGCAGCAGCAGCCTGAGCCATTACGCCGCGTGTTGTGACTACCGCCTCATCAATCTGATCAATGGGTGCCTCGATCAGCAGAGCGTCATGAACCGGAGCGCAGACCGACACACCTCGCTCAGTCGCCAGGCAACAGGCAATGCGCAGCATCTCCGCCCCATGGGATTGCATCGGAAAGTTCCGAAGCGCCGTCGGCCGCGTACCGCCCGTCACCTGGAGCTTCCAGCCGAACACTGTGCTCATATAGCCGCGTAGCTGCGCCACATCCACGGATTTGCTCTGCCACTCAGTGAATACGGGATACGTGCGAGCCAGCGTCCGCAGCAGCGCTTCAGACTCAATGATCGAGGTATTGGTACGGAATGCCAACGTCCTAGCGCCCATACCATAGTTCGTGCCCAACACGCATGCCTTGCAAAGATCACGGACGGCACGATGACTAGCCTTGGTCGCACCTTCAGGTGCCAGGCCAGCGCGTACGGCGAAGCTCAGGTACGGATCGCCGGACCGCATCGATCAAGAACGGATCGCCGGACAATGCAGCTGCGATTGCGACCTCTTGAGAACTCCAGTCGATGTAAGCAAGCGCCATCCCCGGTGCCGGCTTGATCAAGCGGCGGAGCCAAACGCTGGGGCCGAAGATGAACCGGTTCGCGCTGGGAGTGTTTCGGACTTTCTTGTGCTTCTCGAGACGCCACCTGGTTCGTCTCATGCAGCGTCACGACCAGCCGCCTTGATCAACATTTCGGCCAGACGCTGCAAAACTTGTTGATCTTCGATATGTTCTGGCAGCCCCGCGTCAGTACGTGCTTTGCGGCCAGCTTCTGCTCCGGCCTGGCGCAGCGGGTCTCGGACGCGCCGGTTCACGCCGCGCGCCTTCCGTAGCGGCGGCTGATCTTGCCGCCGCGCGCCCTGCCCTCGCTGTACGTGGCCGCTAGAGCGTCGGCACTGAAGAGCTTCTCGACTGGCAAGCCGAGAAACTCGCTCAGCTTGCTCCGGAGCTCAGCCGATGGCGGGGGTGATGCCGTTGGCTGAGTTGATCAAACGCCTGTAAGCGACGCCGGTCTCATAGGCGATCAGTCTGAGGTTCCAGTGCCGCCTCCGGACGACGCCCCGGATGGGCTGCTCGCCGAAGCGAGTGGTCTTATGGGCCATTCGACAAAATCCTTCCCGCCTTCGCCTAAGAGACGATCAAGGAGGGCCAAAAAAAAAAGACAGCCGCATCGTCAAATGTCAGCTGTCTTCCGCTCCCGCCTTGATGATCATCTTCAAGATGATCATGTGACGATCAAGGTCTAATCTACCACGAGCTGCGTTTGAGATCCATAGCTATTCTCGGGTTCGCGTCGCTCACATCCCTTACATGAAAGGAACCTGTGGACGAAGCTTTCGATTCTGCCCCAACGATCTTGACACCGATCTTGATCACTAACACACTGGAATGTAGAGAGCGGAGCGAAGTCAGCTAGCAAGATCAAATGGCTGAGAACACTCGATTGGGCTCCAGGGAGGAGAAGACCAAATGCCTGGTTCACACCTTCGGTTCGTTCGCACACTCGACTTCGGTGTACTCGACCGACTCGGCTCCCGCGCTGCTGCTGAGATCCGAGCGGCGGAGGACGCCTTGATCGCGTTCATCGAAGCGGAGCAGAAGCGCGACGCGTTGCACGCCAAGACCAGACACGAGATCGCGGCGAAGTACAACCAGCAAGACCGCCTCGGAGGTGCAGCGTGACCGACCAGCCGATGGACTATCGCGACTACCTGATCCGGCAGCACCAGCAGGAGCGCATGGCGCAGCAAGTCGACGCGCTATTTACGAGGACGAAGATCACGCTGCCGCTGCAACGCAACGCATCGAGGACAGGCGTATTACGAAGCGCAGGGGGCGGCCGCCGTCTACGATGACGTGCAAGAGTCTCTGACCGACCTGATCACGCAGACTCGCGATCTCCACGCCCGGATCCAGAGCGGTGTCGTGCCCGAGAAAGACGCGCGGAAGCTGCTCGCCGACCTGGGAAAGCAGCGCGCCAAGCTGGTCGCCAAGATCGCCCCGACCAAGAGCAGGCACGACAGCGCGCATGCCACCCTGAAGGACCCCGCCGCCAAGAGGGATGCGCTAATCGCGAGGTTCCCGGCGCTCCGCAGGTAGTCGATCATGGCCGGTAGGACCCGATCACACTCGGAGGAGCGCTGGCAACTGCTGCCGGACACGGTCATCCGGTGTAACGCCACACGACCCAACGGCAGCAGATGCAAGCGGGAGGCTGAAGACGGCGCTGTCGTCTGTGACCAGCACGGCGGCGCGGCTCCTCAAGTCAGGCGGCGGGCGGCCGAGCGACTGATCATGACTGCCGACCAGGCGGCCCAGATGCTGGTCGAGATGATGGAAGACCGGGAGGTGCCATTCGGGGTCCGCGCGAAGATCGCCCAAGATCTCCTCGACCGCGCGTCTCTGCTTGTAGTGGGTTCACGCGGCCGAGGTTCGGTTCTTGCCACCTGGGTTGGGTCTCTTTCGCCGTCCCTAGCACCGCACAGTGCCCAGTGGTCGTAGTAAAGGAGGGATCCGGCGCCACGGTGGTTGGCCGCAGGAACCGTGTCGTCGTGGGATGGACGGCTCGGAACGAGCAGCGTCTGCTGTGGCATTCGCCGCCGATTTCGCTGCGAGCCGATCAGCATCGGTGGAGGTGATCTGCTGCACCGGCGAACTGTCGGTTCCTGTTGTCAGTCAAGAAGAGCTACGATGCGCGGCTGGGGAGATCCTAGAGCGCACATGTGCATCGTTGGATGAAAGGCATCCCCGACTGACCGTCATGACCTGCGTAGCGATGGCATGCCAGAACTGACCCTGGCCGACGCCTCGAGCGACGCCGGGCTCCTGGTCGTGGGCTCAAATGGCAGGGGGCACCCTCGAATGATGATCGCGGGCTCGAATGCATTCGCAGTCATTCAAGGCGCACAGTGCCCGGTGGCAGTCGTCTGAAGCCGCGTCACCGGTTACCCTTTCGCCTGCTTCGGCGCTGGCTACTGGCGCACGCGGGCTTGGCGGCCAGGGCCGTATCGACGGAGACTGCTCGTGTGACGTCTGACCGTCCTCAGAGGTTTGCCTGTCAAAGATTCAGCCACATTTGCCCGAGATGCAGCCGGTGCTCTCGCGAGGAAAGCATCGCAATCCGCGTAAGGGAACGTGCTTCATGGAGTTGGCGCCCTACCTTGCTGGTGAGCGATGGAGCGATCACCCGGCGTGTAGGCACCCGTTGCTGGCATTCGTCGCGCGTCTGGTCAATGACCACACCTCCGACGAGGGCGCGCTCCCGCCTGGCTGAGTTGATTCGTTCTGTGATCGGGCTGACCGGCGACGACTTGCACATTGATGCCTTGATCACACTGCGCTGCGCCACGATCGCGCTGCCGGTCACGGCGGGAGCGGATCGACAGCGGGTCCTCGGTCTCGATTCTGGTCTGTGGGAGGGTGCTGGCACAACTCGATGGACGCCCAAGGCACAGCCTCTCTACAGATACTCAGCGCGTGCTAGCCGCAGTGCCCCAAGCGGCGCAATGGGCCGAGCGCTTCACGAGCAACGTTCCTCCCTGGCTACCAGCCTTCCGCCGGCAGGCCGCACCGCATGGTGTCCGGTGCGCAATCGAGGGTGCCGCACACGCGCTATCCATCGCGTCACCAGCGCTCGCTGCCAGCTGCGCCCTTGAACGGTCCAGCCACCCTCGAGGTAATCTGTCGCCCGCATCGATACGCTGCGCGCCGAACCATGCGGTCTCGCGCTCGAGCGCCGCCCGTAGCCGGGCATCGGTAGCAATCCCGGATCCTGACGACATCTTGCGCATGATGCTCATCGAATCGATCAATGTTTGCGCGGCCTCGACCGGTAACGCAGCATCCGGTACCGAAATCGACCACCCAGGCATGCTCGCAAAGCATCAAAGCCCTTTGAGGTTGTCATGATCATTTGGTGGGATCCGCCGATCCGCGTTTCACGAAGGACTGTTTGGAGGACCATCATGCCCGCCTGCTTCGCCTTTCCGGGCGACAGATCGCGTCGGGACAGCCGCGTCGCCTCGACCAGTCATGATTGAGTTGCGCGAACAAATTTCAGCCAAAGCTCACTGGATCAGCCATGATCAGAATTTATCAATCATGATCAGAACTCAGCAGCGGCACGGTAAACCGCACCGGACTCGACGAAGATCAACTGCGACGAGCCGGACTCGGACAGCACGTAAGGCGTCTAGCATCTTGCTGTGCAGCGGATCGGCTACGGCCCTGACCAGATTCGCGACGGGTATCTGACCCGTGCCGCGTCGTCGTGGTGTCGGCGAGCGCCGGAGAACATGGTGGTTCGCCGTCGCGCGGGCGCCTGGTCGCGTCCGGTCGTGATTGAGGTCAGCGAAGGCCTCGAGCGATGGTCGGGAAGGTCGTGGTTTGGTCATGATCACGAGCCACTAGCGGCGGGTGAGCGTTGATCAACAGAGTAGAACGAGGATCAGGGTATTGGCCGCATCAATCATTCGAAGTGCTAGGCAGCCTCGCGGCAACACCTTGCTTCGAATTCTCTCGTATCTCGGAGAGTCCCCATAAGGTCCACACACGTGCCTGACACAGGTGGGACTGCCGTTGCCCAGTGACTTCCTCAAAGATCTTTGCGCCAGCGTCGGCGCAGCGCGTACGCTGCGAACGGCTGGCGATCGCGGGTGAAGACGCCCTTTTTGTTGCCGCCGACTCGCATGATTCCTGAAGTGGTGGTGAAGTCGGCGAAGTTCCACACCTGCTCGCCGACGACGGCATCGATGCGGTCGAAGACTCGATGGTTCATGTCCAGGTACTCAACCTGGTATTCCTCGGTCCAGGGTTCGCCAACGAGGGTGTGCAGTCCGGGATAGGTGTCGGCGCCGTATTCGGTGATGATGATCGGCTTGCCATCACTTGCCCAGCCCTTGAGCTCCTCCTCCCAGGCGATTTCGGCCGCAGCAAGATCGCCGGTGTTGACATACCAGCCGTAGTAGCGGTTTAGCATCAAAACGTCGCCGAACTGAGAGACGCGGCATTTCCCGTGTGGTGCCAGCATCACGTTGACGAAGCCAACGGGCCGTGTCGGATCCGCCTCACGGGCCACCTCGAACAGCGGCTGAAAGTACCTCTCCGCTCCCTCGGTATCAGATTCCGGCTCGTTTGCGATGCTCCACAACACCACACTGGGATGATTCTTGTCCCGGGCGATCAGCTCCCGGATGGCCTGCGCGTGCACCTCTCAGGTTGCATCGTTGGCCGTGTCCGGTGAGAACGTTTGATATCCCTGCGAGCCGAAGATCCCGCCGCCAAGTCCCATATTCAATCCGACGGCCGCTGTCTCGTCGATGATCACGATGCCCTGCTGATCGGCATAGTCGAGAACAACTTCAGAGTAGGGATAGTGCGATGTTCGGAAGGAGTTGGCGCCGATCCACTTCAGCAGCCCAAAATCATGCACCAGGTACGCGTCGCTGTGGCCTTTTCCGATCACGGGTAAGTCTTCGTGCTTGCCGAAGCCGGTGAAGTAGAACGGCTCGCGGTTGATCAAGAACCGAATCCCGTCCACCTGAACGGTGCGTACGCCGACGCTTTGGTGGTAGCTGTCAACGACGGTGTCCCCGCGTACCAGCGAAATCTCCAGGTCGTAGAGGTAGCCGTCTCCTGGCGCCCATTTGTGCACATTCGGCACATGCAACGTGCCGCTGGGTCCGGTATCGGTTGCGACCTCGGTTCCTTCGGCATCCCGCAAGATCACCTTTGTTTCAAGATCATCAGCAGCCTCGGCATCCGCGGTGTAGTTGATCACGCCGGTATCGCCGTCCAGGTCGGTGGTAATCATGACATCGCTAATATGAGCCGGATCAGTGGCATACAGCCACACAGTCCGGTGAATTCCGGCGTAGTAGTTGAAGAAGTCATGCCAATAGCGCTGCCGCTTACCGGCCGGCGTGTCCTCGATTACTCCCGGCGGGATGGATTGCCAGTGCAGCGTGTTGTTGATCAGCGCGGTAATGCGCACCCCTTCGCCGGGAGTTACATGATCTGTGATGTCTGCTTCGAACGGCGTATACCCGCCCTCATGCGACATCACCTCGACATCGTTAACCCAGACCGTGGCGCGGTGGGTGACTCAAAGTGCAGCACAATACGTCGACCCTGCCAGCCCGGCGGCACCCAGACACTGGTCTGATACCAGACATCACCGAAGTAATCGCGTGCTGCAGCGTCGGCTGCAATGTCGTTGAAGCTAGCCGGCACGGCCATCTGGCGGGAGTCCGGCAACGACTGGCTGAACCAACGCGCCGCTCGACCCTCCCGCTCGGAGTCCAACCTGAAGTCCCAGAGCCCATTCAGGCTCTTCCGCTCACGAGTACTGCTGTCTTGGGGTCGCAGCATGGAGGCTCCTTGGCCTTTTGGGGGTTGGTAGTGCTCTCATTCAATCGAGATCGGTCAAGATCGCACCAGTTGTTGCCGGTTCTTTCCAGTCATTGCTGCCTGGTGTTGTGATGAACGGTGTCATCGGCTGCTGAGTCCTCGGCTGGGCTGGCGATGGTGAGATCGAGCGCCTGCAGGGCTCGGGCGACGATCTCGGCTGGCGTTCCTTGAACATCGACGACGACACCATCTTCATCGGCAGTCAGTGGTTCGAGGGCGTCCAGTTGGGAGGTGAGCAGGATCGGGGGCATGAAGTGATCTGTGCGGGCGCCGATCCGAGCGGCGAGGAGCTCTGTACTGCCGCTCAGGTGAAGGAATCGAACTTGGGCATCGGCGGTCCTTAAGATGTCGCGATAGCCGCGCCGCAAGGCCGAGCAGGTGATCACCTGGTTGCCCTCGGTCTGGTTAATGCGCTCGCAGATCAGCAGGAGCCACGGCTCACGATCCGCATCGGTCAAGGGCGTTCCGGCCGCCATCTTGGCCACATTCTCCGGAGGGTGGAGATCATCACCTTCAATGCGAATCCAGCCGAGCTGTTGAGCGAACAGGTCCGCAATGGTGCTCTTACCAGAACCAGCAACACCCATCACCACGATGGCGGTCTTGCCAGATCTGCTTTGTGGCTTAGGTGTGGAGTCCATGAGGTCAGCTTGCCTTTCCGCCCGAGCCCACCACAAGGACCTGGCCCTCCCCGCGGCTGGCAAAGACCTTCGTCCTGGATCCGGCTGTTGAGCTCGGCAAGGTAATCGTCATCGTTGAAGTCGGACGGCACGTCGTGACCCGTCCAGTAGCTGCCGGAGGGCTTTTCCAGCAGTACATGAACACCGTGCTGGAGTGCGTCGATGCCCATCGGGGGATGGAGGTACGACGGCACCCAAATGACGACTGCATCGACGCTGCCGCTGTCCAGCATCGCCAGATAGTGGTCGTAGAACGCTGAGCTCGTCGAAGGCTCAGGACGCATGCTGCCGAACCCCGGTAGATCCCCGGACCACCAGCCGGGCCGGAAGCACGACTGGCTCGTCGGCCTGGCCGGGCAGCCGTCCGCTCCTCTGCAAAAGATGCCAGACTGCCGCTGAGCCCAAGCTGATCAGAGGCGCCGCGATCGTCGTCACATGTGGTTCGACTAGAACCGAATCCACAATATTGTCGAAGCCGATGACACTCACATCACGAGGCACCAGCCAGCCGGCCGCCTTCACCGCTTGCAGGAATCCGATGGCCATCAGGTCGTTGTAGGCGATCACTGCGGTTGACGGTCTCGACATCCACTGTTCAACCGCCGCCGCTCCGCCACGCATCGTCGGCAGGAAGGGGCCGAGACGGCGTACCTGCAAATCCAGTTCGACGCCGACCTTTTTGAGACCCCGCCAGCGTGCACCGTCGGCCCATGACGCTTCCGGCCCAGCGAGATAGCAAATCGATGTGTGGCCAAGCTCAACCAGATGCTCAGCAGCATTTGTGATCGCGTACGCGTTGTCGCTGACTACAGATGCGACCTCGTTGACCATCCGGTTGAGTAGCACCAGTGGTGTGCGCTTCGCGACCGAGCGAATGGCCGAATCCGACATGCGCGAGGAGCTGAGGATCACTCCATCCACTACCGGAATAAGCCGGTCCAAGGCGGCGCGCTCTGCGTCCCCGGACTCCTGCGTCTCGACGACGAGCATGGTGAAGCTGAGGTCACTGCCGGCACGCTCAGCCCCGCGAATCATCCCGAAGAAGACCGGGTTCGCGATATCGGCCACGATGATGCCGAGCATCCCCGTGCCGCGCTCGGACAACGTCCGCTCCATCCGGCCCGTACGGTAACCAAGCTGCTGGGCCACTTGCCGCACATGTTCGGCGGTCTTGTAACTTACACGGCCGGGTTTGGACAGCGCTCGAGACACCGTCGACGGTGACACGCCAGCTACCCGAGCGACGTCGTAGATCGTCGGCTCGGCCTGGCCCGGCATGACGATCGGGGAAGCTGGTTCCCATTCTTCGGGGCGGCCTAGCGCGCTAGCGGACCCGCCGCGGCCGGGATATCCGTTCATGATCAGCTCCTGCCGTCACGGTAGCAGGAAGGGCCTGGTGATCATCGGTCGGTTGGAGTCGCAAGAACCGCATCGTAAAGATCTTGAAAGTGTCGCGAGCGAGCGGCGTCATACGAGGCACGGTCTCTGATCGGCCATCGCGTCTCACCCACTACGGGCTCGGCCCTGTCAACATTTGGCGCGAGCACATCCACCGAGACTAGGGCGGTACCACGCAGCGTCACGCGCTTCATGATCACCGGAATCACTTGAGTCTGGAGGACATCTGCGAGGACCTGCAGCAACGCGGGCAGATCCTGGGTGATCCGCCCGCTCGCCAGGATCTGTCTCGTCTCGCCCGCGACATCATGAAGTTGCTCAGCGATTCTGGCGTACGAGACGGCGACACCCTCCACCGTTCCCCGGAAAAGCATCGCTGCGGTCGTCGCCGAGACGCCGGAAAAGATTGTCCGAGCGTCAGCCGCCCAGCCCGTGCTGCGCTCGCCGCTGAAGAACGGCAAGACCAGCGGTGTGTCCGGCTCCGGGCGGGCAAGTAGCGACTCGTTCAAGTCGAACTCTGGCGAGATCTGCAAGATTGCGGTTAGCCAGCTGATGGCTCGGCCGACATCGTTCAATGCACCACCCAGGAGGGAACGAGAGGCGTCTACGCGGTAGCACCACAGTCCTGCCGGAAGCTTCTTCGGCACTCCTGTCACGAGAACCCGCATTGCACCGCTAGTAGCGGCTGATAGCGCCACCGTCGATTCATCCCGGGCGCCGGCCCCAACGTTGCTCGAGAAGCCATCGGCGACAACCGGAAACCACACCGCGTCGGCCAAGGCCGGCCACCTGCGGCCGACCGCTTCATCAACGTCGTGGATCGGGCGGTCTGGATTGCGGATCTCCGAAAGCTGCTCAACTGAGACGCCACAGGCGTCCAACAGCTCGGAGGCCCAGTTGCGGTACGGCGGTCGAGCATACCCGTCCAGGCCGCGGTCGAGGTTCCGGCCGCCGTGACGCCAAGTAACCGCAAATAGACGTACTCTCCCAACGACATCCAGTGGCGCACGGCACCAAATGTGTCTGGATCGGTGTCATGCAACCACTTGAGTCGGGGCGTCAGGTAGCTCGTGTGCAGCCGACATCCGGTGCGTTGTTGCACCTCCAGCTCATTCAAATCCTGCCGAAGCTGGATCACCTGATTCGTGCATCGGGAATCGGCATAGGTAAACAAGGAGTCCTAGCTCCTCGGTCTTCTGCTACCCCGACAAGCGAGGAAGCGAAAGTGTCCGACGCTACTCCGCGGATCCGCCCGGCAACCGGTCGGCCAGCGAACTCAGTGACGATCTGTTCGACCTCTCCGGCAACCACGTCCGGATCGATTTCCGACGTGCCGTCGCCAGCGGTAGTGAAGTGGTGAGGCACCTTGACACGGCCACCCTTCAGTGGGCGTCCGGAGGCGTCGAAAACATCCCCACGGCTTGCGGTGGATCCGATGTCGATGGCAAGGACGAAAGGTTCGAGGGCCTCTTCTAGGCGGACTCGAGTTGCGGCGTTCGTCATCGTGCCGGAGGTTGGGCCTTCACCTGCGCGGGCGGCCGACGATCATCACCGGTGCCAACACTTGGGTCATCGGCCCGTACGTCGAGATCGCCCTGTTCTGCCCACACATAAGAGGGCAGCACCAGATGGCAACGATCGTTCCAGCGAACAATTACGGGTTGCTCCCGCTCGTAACCGAGGATGCTGAGAGTAGCGGGGGCAAGCGCGAAGAGCCTTCCGGCCTCCGGTGGGAGGCCAAGCCAACGCGCAGAGAGCACACGTAGATAGTGGCCATGGGCGAAGACGACCGTCTCGCCCCCGGAGGTCTGGGCCTGGGCGATGACGCGGTCGGTACGCGCGCCAACGTCCGCTGCGGTTTCACCTCCGGGAGCTCCGTCGCGCCAGATGGACCAGCCGGGCACCTCTTCGCGAATGTCGGCGGTTCGGCGCCCTTCATATTCGCCGTAATCCCATTCCATCAGATCGTCGCTGACTTCTGCCTGCTCTGCCACGCCTGCGAGGCGGCATGTCTCGAACGCGCGGGCCAGCGGACTGGAGATCACCCGGTCAAATGTCCGGCCACGGAGCCGATCTCCAAGCACCATGGCCTGCAGTCGACCGAGTTCAGTGAGCGGGATATCCGTGCGACCAGTGTGCTGGCCGGTACGAGCCCATTCGGTTTCCCCATGCCTGACAAGGATGAGACGCAATTTGCTTTGCACCATTAGGGATCTCCTCGCCAAGAGTCCGTTGCGACACGCTATCTCAGCCGTCGTGTTGGCCGTTGATGTGGGCCACAAAGCTGGGTGGGCGCTCTTGTTGTGGCGACGCGTAGGGCGACTGAGTCGGCTTGGCTCTGCCGTTGTTTAGGCCCGGACTTCAAGGCACAGGTCGCGCATGGACGCGATTTACTCGTTGAATGTGCCCTCAGTTGTTTTGCGTCTCAGACTGGTTGCCGCGGTGCCGCGTGGTCAACGGACCACGACCACCGTGCAGTCAGCATGTGCAGCGACATGCTGACTTACCGAACCTAGGAGCATTCCAACGAACCCTCCGCGTCCGCGGGAACCGACTACCAAGACATCGGCTCCATCGGATAGATCGATCAACACTCTCGCAGCGTTCCCACCGGACACTTCGCGGCGAAGAGCCAATCCAGAGTGTTCGCTGAGAACTTCCTCCACCGTGTCCTGCAGGATCGCTGCGGCGAGTTCTTGTGGGTCGATGCCGGCCCCCCAACCTCCGCTGTCGTATGGTGTGGCGGCGATTGGCAGCGGCGTCCATACGGATGCCACCGTCAGCTCGGCGTCGTGCGCCACGGCCTCGTCAGCTGCCCACCGCAGCGCTGACTTGCTGGATTCAGAGCCGTCGATACCCACGACGACGCGGCTCCATTCCCCCGGGTAGGTCTGAGGGCTATTCGTGGCTTCCTCCCGGTAGGGCGATCGGACGACTGCTAGCGGGCAGGAGGAGTGTCGGAGGACCTCTTGGCTGACAGAGCCCAGCAGCCAGCCGGCCACACTTCCTCGTCCGCGCGCACCCACCACAAGGAGGTCGGCGTGCCGAGAGTGCTCGATCAAAATCTTCGCCGGATGCCCCTCGGTTGCGACCATCTGGACGGCAACCGGAAGATGGTTGGCCAGTGCGTCCTCCAGAACGTCCTTTAGCGCCTGCTCAGCGGCCGAGGGTGCGTCGGTGCGGTTACCCATCTCGCTGACATCGACGTACGGGGAGACGATCGGCGGCGGCAGCGCGGTCCATGTGGTTATCGCGACGAGTTTGGCTGCATGTCGACCGGACTCGGCAATCGCCCATTGGAGTGCCTGCAAGCTGGACTCTGAACCGTCGACACCCACCACAAACTGTGCTACCGCCATGTCGTCAAACTACTCACCAGGTGGCCTGGTCGTAGGTGTCACCGGTATCAAATGATTATGACGTTGAGCGCTAACTGTGCTAAGACGACGACCACGACGGAGGCGTAATGAGTACTGACAATCCGGTAGCAGTAGTGCAACGAATGCTGGAGGCATTCGAAGATCGTGATCTTGACCGACTGGTAGAGACCGTTCATCCCGATTCTCTCTGGACCTATGTTGGTGCGAATCCCCGGCCCGCGAAAAGGCGTATACGTCGGCCGCCACGGCGTCCGGAAGTTCTTTGAGAACATTATTCGAAACCTGACGATCACCATATTCGACGCGAGGGAATTCGTGACAGAAGCCCAACAGTGTGGTCATTATTGGTTCTGAATCAGGAACGGTTAATGCGACCGGGAATCCATTCCGAAACGAATAGGCACAAAAGTATGTTGTTCAAAACGGCCTGATCACCGAATTGGAGGAGTACAACATCCAAGTGGACCCGAGATCGTAGTGTTGTTCAAAACCTGAGTTCTTCGACGGTCCAACGATGAATTGCAGAGGTAGTGACCGCCGGAGCGGCGCAGAATATCGATGACACTTTGAGTCTGCTGCTCGCCTTTAACCGGCACATAGATTATGCAATTCTCGTTGCGAAGAGCTTGCTCGTGATTGTCCAGGGCCGTTCCCTCGTACGCCGTCAACTGCGCGATCCGTAGCAACCGGGAGCGCAGACCACGCCGACGACCGCGCCGATCGAGGAGGCGCATCCCTTCCGGCCCTGATAACACGTTCACCTCTGCCAGATTCACGTTCGCCTCCGGCAGGTGTGCCAAAGCCTCTTGCAGCTTTCGGTCATCGTTCAGGACGGCTGCGATTCGGCCTTTGGGGTAGCGGTAGTAGCGCTCCTCGTTAACACGTGGCTGCTCGCTCATTTCGCTCCTTCGACCCGATGGACGCTATTTGATCTTTGTGAACTTCCCGATCAGCGTGGCAGCGGCAAGCGATTCGCGTTGGGCGGCCTGCGTGAATTCCTGCAAGCTGGCACCATGCCGGACACCAAGGCGGTCGGTGCGGAGGGCGTAGACCGTGAACTCGTAATCATGTGTCCCATACCGCGGGAAGGGCCAATGTAGGCCTTGATCTCATTGAATGCTGATGTTCTGTCGCCAGACACTGCTTCTGGCAGCAAGCTGATCTTTGGACCGATATCGGAAACCAGCCAGTGCACGTAGTTTCTGGCGATCGGATCGATGTCAACTAACGCGAGGGCGAAGGACCTTGTCCCCTGCGGTGCGTCCTCCCACTCCAACGGCGGCGAGATGTTCCCGGCTTCCTTGCCATACTTCTGAGCCATCTCCTGGCCATCGTCGAAGGCCGGTGACTTCACCCTGAACACGGGCAATATCTTGCTCCGTATGAGTAACGACGCGGCACGACCCTGGGAAGACAGGACAAAAGCACCTGGTGAGCGGGCTCAGGCCCTGGTTGCGGCGATGTCGCTAGACCAGAAGATCGCGCAGCTGCATGGCGCTATGGAGACAATCGACATCTATGCGATCACTGCCCAGGCCGCAGACTCTGGAGCAGACATGGACCAGCTCGCCGCTCAAATCCAGATAGAACGGCACGTGCGGGCTATCGATGAACTGGGGATTCAACGATTCCGGATCACGAATGGACCGGTCGGGGTGGGCATGGGTGACGGTACGCCGAGTCCGCCAGCCACATCGTTGCCGATGACGATCGGATTGGCTGCGGGATTCGACCCAGCCCTCGCGCGGGAGTACGGCACGATCATTGGAAGCGAGACGGCAACCCTTGGTCAGCATGTGCTAGAAGGGCCAGGTGTGTGCCTGCACCGTACGGCGGTTGCCGGACGCAATTTTGAATACTTCAGCGAAGACCCCTATCTGTCTGGGGTGATGGGCATCGAGGTTGCCAAGGCGATCCAGGAACACGACGTCATCGCCATGGCGAAACACTTCGTGGTCAATGATCAGGAGTACGAGCGGTTCCGGGCGAGCGTCGAGGTTGACGAGCACGTACTCCGCGAGCTTTACCTACTCCCGTTCGAAATGATCGTCAAAGACGCCGACATCGCCGCGATCATGAGCGCCTATAACCGGGTCCGCGGCGTTTATGCAACCGAGTATCGCTACACACTCACCGACATCCTCCGGCACGAATGGGGATTCCAGGGCTACGTCCAGTCCGACTTTTGGTCCTGCCGCTCCGCCGCCCCCTCACTCAACGCTGGCATGGACCACGAGATGCCGGACGCGAAGTGGCTCAACGAAGACAACGTCAAGGCTGCACTCAACGACACCAGCCTGGAGATTGAAACGGTAGATCGGGCGCTCGTCCGCCGCTACACACAAATGTTTCGGTTCGGCCAGTTCGAGAGGCCGTACGAGCCAGGCGAGATCGACGCGCAGGCCCACGGCGCGGTTTCTCGGCGCATCGGCACCGAAATCGCCGTGCTGCTCAAGAACGAGGGCGGCTTGCTGCCGCTCGATCCGCAGACCGGCTCCATTGCCATCATTGGCCAGGCCTTGTACGTCGATGAGGCCTGCCAGGGCGGCGGCGGCAGCTCCAAGGTCATTCCGCTCTACACAGTGCCGCCGGTCGACGGTATGCGAGACGTGCTGAAGGATCTCGGAGGTCCGGCAAACGTCTCGAAGGTGACCGTGTCCGACGACTTGTCGAACCTGGAGGATGCTAAGGCTGCGGCGGCGCAGGCAGACGTGGTGGTGATCATGGCCGGTCTGGTCGCCACCGAGGGCAACGACCAGCCAGACATGAACATGCTCAATGATCAAAACCGGCTTATTGCCGAGGTGGCGCCGGTCAATTCCCGGACCGTGGTAGTGCTCAAGGATGGCAATCCGGTGCTCATGCCCTGGATCGACGCCGTGCCTGCCGTTCTGGAAACCTGGAACCAAGGCGAGGAGGACGGCCACGCCGTTGCAGATCTGCTCTTCGGTGTAGTGAACCCATCGGGCAAGCTGCCGACCAGCTATCCGCGTAGCGAGGATGAAACACCGACGGCCGGCCATCCCGAGCGGTATCCAGGCACTGATGAAGGAGACGGATACCCGGTCATCCGGTACAGCGAGGGCCTCGAGATGGGTTATCGCTGGTATCAGGCACAAGGCGTTCCGCCGCTCTTCCCGTTCGGCTACGGCCTGTCGTACACGACGTTCGAGCTGACCGACGTCTCGGTGGATCCGGGTGAGCGCCCAGGCTCGGCTCCGATCACCGTAGGGGCGACGTTGACTAATACCGGACGAGTAGCCGGAGCAGAGGTCGTACAGGTCTATTTGGGGCTTCCAGCCTCCACGGATCAGCCGCCCAAGCGGCTGGTGGGTTTCCAGAAGGTGAAGGTGGAGCCGGGCGCAAGTGAGCAGATCCGCATCGTCGTCGACCCAGAGGCCACCAACCACCCGCTGTCGGTCTGGAGCTACTGCGAGCGCAACTTCACCATCCCATCCGGTGACTACACCGTCTACGTCGGCACGTCGAGCGATGACACGCCGTTCCACGAGACGTTCAGCGTCGGCGCGTGATCGTAGGAGTCTGCGATGAATGATCGCGAAATTGAAGACGTCGATCTGCTGGTGATCGGAGGCGGCAAAGCAGGAAAGTCACTGGCAATGGACCGCGCTAAGGCAGGGTGGAAGGTCGCCATGGTCGAACGGGACAAGATCGGTGGAACCTGCATCAACGTCGCTTGCATTCCGACCAAGGCGCTGGTCGGCAGCGCCAGAACCGTGCTCACGGCCCGCCACGCCGAGGTGATGGGCGTCGAGCTCCAAGACGAGCCGTTGGTTTCAGTTGACGGTCTGCGGCAGCACAAAAGCTCAGTTGTAGATGGCATGGTGGCCGCTCATCGAAAGATGTTTGCCGACTCCGGCATGGACTTCATCATGGGTACTGCGCGCTTCATCGCGCATCGGACGGCCGAGATCGAGACCCACGACGGAGATATCCGATTGCTCCGAGGTGCCGATGTCGTGATCAATACCGGCACCACGCCGGCTCTCCCTGATCTACCCGGCATCACCGAATCGAGGCCATGGACCTCTGAGACGATCTTGGAACTGGAACGGCTGCCATCGCGGTTGCTAATTCTCGGCGGTGGCTACGTCGGCTGTGAGTTCGCTTCGATGTACACGCTTTTCGGCAGCCAGGTGATCATGCTCCAGGGCCGGAGTCAGCTGCTTCCTCGGGAAGATCCAGACGTTGCTGCGGAAGTGGCCGAGATCCTTGTTGATCAAGGAATCGAGGTACGACTGAATGCCCGGGCCACCGCCGTCCGCCGTACCAGGAATGGCGAGGTCACCGTGATCTTGGAAGATGGCACGCAGGTGGTCGGCGATGAGCTGCTGGTCGCCACTGGGCGCAGTCCGGTGACCGCAGACCTCGGACTAGTAGCAGCCGGCGTGGAGATCACCGACAGCGGCTTCATCCAAGTCGATGATCATTTGCGTACGACAGCCGATCATGTCTGGGCAGCCGGTGATGTTGCCGGCACTCCGCAGTTCACCCACGCCTCCTGGAACGACTTCCGCATCCTCAGGGCAAACTTGGACGACGGCGATGCGGCCACCAGGGGTCGCCTCGTGCCCTACGCCGTCTTCATCACCCCTGAGCTGGCTCGGGTCGGAAGTACCGAGACCCAAGCGCGGGCTCAAGGCCACCGCGTGGCAGTCGGCAAGATCGGAGTTTCTGCCATTCCGCGCGGGAAGACACTCCACGACACAACGGGCACCTGGAAGGCGGTCGTGGACGCTGACACGGACCTCATCCTTGGCGCGGCCCTGCTGGGCCACAATGCCGGAGAGGTGATCTCCACGCTGCAGATGGCTATGCTTGGCGGACTTCGGTATCAGCGGGTCCGCGACGCCGTACTCACCCATCCGACTATGGGAGAAGGGCTCAATCTGCTCTTTGATGCACTCGATGATCAACGGCGCCAAGGGTAGGGTGCCGCTCCGTGCCGCTCGCAAGGGCGCGGCACCAGATCAAAATGGCCACAGCAAGTCGTCGCTCTGACGACGGCTGACCCAGTAGTGGGTGAGCTTTCTCAGGCGGTTGTTTAGCTAAGAACGAGGGATCACCGTGAGCACTCGCTCGATATGGGTCCGGAACTCGCTCATGAAGCTGCTCAGGAAGGATGCCGTGGCGTCGTTGGTGACCTCACCTTCGTTGGTGAAGACATCGGGTGAGTATTGGATGTAGGCCTCTGGTGCGGTCATTTGCCGGGCGTTGCAAAAGCTCAGAACTCCGCGGAGGCTCTGCTGAGCAACGGCGGTGCCGATCTGGCCGATCGACGCACCGATGACGGCGGCGGGAATGTGATCGAAGGCGTTTTGACCCCACGGCCGCGATGCCCAATCGATCGCGTTCTTCAAGGCTCCGGGAATGGATCGGTTGTACTCGGGAGTGACGAACAGCACCGCATCAGATTTCCCAATGGCTTCCTTTAAAGCGACCGCCTCCGGCGGATATTGATCGTCGTAGTCCTGGCTGTATAGCGGCAAGTTGTCGATCGGTATCTCGTTGAACTCAAGATCTTTTGGCGCCAACCGGATGAGCGCTTTGGACAGGATGCGGTTAATGGACTTCGACGAGAGACTCCCCACGAAATAGCCCACCTGGTAAGTCGTCAAGAGACAACTCCTTCGGGATTCCAGTGATCATCAGATGCCAGCGCAAAGACCAGAATTCGATAGCCCATGGTGCCGATGGACCTTGCGCCACAGACCTTCCTGCATGTTATGGCTCAACGAGCCGGTCGCGCACCTTACCTCTCCGGACCGCCTGCTCTTGGTGCTAGAGACGGGCGCCGTGGAAGGCTTCATCCGTGGCGTCACGAACGATGGCAGCCACGTCGAAGCTGTGATAGAGAGGCTGGATCCCGAGGAGTAACCTCGATCGCCACCCGCAGGAAACACCTTGTGGTGGCCGGACGGCGGTAGCCGTTGAGCCGGTGCGGCAGCTGCACATTGGTCGGGATGTGCCGCTGGGTGGCCCCCGGGCGATGACGGTGACCCGCACATTGCCCAACCGTGAGCGCCGTATGGTCGGCGCCTGGTGTTTCGTCGACTTCTATGGGCCAGATGACATCAGCAACGCCGCGGGGATGCAGGTTCCTCCGCACCCGCATACCGGACTGCAAACGGTCAGCTGGCTAATCTCCGGAGAGGTGCTGCACCGGGACAGTGTGGGCAGTTACCAACTGGTGAAACCGGGCCAGCTGAATTTGATGACGGCCGGTCATGCTATTTCGCATTCGGAGGAGAGCCCACCCGATCACTCGCCGATCTTGCATGGCGTACAGCTGTGGACGGTTCTGCCGGACCGGGACCGGCATGTTGACCCCCACTTCG
>Ga0307406_10000645_pt1 | contig 19869 bp, 16 predicted proteins | sample 322Cmetagenome_3_FD_203706 | JGI IMG/M metagenome (GOLD analysis project Ga0307406, IMG submission 203706) | Maize rhizosphere microbial communities from greenhouse at UC Davis, California, United States - 322HYB-C-2 | ecosystem: Host-associated > Plants > Roots > Rhizosphere > Soil | place...
CCCCCGCGGCCAAGGCCGCGGCATGAAGCTGCTGCTGCTGGGCAAGGGCGGCCAGGTCGGCTGGGAGCTGCAGCGCAGCCTCGCGCCGCTGGGCGAGCTGGTCGCGCTCGACTTCGACAGCACCGACCTGCATGCCGACTTCAGCCGCCCCGAGCAGCTGGCCGACACCGTGCGCCAGGTGCGCCCCGACGTCATCGTCAATGCCGCCGCCCACACCGCCGTCGACAAGGCCGAGAGCGAGCCCGAGTTCGCCCGCAAGCTCAACGCCACCTCCCCCGGCGTGGTGGCCGAGGCCGCGCAGCAGATCGGCGCGCTCATGGTGCACTACTCCACCGACTACGTCTTCGACGGCAGCGGCAGCGCGCCCTGGCAGGAAGACGACCCCACCGGCCCGCTCAGCGTGTACGGCCGCACCAAGCTCGAAGGCGAGCAGCTGGTGGCCGGGCACTGCGCGAAGCACCTGATTTTTCGCACCAGCTGGGTCTATGCCGCGCGCGGCGGCAACTTTGCCAAGACCATGCTGCGCATCGCCAAGGAGCGCGACCGCCTGACCGTCATCGACGACCAGTTCGGCGCCCCCACCGGCGCCGAGTTGCTGGCCGACGTCACGGCGCACGCCATCCGCGCCACCCTGCAGGACCCGGCCAAGGCGGGCCTGTACCACGCCGTGGCCGGCGGCGAGACCACCTGGTGCGGCTATGCGCGCTTCGTGCTCGAGCAAGCGAAGGCGGCCGGCGTCGAACTCAAGGCCGGCCCCGCGGAAGTCGATGCGGTGCCCACCAGCGCCTTTCCCACGCCCGCCATGCGCCCCGCCAACTCGCGCCTGGACACCCGCAAGCTGCAGTCCACCTTCGGCCTGGTGCTGCCCCACTGGCAGCAGGGCGTGGCCCGGATGCTGCGCGAGACCCTTTGACAGGCGGCACAACAGAAGCGACCCACGCAAGCAAGAAGCAAGCGGAGAACACAACACAATGACCACGAAGACCACGCAACGCAAAGGCATCATCCTGGCCGGCGGCTCCGGCACCCGGCTGCACCCCGCCACGCTCGCGCTCAGCAAGCAACTCCTGCCGGTGTACGACAAGCCGATGATCTACTACCCGCTGAGCACGCTGATGCTCGGCGGCATGCGCGACATCCTGATCATCAGCACACCGCAGGACACGCCGCGCTTCCAGCAATTGCTGGGCGATGGCAGCCAGTGGGGCATCCACCTGCAGTATGCGGTGCAGCCCAGCCCCGATGGCCTGGCGCAGGCCTTCATCATCGGCGACGAGTTCCTGGGCAATGCGCCGAGCGCGCTGGTGCTGGGCGACAACATCTTCTACGGCCACGACTTCGCGCACCTCTTGGCCGACGCCGATGCGAAGCCCTCCGGCGCCACCGTGTTCGCCTACCACGTGCACGACCCCGAGCGCTACGGCGTGGTGGCCTTCGATGCAGAGGGCAAGGCCAGCAGCATCGAGGAGAAGCCGCTGAAGCCCAGGAGCAGCTATGCGGTGACTGGCCTGTACTTCTACGACAACCAGGTGGTCGACATTGCCAAGGCCGTGAAGCCCAGCGCGCGCGGCGAGCTGGAGATCACGGCCGTGAACCAGGCCTACCTGGACCGCGACCAGTTGAACGTGCAGATCATGCAGCGCGGCTATGCCTGGCTGGACACCGGCACGCACGAGAGCCTGCTGGAGGCCGCGCAGTTCATCCAGACCCTGGAGCATCGGCAAGGCCTCAAGATTGCGTGCCCGGAAGAGATCGCGTGGCGCAATGGCTACATCGACAGCGAGCAATTGGCAAAGCTTGCCGCGCCGCTGCAAAAGAACGGCTACGGCAAGTACCTGAACCACCTGCTGGCCGAGGAGGTGCGCTCGTGAAGGCCACGCCGACCGCGATCCCTGAAGTGCTGGTCATCGAGCCGAAGGTGTTCGGCGATGCGCGCGGCTTCTTCTACGAGAGCTTCAACGGCAAGGCGTTCGACGAGGCCGTGGGCCGCCACGTCGAGTTCGTGCAGGACAACCATTCGCGCTCGGCCAAGGGGGTGCTGCGCGGGCTGCACTACCAGATCCAGCAGCCGCAGGGCAAGCTGGTGCGCGTGGTGCGCGGTGCGGTGTTCGACGTGGCGGTGGACATCCGCAGGTCGTCGCCGACGTTTGGCCAATGGGTGGGGGTGGAGCTCAGCGAGGACAACCACAGGCAATTGTGGGTTCCCCCAGGCTTTGCGCACGGCTTCCTGGTGCTGAGCGAGACGGCGGAGTTTCTCTACAAGACGACCGACTACTATGCGCCGGCGCATGAGCGGTGTATAGCTTGGAATGACAAGGACCTTGCAATTGGTTGGCCCGATATCGCAATGGAGCCGATGCTCTCATTGAAGGATGCCGCGGGAGCGGCTCTGCATCAAGCTGAGATCTTCGCTGCGTAGTGCAGCACCTACGGCGTTAATAAGTGGCCGTTGCAAGGCCGCAAGTCGGATGCGACCGAAAGTGCGATATGCACGAAGTGAACTGAGAGATTTATGTCTGAGCTTGATTTCAGCGCTGCGCTGGAAAATATTGATGTTGTTCCCCATCCGAGCGCCTGGCTAGGTCACATTCCGTTTGGGGCATGGATCGTTGAGTCGACCAAGCCACGCATGTTAGTGGAACTTGGTACGCACTACGGGCATTCCTATTTCTCGTTTTGCCAAGCGGTCGAGCGTGGACGGGTGGATACCAAATGCTATGCGGTGGACCTCTGGCATGGTGATGAACACGCAGGCCTCTACGGCGAAGAGGTTTTTGCGGCCGTTCAGTCAAGGAACGTTCCGTTTGAAAGCTTTTCGCGCTTGTTGCGCATGACGTTCGACGATGCTATCAACTATTTTTCGGACGGAAGTATCGATCTATTACATATAGACGGACTTCACACATATGACGCGGTAAAGCACGACTTCGAATCGTGGAAGCCCAAGCTTTCGCAGCGATCGATCGTGCTCTTTCATGACATCAACGTTCGCGAGCGAGGTTTTGGTGTATGGCGGCTGTGGGAGGAATTGTCGAGTGCTTATCCGACGATCGAATTCATGCACTCGCACGGGTTGGGCGTTCTGTTTTATGGAGACGACCAAAGTCCAGCAGCAGTGTCTCTGCTGCGGTCTTTTGGTACGGAAGCGGGTCGCTCGCACATAACACGATTGTTCAGCGAATTGGGCCGGACGATCGAGGTTGGCCGAAAGGTTGTTGATGTTTCCGAGGCACTGGGTAGACAGGCTGAAGCTGCCGCCAATACGGAGAAGGAGTTGAGAAGCCAAGTGGCTGCTCGAGATGAGCGTATTGGCGAACTACTGGCGCAGCAAGCTGAGGTTGTGGCCCTGCTTAAAGCGGAGGAAGCACGGTTAAATGTCTATGAGGAACGCATTTCAGATATGTATCGGCGCCTCAACCATTTTGAGAGCCAAGATGAACTGCGACGAGCAGAGCGGACCAGATGGGAAGGGGAACGAGCGAGCACGCAGTCACAACTTGCTCAAGCGCTAGAGCGAGAGGCTGCCTTGGACGCGGCATTGCGAGAGGTTTGGGCATCGACCAGTTGGAAGGCCTCCCGTCCAATCCGGTGGGCAGGGGCACGGCTCGCAAACTTCCGTGCAGCGAAGAGACTTTTGTTGCCCGCGAGCGAGGCAGCGGGGGGTCGATTGCGTTTGATGCGGACTGTGGGCAAGGTGGTCGCGCAGGAAGGCATTTCGGGGTTAAAGCGGCGGATCGTTGCTTTTGATCAATCCGGCTGCGCTGCTCATCGGCATACGGAGCCGGATTTAGAGCAGCGTCAGACGCGCTACACCTTAAATCGCCATCGTGCCACGGTGGACGTGATTGTCTGCGTGCACAACGCGTTATCGGATGTCAAGAATTGCCTTAGTTCGGTAGTCGCTCATACGCTGCCACCATATCGAATTATTGTGGTTGATGATGGCAGCGGCGAAGACACCAAAAATTACCTCGCCGAGTTCATCCAAGATCAAGGCGGCATTTTGGTGCGTCACGAGGTTGCTCAGGGGTACACATTTGCAGCCAACGCAGGTATGCGTGCGTCCAATGGCGAGTTCGTCGTTCTTTTGAATAGCGATACGATCGTGTCCGCCCAATGGCTCGATAGGATGGTCGAGTGCGCAAATTCTGATCCGCGAATTGGTATGGTGGGACCACTCAGTAATACGGCGTCCTGGCAATCCGTCCCTCGAATCTTTGATGAAGACGGCGATTGGTCGTCTAACCCCTTGCCGCCTGAGATGACGATCTCGGCGATGGCGCAACGAGTGGCCATGGCATCGCGCCGGTCTTATCCGCGGGTGGGGTTCCTTAACGGGTTCTGTCTTTTGATCCGCCGCGAGCAGTTGTCGGACGTGGGACTTTTTGATGAGGAGAATTTCGGAAAAGGTTACGGCGAAGAGAATGATCTGTGCGTCAGAGCATTCTTGAAAGGTTGGCAACTGGCTGTCGCTGACGATGTGTACGTGTTTCATGCGCAATCGAAGAGCTATTCGACCGAGCGCAGGATGAAACTTGTAAAGGTGGCCGATGAGAACTTGCATCGTAAGCACACCAGTGCTCCGATCATGAGTCAACTCGAGATCACGCGCTATAACCTTGGGCTGATAGTCACACGCAGTCGCATGCAAGTGATGGATGAGCGGCTGCGTATCCGCGAGGAGATTCGCCTGCGATTTGAGGGCAAACGGATTCTGATTATTTTGCCCATCTTTCACGCCGGTGGCGGTGCAAACGTGATCTTGAGTGAAGCTTCGGTTTTGCAGGAATGTGGAGTCGACGTCGTTATTGCCAATATTGAAGCCGCCCGCACATCCTTTGAAGATTCATATCCAGCTTGTCGTTTAGCCAAGCTATGGCTTTCAGATTGGGAGCAATTGTCGGAGCACGTGCATTTTTATGATGCAGTAGTTGCAACGCTCTATCTTTCCGTTTTTTGGATTAAGGCTGCGCTTGAGAGGAAGAGTCTGCGCAGACCCGTGGTGGGTTACTACATTCAGGATTTCGAGCCGGATTTTTTCGAGCAGGGAAGTGAGGCTTACCTGCACGCGCTCGCAAGCTATTCGGAAGCTCCAATGAAGCTGATGACAAAAACCGACTGGAATCGGAGGATGGTCATAGAGAAAACTGGCAAAACACCTGCGCTGGTCGGTCCAAGCTTCGACTGGTCGAGGTTTGCTCCACCTTCAACTCAACGAGGCTCCAAACAAGTCGTCGTGTGCGCGATGGTCCGGCCATCGACCCCGCGCCGTGCGCCTCAAATGACGGTCAACATCCTTCGACGCCTCCTAACGGAGCGCGCGGATGCGGTTCAGGTGCGCACCTTTGGATGCGCATCCATCGACCCCATTCTGGACCCTCTGAGATCGCACCCGAGCTATCGGAACTACGGCGAACTGAGTTCAGCAGAAGTAGAAGCGTTGATGAAGCGAGTGGATATTTTTGTTGATCTGTCGGTATATCAGGCGATGGGGTTAAGTTGCCTAGAGGCGATGGCGAGCGGTGCAACTGTCATTGGGCCGGTGAATGGCGGACTCCCAGAAATTGTGATTCATGAAGAATCAGGACTGCTTGTCGATACGCGCGATGAGGAGCAGTGTATGGAGGCTTGTCTGCGATTGGTTGACGATTTTGATTTAAGGCGACGGCTGGGCGCTGCGGGCGTAGAGAGAACTTCACTCTTTTTCCCCGATAGGCCTGCACTTGCGTTGGCGCAGACGCTTTTTTCGGACGAGGCGAAGGTGGAGGCGCGCCAATGAAGCGGCGTATTCATGTAATGTTTGAATGTGGGGCAGATGGCATTCCGTACGGGGCCAGCCACATTCGGCTCTTGAGGCCTTTATCCCATCCGAGCCTTCAAGGCGAATTCAACTTGACCTTTGGAACGGATTTGCCTGATTTCGTGGTCGACTTGGTTATCTTGGAGCGCGGGTGGCGTCATGATCATACTTTGGCGGATCAGTCGCGCTTATTGAAGCGACTTGCGACACTTGGAATTCCTTACGTGTATGAAATTGACGACAATTTGCTCGACCTAAATGTTGCTCCCGGTGCACCGGATTATCCAAATTCGGAACAGCGACAAATAATCATTCGATACGCAAAGAATGCGGCAGGCATCATTGTTTCCACTCATGCACTCAAGCGTCGAATGGCGCGCTTGAACGCTAATATTCATGTGGTTGGTAATTATTTGGATGAGCGTTTGTTCGACTTCGATTACCTTAAGCGGAAGGTTGACAGGCGACGAGAGCTGGACAATTCAAGGTTGGTGATGGGGTATATGGGAACCTATTCGCACCTTGAGGATCTGCTAATGGTCGTCGAGCCTTTGAGACGATTTCTTCGTGCGCGGAGGGATTCGGTTCGAATGGAGATTATTGGCATCGGCGACGAGGAACTGGTAAGAGGGCTGTTCAATGATTTGCCTGTTTCCGTGGTTAAGGTCCCGGTCGGACGGGTCGAGTATCCTGAGTTTATAAAATGGATGCAGCGCGAGATCGAATGGGACTTTGCTATAGCACCTTTGGTGGCGAATGAGTTTAATGATTGCAAGTCTGATCTAAAGTTTTTGGATTACTCTTTAAATAGAATTCCAGGAATCTATAGCGCGACAGAGAGTTATACTGAGACGATCGCTGATCAAAAAAATGGATTGCTTGCGGCCGCGGATTCTAACGAGTGGGCGGGCGCCCTGAATCTTTTGACTGAGGATTCAGAGGTTCGGCAAACCTTATCGGAAGAGGCATTTTCGTATGTAAGGGAATTCCGAACGCTTGAGGCGAATGCGGTGCTGTGGGGCGAAGCAATAGAGGCAATTCTTACGGTGAACCTTGCGACGAAGACTCTTGGTTTGACAGCCGACGAGAATCAACCGCTGAGCAGTATTTCTCGAGCCCTATAATACGCCCGTTTTGGAAGCGATGAGCTGGGAGGCCGCCAATACGTGGGCGGTGCCTACGCGAGCGTCAACTGCGCGGCGCTTGGCGTGGAACATTGAGACTCGGCATGCTTTGGCCTACTCTGTTATGCGAGTTCCGACACCGGGCACGAGGGCGTGGTTTATTGATGTCTTACGTTCGAAGTTTGGCCGATCACCTCGGCTGGCTGGGGATGCAGCGCCATGGAGCCGACCCGCGGTTACTCGTCCGGCGCGTGAATGAAGATGAACGTTAGCTTTGCTTGGCGGTCAGCACGCGCGTCAGCGTTTCTTCCATCGTGGGCTCATCCAAGGTGGTTCCCGCAAAGCGCCGCCGCGTTGCTAGCGGCATGTCGCGGACGACGTGCTGTGACGCTCCCTGTCGGCCCTTTCGGCTGCGTACGGAACTCGCTAGGCCAGCTCTCGCAGGGAGCAAATCCGGTTTGGGTTCGGGGCAAACCTGATTTCCTAATCTGGGGGGCCAAACCGGCCGCAAACCCGCATGGCGCCTAGCGCTGAGCAAGTCAGGCCTCACCCTGATCTGACCTAACCTGAAACCTAATTTTTCGTAAGTTGTTGATTTGTATGGGTTTCTGTTTTCCCGAAGGTCAGAGAGAGAAACCCTGATCTGGTTAGGTTCAGGTTAGGAAAAAATCAGGTTTCTCGAAACGGCCAAAACCCGCATGGATAAAGGCTTTCCGGGGTATTTCGGTAGGTCAATTAGGAATGTTAGGTTTTCCCCGAACCCTCGCCGGAATTCTGCCGCCGCCCTGCAGGCGCGAGTGCTCGGCGAGTGGATCTCACGCGAAAACCTTCTTAGCAAAAAATGCCCGCTGATGCGGGCAAAGAGGCTGCGGGGGCAGCCCCAAGGGAGGCCGCCTGAATGGCGGCAGCGATTTATGCCCAAGCGGCAAAGAGTCGGATGTGAACGAATGCGCAGATCAGCGTGAACAAAGGTCACCCGACAAGGCATCGAAGATTGCGCGAACTTGAGCGAGCCAACTATTCGAAGGGCGGGCGCATCCCTATGCGCCAGTCCCACGGCGCCACCGGCTCTGCTTCGCGCCACAGGCGGCATGCTTGGCCCGGGCCTCGATCTCCGCGAAAACTCGTATTGCCCGCGGCCCTGCGGCATCTGCTCGCGGGCGTAGGCGCGATACCACCAGGAACCCTCTGCGCGTCCACATCGATCGGTCTTCGGGCGATCGAGCGCGGCTTCCTTCATGTAAACCAGCCCGGATGCGCTTCGTTCGATCGTTAGCCGAATGACTTTGTCGTGCTGCTGGCTGCGGCCGGTCTGACCTTTGGTGAAACCCCGCCGAAATTTGCAAGGTAATGTTGTTCAAAACCGCATTACCCCGCAAATCCCAGACCAGCGAACGCTATGAATCCCCTAATTTCTTCAATCGCCGCTGTCTTGTTCAGGGCTGGGCAATTAGACTTACCAGCTCCAAACAGGATATGGCCCAACATTAATCATCACTGGCTTGGATCTCTCCTGTGGAACAACCCAAGAAACCATAGGAACAATTGCGGGACTACTGTTGGGCGCCATTCCGTGATCTAAGCCGCCCTGGCTAAAGGATCCCACAGTATATAAATTTCCCACGTTGGTTTGAAATGCGATTTGGTAGGCATCCCAAGGAAACCCTACTATACTAGTAGTTGTTCCCGCAATCGAAATGGTTGAGATGCTCGGGCTTGTGCCCTCTTTCATTCCTAATTGCCAATTCCTTACCCCACCATACCCAGTGGTATAAAGATTCCCAGTGTTGGCTTGAAAAGCGGTTATCGTTTGTCCGTTAACAAGCGTTGTAATTGACGGACTTGTCCCATGCATCATGCCCAATCCGGTCGATCCAGGGGCGCGGTCTCCAACAATGAAAAGATCGCCCGTATTTGCCTGAAATGCAATTTGAAACTGATTTCCAACGGCCGTAATGCTGGGGCTTGTGTCGGCCATCATTCCGGCGTTCCAATCTCTAACGCCACTGGCACCGTAGGTTAGAAGATTGCCAGTATTGGCTTGGAAGGCTGTAACCGTAGTTCCATTATAAAGCGTCGTAATGGAGGGGCTGGTTCCGCGCCTCATGCCAAGCCGAGTGTCACCCGGGCCGCTATCTCCGACGATAAAGAGATTGCCAGTATTGGCTTGAAATGCGATCTGATAGCCATTGGCGGTTAGCGTGATGCTCGGACTCGTGCCCTCCATCATTCCCGCTCCCCAATTCTTTACCCCCTGAGTTCCGGTCGTGTAAAGATTGCCATTATTGGCTTGAAAGGCGATGACAAGAGCGCCATTTTTGAGGATTGTTGCGGAAGGAGAGGTTCTCGGCATGACGCCAAGATCTTGCACGCCAGCATTAGCGGCTGCTAAAATCGCAAGATTGGTTGTATTGATTTGGGTTGCAATAGGGACTGTATATGAGGTTGTACCCCCAGGTTGGAAGCCGAAGTTGTCTGAAACAGAAAAGCCAGGTGATGCTTGAGACGAGGCGATGCTTAAAATTAACCCTGACAAAATCGCTATTGATTTGAATATCGAGATCAATATGCCTTTTGAATTTTTCATTTCCCTCTTCCTAGTATTTCGATTAGATGTATTGATGGGTCTTGCAGTGCAATGGAGATTTCAAACGCATGAACCCAGTCCCAAATCGGACTCATGCCACGGCGGCCGTCTGGTATTAGGGAAGTCGGTCGCAATTCTCCATCGCACCTCAAGTCATGGAGAGCAATAGAACGCCTCCTTCGGTTGGAGGCTGGCTCGACACCTTTTGAGCGCCGCACATACATTTTGCAATGTTCGGTGTCGTTATGGTGAAGCAGTACGAACAATTTCGGCCGCTGGGCGCTCGCTCATGCAGAGGATTAATGCTTTTTGGTTCATTGCCCAATTCGCCCTAGACCCCGAGGCTGACTCACTCCCGCGGAGGACCGCCCATCTCGCAGTACCACACTTGGTAGAACCAACGCTCTCCGATCTTCTCGGCTCCCGTGAAGCTGATGGTGTCGTAGGCGCAAGCTGCGATCTCTGGCCGCCGTAGAAGGCCCAGCGGCGGAACGTTGGCGTCGGGGCCGCTGATCCACAGCCCAAGGCGGCCCCGTCCCTCGCGCTGTTCGAGGGTGAGCATTCCGCAGGTCCATGGTTGATCCACGAACTCGCGCTTCGTCAGTTGCGCGCCTTCGCGACAATCAGCGCAAGGGATTGGGAATGCCTGCTGACGGTGTTCCCGCTGTCGCTGGCCAGCTTCATCCGGCGGGCCGATGAGGTGGAGTACGACCGCGAGTTGGTGATGGGGCAGTGGGGCATGATCCCGCCGAAGACGCATGTGCCCACGACCGCGCGCGGCACGCGCCTGCGGTAGAGCACATGGGGATGCTCACGCAGCCTTGAAGGCCAAGATCTTTGCGCCTTGGCGCAACTCGTCGAGATAGTCTGCCCACAGCTGCATCATCTTGCGGCGCTTGACCACGAACTCCGCGCGATCGTAGGCGGCGCCGAGCGGACCGCTCTTTCCGTGCGCGAGCTGCGCCTCAATGATCTCGGGCTCAACGTCCATCTGCTCGACTATGATCGTGCGCGCCATCGCGCGGAAACCGTGGGCCGTCATCTCGGTGTTGTCAAAGCCCATGCGGCGCAGCGCTGTGTTCACGGTGTTGTCGCTCATCGGCCGCTCGCCGGTCAGCAGGCTCGGGAAAACGTATTGGCCGTGACCAGTGAGCGGCTTGAGGTCGGCAAGGACTTCGACGGCCTGCGTTGGCAGCGGCCCAGGTGCGGGCGCCCGTTGATCTTTGCGGTCTTCGTGCGCTTCATGTCCGCCGCCGGGATCGTCCATAGCGCCTTCTCGAGGTCAACGTCCGACCAGCGCATTTGCCGGATGTTGCCGGGCCGCTGAAAGAGGAGGGCAGAGAGGTGTAGCGCCGCGCGCGTCGCAGGCTGGCCGGCGTATGCGGCGATCGCGCGCATCAGCTCGCCGGCCTTCACCGGCTCGAGCACCGCGGCCATGTGCTTGACCTGCACGGGCACGAGCGCGCCCTGCAAGTCGGGGGCTGGGTTGCTGGTGCACGGGCCGGTGGCGATGCCGTGACGGAACACCTGGCCGGACCATTGGCGCAAGGTGTGCGCAGTCTCGTGCGCGCCGCGGGCCTCGATGCGGCGCAGTACCTGCAACAGCATCGGTGCGGTGATGCTGGATAGGGGCAGGCTGCCGAGCCAGGGGAACGCATCCTTCTCCATGATTGAGATCCAGCGCTCCGCGTACCGCGGGCTGCACGCCGAACTCTTGGTCTTGTGATACTCGCGCGCCACGGCCTCGAAGCTGGCGTCGGTGTCGGCCTTGCGCTCGAGCTTCTCAAGTTGTCGGCGCTGCGCGGGATCGATGCCTTGCCGTTGGATCTTGCGGGCGTCGTCGCGGCCGGTGCGCGCCGCCTTGAGCGTCACCCTCTGGATAGCTGCCCAGTCTTTGCCTTTTGCCACCTTGTAAGAAGCCCGTCGATGTTTGCCAGAGCGACGGCATTTGCAAGCCGATGGGGCCTCGCGCCCGGACGGGTTGCCGCCGAGGCGTTGGCGCAATGGGCGCAGATATGGACACTTCGCAATGTGACCCTGTTCACCCTGCTCGCCGCCTTGGCCTACGGCATTCAGGCCGCAGTGTTCGCTGTGCTTTGCACCGTATTGAGCCTGCCATTGCAGCCGGCAGTCGCGTTGGAGATCTTTGTGAATGCCACGCTGCTTGGTGCCGCTAGCATGGTTCCGGGAGGGCTCGGAGCCATGGAGGCATCACTGGTCTTTCAACTGATGGCTCAGGGCGCGGAGAAGGCGGACGCGGTCGCAATTGCGATCGCAACCCGGTGCGTCACCCTCTGGTGCGGCGTTTTCATCGGGCTGATTGCTTTTACGGGCGTTTGCATGCGCACGAGGCCAAGCAAGCCCTAGCTTTGCTTGGCAAGCAACATGCGTTCGAGGGTGTCTTCCAGTACGGGCTCATTCAAGATGGCTCCTTGCCTTGACAGAAGTGCATGGAGCTTCTGCGGGTCGCCGCACAGACGGTGCACTTCATTCCCCCTGACGAATGCCGGATTGATCTCGATGCGCAGATTGTGCGAGGTCATCCGCGCAAAAGTCTCGACGATTCGGCGCAGCGCATACGGCCGACCGGAGCAGATGTTGTACGTCTCACCTGGTTCTCCGTGCGCGAGCAGCAGCAGGTAGGCATCGCAGACCATCTGCACATCGTTGAACTCGCGTTCGACATCCAGATTGCCTAACTCGATCGACGGCGCACGCGCGGCAAAGTGTGCGGCAAGCTTGGGAATCAGAAAATGGGCGTCCTGTCCGGGCCCGGTGTAGTTGAAGGGACGCGCGACGACCAGGTTCAATCGCTCGTTGTAGGTCTTGGCCATGAACTCCATGGCCAGCTTGCTCATGCCATAGTGGTTGATCGGCGCCCCCGACTGGCTCTCGGTGATGGGCGATTGGGCCGTGTTGCCGTAGATGTTGGCGCTGCTGGCCAGGAGAACGCGGGCAGGCCTGACAGGCAGTTGCACCAGTGCGTCCAGGAGATTGGTGGTTCCGACGACGTTCACAGCGTAGAACGCCACTTCGTTGGCGTGCCCCACAAAGCTGATGGCCGCCAGGTGCACCACGGCTTCGGGCGCAAGCGCCAGCACTTCCTGGTGCAGGGCCTCGCGATGCGTCAGGTCGGACTGAAGTGCAATGACGAGGTGGCCGGCCGCAACAGCTCGCTTGGCAAATACCTGGCCGGTGAATCCTTCGGCGCCGGTCAGCAATATTCTCAAAACGACACGCCCTGGGCGTTTCGCCGGAGGTCTGCCTCCACCATCAACTGGCACAACTGTTCGAGCGTGGTCGCGGGTTCCCAGCCCAGTCTGGCCTTGGCCTTGGCGGGATTGCCGATCAGAAGTTCCACTTCGGCCGGGCGATAGAACGCTGGATTGATGCGCATCACGGTCTTGCCGGTAGATGTGTCGACCGCGGCCTCCGAGTCGCCGGTACCCCTGAATTCGATGGACATGCCAGCGCTCTTGAACGCCATGGCAACGAACTCGCGCACGGTTTCCGTGCGATTCGTCGCGAGCACGTAGGTGTCGGGCTCTTCTGCCTGCAGCATGCGCCACATGCCCTCGACGTATTCCTTCGCAAAGCCCCAGTCGCGCTTGGCATCGAGATTGCCGAGTTCCAGCACGTCCAGCTTGCCGAGCTTGATCTTCGCAACGCCGTCGGTGATCTTGCGCGTGACGAACTCCCGGCCGCGCAGGGGACTTTCGTGATTGAAGAGGATGCCGCTGCAGCCGAAGATGTCATAGCTCTCGCGGTAGTTGATCGTCATCCAGTGGGCGTAGAGCTTCGCAACGCCATAGGGACTGCGTGGATAGAAGGGCGTTTCCTCGGTCTGAGGGATGGCCTGGACCTTGCCGAACATCTCGGAGGTGGAGGCCTGGTAGAAGCGGATTTTCGGGTTGACAAAGCGAATGGCTTCCAGCAGATGCAGCGTGCCCAGGCCGGTGATCTGCGCTGTGGCGATGGGCTGATTGAAGCTGACGCCGACGAAGCTCTGGGCCGCGAGGTTGTAGACCTCGTCCGGCGCTGCGTCGCGGATCAGCGTGATCGAGCTGCCAAGGTCGGTAAGGTCGTACTCGACCAGATGAAGATCCGGGTTGTTCTGGATTCCAAGCTCTTCGATGCGCCAGAAGTTCACCGAACTGGTGCGCCGGTAGGCCCCGTAGACAACATAACCCTTGGCAAGCAGCAACTCGGCCAGGTAGGCGCCGTCTTGCCCGGTGATGCCTGTGACAACCGCATGTTTCTTCATGGAATCCTCTCTCTTGATTCAAGGAAAGCGACCAGATTTGCACGTCGGATGCCGATACGTGCTGCAGACGCTTGAATTCTGCCTTGGAAGAGAGAGATTTGACACATGGGCTGCAGGCCTGCTTGCCCATGCGTGCGCCCGAAGGGCAGGTCCCTAGGGCCGGTCGTCCAGTTCTGTCGCGTCGACGATCTGAGAAATCTCGGCAGCTTCGAGCCGTCCATGGCTGAGCTTCACGACCATGTTGCATTCCTTCGCGATCAGCGCCGGCGAATGCGAGGCGAGGACCAGGATGCCCGACTTGGAAACCACGTCCCGCATGCGCTTTTCGGCTTTTTCGGTGAAATCCGCATCGCCCACCGAGAGCCATTCGTCCATGAGGAGAATGTCTGCTTCGACGCTGGTGGAGATCGAGAAGGCGAGCCGCATCATCATCCCGGTGGAGTAGGTGCGCACGGGCATGTTCACGTATTGCCCGAGCCCGCTGAATTCGCAGATCTCAGGGATCCGCGCGTCGATCTCCTTTTTGCTCAGGCCCATGACGAGTCCGCGCAGCATGATGTTTTCGATGCCCGTTGCATCGGGCTCGATGCCGAGGGAAGGATCGATCAGGCTCGATACGGTCCCCTCACGCCTGAATTCCCCAGCGGAAGGCTCATAGACGCCAGCCAGTGTACGGAGCAAGGTCGATTTGCCCGCGCCGTTGTGCCCGATCAAGCCCAGGCGGTCGCCGCTCTTCAACTCGAGGTTGATGTCGCTCAGTGCCTGAACGACGGTGACGCCGGTCTCCTTGCCAAACCTGCCGCCGGTGACGGATGCAGCCAGCGTCTTTTTCAATGAAGCTGCGCCAGCACCATAGATCGGAAAGTTGACCGCAACGTTTTTGAGTGAAATAGAAGCCATGTGTCAGAGCCAATAGACAACGCGTCGACGGTATCTGGAAAACAAAATTGCGGAGCCGACGAGAGTCAAGGCCGACCATCCCAGGATGCCCAGCCAGCTGTGCGCAGCAGCAACTCCGCCCATCAGCGGCGTGCGCAGCAGATCGAGCATCTGGGCAAACGGGTTCCACAGGATGTACTTGGCGCGGTCCGGAAGGCTTTCGGGCAGCCAGAAGACCGGGGTCAGGAACATCAGCATCTGCATGACACTGGTCACGATCTGTGTGACGTCGCGGAAACGGGTGCAGATGAGCCCGAGCAGCAATCCAAGTGCGTGCGCATTGACGATCGCAATGGCCATCGCCGGGATGACCAGCATTGCAGACCATGAAAGGGAGATGCCCGCCCAAATGGCTACCGGGATATACAACACAATCTGATGCCCAAACTGAATCAGATTCCGAGCCAGACTTCGCCAGACAAACAGGCTAATAGGAAAATAGCCCTGCTTGAGGTAGTTGGAGGATCCCACGAAGGCGTTGCATGACTCGGTCACGACGCTCGAAAAGAAGCCCCAAAAAATAATGCCCAGCGCAAGGTGGGGAAAGAACTTCGAGAGTTCTGTCCCGAACAGGGAACTGTAGAGGGGCCCCATGCCGCCGATCATGGCGCCCATGCTCAACGTGAGCCAGAGCGGTCCCAGCATCGAGCGACGATAGCGCAGCACGATGTCGAACCATGCGAGCGTCCACCAGATGTCGGTGCGGCGGGTACCTTCCCACCAGTCAGCCCACGAGCTGCGATGCAAATTGGAATGAATCTGGCTCATACGCGCCCGTAGGTGTTTGCCAGGCGCGCGAAGTCGTTCTCGCCCGGATATTCTCGACACTGGCCGCCAATAGGCACCAGTTCCTCGTTGCCGATGTTCGTCAATCGATGTTTCTCTTTCAATGGGTATGGCGATATCCGCCGAGGAAGGTCTCGTGCCGGATGTTGCCGGTCTGGCCAATACCTCGGCCCTGGGCGCCGGCCCAGTGCGCTGCGCATTGGTGATGATATTGCAGTGACAGTTCCGCCCTGGCCCTACAAAACACGCGACTGGCCTGGAAGCTGCCTGTTGCGGTATCGGCCGGAGCCGGGATTCTGCGCCTCCGGGAGCACAGCTGAAAGGACGCGCATTTTCTTGTTCGAACGTGAAGAAGGGGATAATTTTACCGGCCCCCGCCTTGAGGGGCCGTAACTGCCGGAACCCGACTCTCCATTGCCTCGCCGCATCCACGACCGCTCGCGGGGCGATCAAACCATGAGCATCCCCCATTCCCTCGAAGTCTCCGTCGCCCTGTGCACCCACAATGGCGCTCGTTTCCTGCGCGAGCAGGTGCGCAGCATCTGCCTGCAGACTTTCCCGCCAGTCGAAATCGTGCTGTCCGACGACGCATCGACTGACGGCTCGGTGGACGTGGTGCGCGCCGCGGTGGCCGAGTGCGCCGCCGAGCGGCCGCAACACCCTGTAGCCCTGCGCATCTTCGAGAACAGGCCCGCGCTGCGCGTGGTCAAGAACTTCGAGCAGGCGATCGGCGCCTGTACCAGCGAGCTGATTGCGCTCAGCGACCAGGACGACGTCTGGCCCCCCGAGCGCCTCGCGCAGATGGTGCCGCTTTTCGAGAGCGATCCGAATCTTCTGCTTTTGCATACCGATGCGCGTCTTGTCGACGCCGAGCGGCGCGACATCGGCGATACGCTGTTCCATGCGCTCGAAGTCACCCCCTCGGAGATCGAGCGCATCCACGGCGGCAATGCTTTCGACGTGTTCCTGCGGCGCAACCTCGTGACAGGCGCGACCACGCTGTTTCGCCGCGCGCTGCTCGAACACGCCATGCCTCTGCCCGTCGAATGGGTGCATGACGAGTGGCTGGGCATCATCGCATCGGCCATCGGCCGAGTCGACCTGCTGGAGCAGCCGCTCATCGACTATCGCCAGCACGAGTCGAACCAGATCGGTGCGCGGCGCGACACCTTCGAAGCCAAGGTGCGCAAGGCGCTGGCTTCCAGAGGCAGCACGCACGTCGAGCGGGCCATCAAGGCCGAACTCCTCCTTGCGCGACTGCTGAAAATCGGAGGCCGGGTCCCGCCGGAGATTCTCGACAAGGTGCGCAGCAAGATCGAGCACCAGCGCTTCCGCGCGGCCCTGCCGGCGTCCAGGTTGGCGCGTTGCCTGCCGATCCTGCGCGAAGCCATGACGGGCCGCTACGACAAGTTCGGCCGTGGCTTCCGGGGCGTGGTTCGCGACCTCTTCGAATCTGTGTAGGCTTGCGCCCCAAGCGAATCGCGTCACTCCACAAAAACAATGACTCCCACGAATCCCTCACCTGCATCCATCGCCGGCGCGCCAGGCACGTCACCCAGCGTGGTGGTGATCATCCCGTTCTACAACGGCGCCGATTTCATCGAGCGCTCGGTCCGTAGCGTGTTCGAGCAGTCGGTGCCCGCGAACGAAGTGATCGTCGTCAACGACGGCTCCCGACCCGAGGAGCGCGCAGCGCTCGATGCCCTTGCGAAGCGTTATCCATTCCGCATCCTGGACAAGGAGAACGGCGGCCAGGGCTCCGCGCGCAACGCCGGAGTGGCGGCTTCCACCTCCGAGTTCATCTGCTTCCTCGACCAGGACGATTTCTACCTGCCGAACCACATCGAGACGCTCGTCACCTCGATCCCTCCCGAGGACCGGCTCTTCGGTTATATCTACGCCGACCTGTACGAGGCCGACGGCGACGGCAACGTGATCCGCACGGGCGTCATCAAGGACCACGCCGAACATCCCAAGCGCAGCATTTTCGACCTGTTGCGCTACGACATGTTCGTGCTGCCCTCGGCCACGCTCGTGAGCCGCAAGGCCTTCGAGGCGGTGGGTGGTTTCGACTCGCAGTTCATGGGCTACGAGGACGACGACCTCTTCCTGCGCATTTTCCGCAAGGGCTACAGCAATCACTTCGTGGACAAGGCGGTGACGGTCTGGTGCATCCACACGGCCAGTACCTCGTTCGGCATCCGCATGGTCCGCAGCCGCTTCAAGTACTTCAAGAAGCTGCTGCAGATGTTCCCCGACGAGCATCAGCGCGGACGCTACTACCTGCGCGAATACCTGATGCCGCGCTTTCAGCTGTTCTTCGTCAATGAAGCGATCGAGGCGATCAAGAAGGACGACCAGTACCGGGGGGAGATGAGCGCGGTGCTGGCCGAGTACGCTGCCATCGTCTTTGCGAACCCTTATGTGGGCCGCAAGAAGAAGCTGCGTCTGTGGATCACGCTTTTCCTGCTGCGCCACAGCACGCCGGGCATGGTCCGCTTCGTGGGCGCGGTCACTCGGCTGCCGGGCATCCGCAGCCTGCGGCGCATCTACAAGAGCTGACGCCGCAGGGCCCCGCAGGGCCAGCTAGCGACCGACCGCCGCGGGCTGCTTTTGCGTCGTCATCGCCACATCGATGTAGGTGGCGAACTGGCGCACATATTCGGCCCGCAGGTGGCCGGAGTCCTTGTAGATCGGCGTTGCGTCTGCGTCCGCGCGGGTGCACTGGTCGTTCTTGCAGAGCGACGGGATCGGATCGATCACGATGGCACCACTGCGTTTGGCGATCTGGCGCATGCGCTCGTGGAGTTCCTTCTGCACGGATGCCCAAGGCGCAGTAGGCGACATGCGAGCCACCTGCATGTCCCCGAGCCGCCCCCCTTTGATGAATTCTTCCGGCCCATACCCTTCCCCCACCGGGTTGTCCAGCACCAGATAAACCTGCTTGTGCTTGGCAAGATTCGTCATCACCGCCTCGAGCATGTTGAGCGCAAAGTCCGCGCCGCCGCCGCCCATGAAGCGGCGCTTGGTCTTGCCGTCGAAGTAGTAGTAGCGGTCGGCCTCGGCGTTGGCGGCGTTGGGCTTGCCGGTTTCCGAGAAGTAGCAGTTCCAGCAGCCGCCGAACACCACCGCGTCGAACTTGTCGCTGATGGCCAGGCGCATGGCGCCGTCGCGGCGCTCGCCGCACAGGTTGTTCTTCTCGTCGACCACGTTGGGAATGGGCGGGCAGGCGCCCCAGGTGGCGAAAGAGAGCGAATCGAGGGTGTCGGGCGCGATCTTGCTCAGCTCCACGGCGCGCGGGCCGTATTGCTCGATGTGGCTGTCGCCGAAGAGGAGCACCCGGCGCTTGCCGTGGCCGATCTGCTGCAGCACCTCGCCATCGACCTTGATGGGGCTCAGCCCGTCCGGGTAGCCCCAGTCCTTGGCGGCGGCGGCCGTCTTGTTGAAGTAGGGGTCGCTGTGCCGCCCCACGTAGTAGCGCGTGGCCGCCAGCGTGCCCAGCACCACGAAGCCCACCATCAGGGCCACCAGCACCGAGATGACGGTGCTGTTCTCGCTGCGGCGCGTGCCGCGCTCGACGAAACGGTAGGTCAGCCAGGCCAGCACGAAGGCGGCCAGCAGCATCAGCGCGCGCAGGCCGTTGGACGGCACGTCGCCCTCGACGATGCGCGCATACACCAGCAGCGGCCAGTGCCAGAGGTACAGCGGATAGCTGATCAGGCCGACCCACACCATGGGCTTCGAGGCGAGCACGTAGCGGTTGAGCACGCCCGTCGGCCCGGCCGCAATGCAATAGAACGCGCCCAGCGTGGGCAGGATGGCCCAGAACCCCGGAAACGCCTTGCCGCCGCGGATGTAGGCAAGGCCCAGGCCGATCAGCACCAGGCCGGCAATCGACTGCGCATGGCGTCCCCAGCCCGGCTTGGGCGGGGGCCGGTGCAGCCGCATGTACGCCAGCATGCCGCCGATCATCAGCTCCCAGAAGCGCGACAGCGGCGAATAGAACGCCGCCGTGCGGTGGCTGTGGATGGTCGTGACGTTGAGCAGGAACGACATGGCCGCCACCGTGCCCACCACCGCGAGCACGCGCCACTTGCGCTTCCACGCCAGGCCCAGCAGCACGGGCCAGAAGATGTAGAACTGCTCCTCGATGGCCAGCGACCACAGGTGCAGCAGCGGCTTGGTCTCGGCCGCGTTGTCGAAGTAGCCGGCCTCGCTCCAGAAGGCGAAGTTCGAGACGAAGCCGGCGCCCGCGGCCACGTGCTTGCCGAGTTGCTCCCACTCGTGCGGCAGCAGCGCATACCAGCCGAAGGCAAAGGTCGCGGCCAGCACCAGCACCAGCGCCGGGAAGATGCGCTTCACCCGCCGG
>Ga0307406_10000646_pt1 | contig 19812 bp, 10 predicted proteins | sample 322Cmetagenome_3_FD_203706 | JGI IMG/M metagenome (GOLD analysis project Ga0307406, IMG submission 203706) | Maize rhizosphere microbial communities from greenhouse at UC Davis, California, United States - 322HYB-C-2 | ecosystem: Host-associated > Plants > Roots > Rhizosphere > Soil | place...
GTCGGGCACTGGACGAGCGCGGTTTCCATGGCGGGAGCATACCGCCGGGGTGGAAAAGCACCAGTTTGACCCGTCCGCAATCGATGTTAGAAGTAACTGGTTGTGGAGGCCCCATTTTCATCCGCAGCCCAACCCGAATCCATATTACCATGAAAATTCACCATCTCGTGATTGCCGCCGCCTTCCCGCTCGCCTTCGTCGCCTGCAAGGAAGGAGAAGTGGAGAAAGCGAAAGTGGACGCGAAAGCCTCCGCGGCCGAAGCCGAGGCCAAGATGAAGGCCGCGACCGAGGACGCCAAGAAGACAACTGAGGAAGCCCTGGACAAGGCCAAGGCAACGACCAACGACGCCTTGGACAAGGCCAAGAAGGCGACCGACGACGCCTTGGATAAAGCCAAAGAGGCCACCGACAAGGCCAAGGATGCGACCGCTGACGGCCTGGACAAGGCTGCCGACAAGCTTCGCGACGAATAAGCCCCTCCCGCTCCTGTCTCCCCGGACGACTCACACGCTCGTCCGGGGACTTTTGCACCGTCCGCTGGGGCGGCGAATGCGGTTTCGCGCCTTGCCAAGGCCGGGGGCACGCGGAACAGTCACGGCGTCCACCGAGACCCGTCATGAATTCCCGCATCGCTTGGCTTGCCCTGTTTTCTGCCGCCGGCCTCTGCCCGGCCCAGCAGCCTGTCTCCCCTCACCCGGCTCCGGCCGGAGCCTTCGAGGTCAACGGCATCGCCGCCAAGGTCAACGGCCAGGCGATCACCAAGAGTGAGCTGAATTTCCGCCTCGCCCCGATTTACGCCCAGCTCGCGGCCCAGTTCCCCCGCCGCGGCGCGGAATTCGAGCGCCAGGTGCTGGATGCCCGCGAGAAGCTCCTTCAGGAGATGATCGACCGCGAGATCATCCTGTCCGAGTTCAAGGCCCTCGAAAAGAAGGGCGCGAACCTGCCTGAGCACGTGGTGGACAAGGAAGTGAAGCGGCAAATCCAAGCCAACTTCAACGGCAGCGAGGCCAAGTTCGACGAGGAACTCAAGCGCGCCCGGATGACCCGCGACGGCTACCGGGAAATGACCCGCGAGCAGCTCATCGTGCAGGCGATGCGCGCCGAACATTTCTCCGATGCCCCGCCGCCGCTACCGGGCGAGATCGACAAGGAGTACAACGAGGTGAAGGACAAGCTCCGCGACACCTCGAAGGACGTGATCACCTTCAACAAGATCTTCCTGCCCCGCGCGGACGCCGACAATCCCCTGGCCACCCCGGAGACCCAGCTCGCCTTGGCAGAAAAACTGGCTGCTGACGTCAAGGGCGGAGCCGACGTGGCCGAGCTGGCCAAAAAGCACTCGCGCGACGCATTTGCCTCCGAGGGCGGCTTCCAGAAGGATGTGCCCCGCACCGATCTCCAGCCGGAATTCGCCGCGATCATCTTCACCGGCAAGGACGGTGACGTGGTTGGTCCGCTCGAGGATCCGGTCGGCTTCACCATCGTAAAGATCACCAAGATCAATCAGGGCCCCTATCCGCCACTGAGCGAGGTGCGGGAAATGATCGAGGAGCGCGTCAAGACGAAGAAGAATTCCGCGACCTACGAGAAGTGGATCTCCAACAAGCGGAAGTCCGCGATGATCGAGAAAAAGCTCTGAGCCGGGCGATCCAGCCCGTCAGCGATGCCCCGCATCCTCATTACCTTGGGCGACCCCGCCGGCATCGGACCGGAGGTCGTTGAGAAAGCGCTCGCGTCCGGCCAGTTACCCGCTGGCTTCGATTTCGAGGTGATCGGTGAAGCCACGGGATGCATCCCCGGCAAGCCGGATGCGACCTCGGCCCTCCGGGCGCTAGGTGCGCTTGAAGCGTCCGTTCAAATTCTCAAGACCGACGCCGAAGCGAAAGCCGTGGTGACCGCCCCGGTCTCCAAAGCGACGCTCCAAGCCGGTGGATTCCCTTTTCCGGGACAAACGGAATTTTTCGCAGAACGATTTGGTGTTCAGGATTATGCAATGTGCCTTAGCGGCCAAACCCTCAGCGTGGGGCTGGCGACGATTCATATTCCTCTAGCAAGTGTTTCAAGCTTACTCACTCCTGAAACGATCATCTCCACGGGGAGACTTTTAGAAGATTTCGCCCGCCGCCGGACTCGCCGAACGCCTCGGATCGCGGTGGCGGGGCTGAATCCCCACGCAGGGGAAAACGGCCGTTTTGGAGACGAGGAAGAGCGAATTATCGCCCCCGCTATCGAACGATTGAATCAAGAGTTTCCCGGGGTGTTTTCTGGCCCTCATGTGCCAGATGCCGTATTCCGCCAAGCGGCCGATGGGGAATTCGATGCAGTCTTGGCAATGTATCATGACCAAGGGCTGATCCCGCTAAAGTTGCTCGATTTCGATACCGGGGTGAATGTGACCTTGGGCCTGCCAAAGCCCCGGACGAGTCCCGACCACGGGACGGCCTTTGGGATCGCCGGCCAAGGGATCGCCCGCCCTGACTCGATGATCCACGCCATCAAGCTGGCCTGCGAACTCGCTTGAAACGATGCTTTACGACACCACTTCCGACGTCATCCGGAAGGCCCTCCGCGGACTGGACCTCGCACCTTCCGAGGCAGCGGCCCGCTGCGGACTGCCCGAGCGAGAGGTGATTTCCGCGAGCCGCGGGCCAGCTTTTCGGGAGACATTACTCCTGATGGCTCCTGCCCTCGGCCTGAACGGCCCAGCGCTGGCTGGCCTCCCAAACTATGCCCCGCCCGCCTTCACCCTGCCGGAGATCACTCGTTTGGAACTCCCGTTTAATGATGAGACGGTGAATGCGTGGCTGGTACAGGCGGGACCGGACGAGTTCCTGCTCTTCGACACCGGCACCCATTCCCTCGACGTCAGGGACGCCCTCGACAAGCGGGGAATCCGCGAGGTGCACGTGCTGATCACTCACGAGCACGGCGACCATGTGGGAGGCTTGGCCAGCCTGAAGGGCCGCACACGCTCCGTGGCGATACCGCAGGAAGACGTGAAGGCCGGCGACCGCCTGAAGTTCGGCAACCTTACGGTCGCAGTGATCGATTTGCCGGGGCATTGCCCGGGAGCGGTCGGCTACCTGATCGAGGGTTTGGCGCAACCGGTCTGCGTCACAGGCGACGCACTCTTCGCCGGCTCCATGGGCGGCTGCGCGCCGGACGGCCCTTATCAGGAGGCATTGGAGGCACTCGGAACAGAGGTGCTGACTTTGCCGGACGATACCGTGCTGCTGCCCGGCCATGGTCCGGAGACATCCGTAGGCAGCGAGAAGCGCGGGAATCCGTTTCTAGCGATGGGGCGATAGAACGCCATCGGACACGGTGACGGGGATCGTCTTCAGGCGAGGAATCCAAAGCCGCTTTTGAAACGGTTCGATGAACTCAGACTCTTCCCGACCTCATTCAGATCTTGGCAATTCAAGCCGGATCCCCCGACGCCGAATCCACCGCGGCGTCTTCATCGCGGCGGGGATCTACAACATCGCGTGGGGACTCTACTCGGCATTTGATCCGCAGTGGTTGTTCCGGTTCGCCAAGATGCCACTGGCGAATCATCCGCCGATCTTCGCAAGCCTCGGCATGGTCGTGGGACTTTACGGCATCCTTTACTTCGAGGTCGCGCGCGTGCCGGAGCGAGGATGGCTGCTGGCTGCGGTGGGGCTCGCCGGGAAGCTACTGGGACCGATCGGGTTGTTCGTGCTCCTCTGGCAGGGCACTTGGCCTCTCGCAACCATCGTCCTCTGCCTCACCAATGACCTCATCTGGTGGATCCCCTTCGCGCTCTACCTCCGCGATTCGTGGCCCTTCTTCCGCCGGTCACTGGCCGAGTGGTGACAGGGCCCGAAAAACACCCGGGTGGGATCAGGTAAAAGGGCGCCACAAGGCGGCGGACCTGCCGCATGGAGCCGCCCACTAGCCTGACCGTAACAAAACAAAAAAGGGAGCCCCATCGGGCTCCCTTTCTGAAAATTACACTCGAAGACCGAAGTCTTGGCTTACATCCCCGGCAGCTCGACGGTGCGGGAATATTGGAAGGACTCTTGGGCGAGGATCTTCTCGCGGACCTTCTGGTCCAAGTTCGAGTTGTTGAGGCGAATCACCGCGGCATCCGAGAGCACCGTGACGCCGATCTCGACACCGATCAGGCGACCGGCCTTGAGTTCGTCCGCGGTCACCTGCGGCGAGATGCTGCCCGTTGAAAGGTTCGGCGTTTCAATGCCATTGCCACGCAGCCTCAGCTCCTTGCCAGCGCCGGATTCACCAAGGGTCACACGGACCGGAAAGGTCTTGGTGGCACCGCTGCCGCCGCTCGACGGCTGGGTGACCTCGACCTGATAGGTGAGGGTGAACTGATAGACGTTCTCGCAGACGAAGTTTTCCACTTCCTTCACCTTCTGAGACTTGCTCTGGAAGGCAGCTTCGAGGTCATCCTTGCCCAGCAGATCCTTGAAGGTCTCGTCGGGATTCACGAGCAGGCGATAGAGAACGAAGGTGGCGGACTTGTCGTCTTCCTCACCTTTCACCGCATCCTGCCACTTGAGCTGGTAGCTGACACAGGAAACATCGCCGCCAAGATCCTTGGTGCCGCCGATGTTTCCCTCATAGCGGTCGGTGGCCGCAGTGAAGAAGATCACCTCCGCGGAGTTGGAGCTCGTGTTGGCGGTCGGACCTGGAAGCTGGGACTCCACCTTGGAGTAGAGCCACTCGAAGTTATTGCCACGTCGGGAGACCAGCGACTCGAAGTCCTTGGCCATGGTGTCGAGCATCGACTTGGCTTGGCGAGACGCGCGGATTTCAGCGCGGCCGCGTTGCCAGGTATCCAGCGCGACGCCCGTAATGGAAACGAGCACCGCGACAATGACCGTGGTGATGGCCATAGCCACCAGCAATTCGATCAGGGTGAAGCCGCGCCGGAGCGGAGAAGAAAAAGGGTTTTTCATGGATCGTTAATCCGCTCAGCGGCGGACGGCGAGATTGCGGGTGAAGACCGGCTTGGTCATGTTGGCGAGATTGAACTTCCCATCGGGCTTCACATACTCGGAGGAGCTGTTGGGCACAATGTAGAACTCGGCTGCGAAAGCGATCACCGCTTCCGGATAGGAGTTCGAGCCCGAGCCGCTGCCGGCCGCATCGCCGTCATCGGGAGTAGGATCGGTGATCTCGCCCGCCGTACCGCGGGTCAGCTGGCCACTGCTGAACACCAGCTGGGTCAGCTTGACGGCGAAAATGCGGCCATCGAGCGCCTTCAAGTCTTCCAGAAGTTGGTCATCGCTGCGTTGGCGGACTGCCGGTTGCACGATGAAGTCCTTGCCGGCCACTCCGCCGTTCTGCGTGTAGGGCTCCATGGTGCCGTCAGCGCGAAGCTGAGCCGGATCGCCACGATATTGGTAGAGCATGATCTCGCTCCCCTTGTCCGGGGATGCCTGAAGCCACTCGTAGGCCTTGTCAAAGCCGGTGGTATAGGTCTGTCCGCCAGCATTGGGGCGAAGGGTCACCAACTCGCGCTCCAAGGCGGCCGAAAGACGATCGGCCTCCTGGACACTAATGGCACGGCGCAGTCCGGTGGTCGCCGGACCGAAAACCGCGAGGAAAGCCGTGAGCAACAGCGCCAGAACGCCGATGGCGATCACGGTCTCCATCAAGGTGAAGCCGCGACCAGTCCGGGGATTGTTGAATTTCATGGGCGAGTATCAAAAAGTCTTAACGTCGGAAGGAATGCCGATTTCGTCCGGACCACGGAACAGCGAGGTCCGGCCATTGCGCCATACGATGAAGCCGGCGAAGTCACGCTTGCCTGCTCCGGTGACAGTAGGCTGCTGCCCTTGTGCACGAGCACCCGCGCCGAGGATGAAACTGGCTCCGGGAGTGGTGCAAATGCCCTCGGAGTTGAATTCATAGCCGATGTACTTGCCGTCGTAGGCCTGCTTGTTGGTGGTGAGCGAGAATTCCTCCATCGCGGTGCCGCCATTCGTATGGTCCTTCTTGCTGAAGGTTTCGCTGTAGAAGGTTCCCTCAGGCAGCGTGACGGCCCGGCTGGACATCACCCACTTGTCCTTGATCGGCTCCCCTTGGTCATTGAGTTCTTCATAGACCACAATCATCCGGCGCTTGTAGTTCTCGGTATTCTGCGCGTCGTCCACATCGACGAGAACCTTGGCCCGGGTTCCCTTGCCAACGGCAATGGCGCGGGCTTCATCAAAGATGGCTTCGGCAGTCGAAACGCCGCTGGTGACCCCCTTGCCGCCGATACCTTTCAGGCCGACAGCCCCCAAGGTAAGGAGGACGGAGATGATGAGAATGACAACGAGCAGCTCGATGAGGCTGAAGCCCCTGGCTGAGCGGGTTGATCGATGATGCATACGGGTTTGGTTTTCTGAATCTGTGGCTTCGGGCAAGCCGAATTGCAAGCCGGAATGTGTTTACATCGCGGTTACGTGAAAAACAGGTGTTTCAAGATGTGAATCGTCCCTTGCGCGGACCATCCATCCACGCCCAAGCGGAGCGGACCATGTCGCGGACGTCGCGGTGTTCGGCGACCCAGCCGAGGACTTCCTTGGCGAGGCGCGGGTCGGCCAGCAGCTGCGGCGGATCCCCGGCGCGGCGCGGGCCATACTGGACCGGCACCTTCTTGCCGGTGACCTCTTCGACAGCGGAAATGATCTCATTTACGGAGACCCCCACCCCGGTGCCGAGGTTGCAGCGGACCGAATCGCCGCCAGCGGTGAGGTGGTCGATCGCCTTGGCGTGGGCGGAAGCGAGGTCGGCCACGTGGATGTAGTCGCGGACGCCGGTGCCATCGGGCGTCGGGTAGTCGGTGCCGAAAACGTCCACGTGGGTGATTTCTCCGGTCACGGCCATCAGCACGCGCGGGATCAGGTGGGTTTCCGGGTTGTGATCCTCACCAATGAGGCCGTCCTCGGAGCAGCCGCTGGCATTGAAGTAACGGAGGCAGGCGCTCTTCAGGCCCCACGCGCGGTCGCAGTCGGCCAGCACCCACTCCAGCATCAGCTTGCTGCGGCCGTAGGGATTGATCGGGTTCTGCGGGTTGCTTTCGGAAATCGGGATGCTCTCCGGCACACCGTAGGTGGCGCAGGTAGAGGAGAAGACGAAGGCCTTGCAGCCGTGGGCCTGCATGACCTCGAGTAGGGTCAGCGGCTCGGCGGTGTTGTTGCGGTAGTATTTCAGCGGATCGGTCACCGACTCGCCCACGTAGGCGTAGGCCGCGAAATGGACCACCGCGCCGAAGCCGTGCTTGGCGAAAAGCTCTTCCAGCAGCTTGCGATCACCCACATCACCCACCACCAGCTCTACGCCTTCATCCACAATGGCCTCGCGGTGACCATAGACGAGATTGTCGAGAACGACGACCTTCCGGCCTTGCGATGCGAGGAGACGGACAGTGTGGGAACCGATGTATCCGGCTCCGCCGGTGACGAGGACAGGGGCAGACATTCTGGAGATTTTGGCAGCTTGACGCGGCGAAGAAACGGATTCCGGGCCTTCCTGTCAATGCGCCCGCTGGACTTCGGCTGAATCGGTTGAATAATTCAGCGATCCTAGCGTTTTACCGCCATGACCCAAACATCCCGTTTGCTGAAAGGAGCCGCTGCTGCGGCTGCCACCCTATTCGTCGCCTCGTGCTACTATGATCCCTACGGTGGAGGCGGTTACGGCGGGGATGGTTATGGAGGCGGCGGCTATTATGGCGGAGGCGGCGGTGGCCTCAATACCACCTTCATCTACACCAGCAGCGATCGCTGGTTCTATGACCCCACGGTCTATTGCTACTACGACCGTTATCGCCGTTGCTACTACGACCCCTACCTCTACGGCTACTACCCGGTCGGCTACTGCCCGCGGCCGATCTATGGTGCACACCACCCTCATGGCTGGAATGGCCACGGTCACCTTCCTCCGCCGTCCGGCTTCCGTGATCGCTACCTGCCGAACTACCAAAACCGGGTCGACCAACTGAAGGCCGCGAACTACTCATGGGCGGAGAAAGTCCGCGAGCGCAATGACGCGACCGCCGATGCCTGGCGCAACCAGCGCACCCGCGCCGCCGCCAATTTCCAACAGGCGCGCGAAAATCAGTCCGAACGCAACCAGCAGGCGCGGGAGAACCAAGCGCAGCGGAATCAGAACGTCCGCGACCAGCAACAGAATTGGGCCGACAAGATCCGTGACCAGCGCCAGTCGCCGCAATCCCAATATCAACGTCAGCCACAACAGCAGCCGAACTACGGCGGCCAAGGCTCTCCGCGTGGCTCGCAACAAGCCCGTATGGCTGAGGCCCGCGCCCAGCAGCAGGCGGCCAACCAGGCCCGCGTCCAGGAACGCCAGGAGCGCCAAGCCCAAAAGCAGGAGCAAAAAGGCGATGGCGGCGGCCAATCCTGGAAGGAAAAGATGCAGGAACGCAAGGCGGCCCGCGGTGAATAACCTCGCCTGACCTCTACCTTCACAGCCCTCGCCATCTCCGGTGGCGAGGGCTTTTTATTGGCCAGGGAAATCACTTTCCGCCGATTTGATTCGCATCAACGGCGCGCGAATTGGCCGCCAAGCACCATCCAGGTAAAAGCTCTGTTCTAATACCCGGCTTGATGAAAAACCCAATTCTCTCCGCCGCGCGGATCCGGCGGCGTGCCTTTGCCGTCGCCTGTTTGCTCGGCATGGCAGGGCTCGATGCCCATCCGCTCACCTTCAATTCGACCATCACCTACGGCTCGTCCCAGCCGTCCGGTGCCGCCGCGAGCATTTCCCAATGGACCGGTGCGGCCTTCGATGCGGCGAATATCGGCGGCTCCGGCGTGAACGCCGATGGCGGCGCGAACAACGGCGCCACCAATGACGCCTCGACCTACGTGGCGAACAACCAGCCGCGCCAAGGCCAGACCATCACGACCGGCTCGAACGCCAACGGCTACGATCTCACCGGGATCACCGTGCGGATGGCCGGCTACACGAGCAACACCGCCACCGGCACCAACCGCGTCTCGTGGGATCTCAATGCCTTCAATGGCCCCATCATCGTGGAGATTGGCAAGATCAGCGGCAGCACGACCTTCAGCACCGTCAGCAAACAGAACTTCACGGCTGGCGGCACTGGCAATCCCGGCACCGGTACGAGCGCAAATGGAGCGGGGACTTATATCACCTTTAATCTCCCCTTCACTGTCCACCTCGAGCCGAACGCCACCTACGCCTTTGATCTGACCATCGGCAATGGATCAGGCAACTTTTTCGAATGGCTCGGGACCAGTGCCGATCCTTACGCCTCCGGCAGCGCCTACAATCGGACGGGGGCCGCGATAACCCCGCTAACCGGCGATCGTGTGTTCTTGGCGAATCTGACAGCCGCCGCTGCTCCCTATGCGCCCTTCGTGCATCCCGGAGCGTTGCACACGCAGGCAGACTTCGACCGGATGACGGCGAAGATTGCCGCCAACGCCCAGCCATGGAAAACGAGCTATGATGCCCTGCTCGCCAGTCCGTTCGCGCAGACCTGGTGGCCAGCTTACAACATCGACTACATCGTCCGCGGCGACACCGGCAACAACTACACCCGCTCCCAGCAGGACGCGCAGGCGATCTACCAGCTCGCATTGCGCTGGAAGCTTACCGGCGACACCGCCTATGCGGACAAGGCGGTGCAGATCGCCAACACGTGGTCAGACCTGATCGGCCTCGGTGGCAATAGCAACGTGTCCCTCGCGTCCGGCATCTGCGGCTATCTGTTCGCCATTGGCGGTGAAATCCTGAGCACTTATCCCGGTTGGCCCGCCGCGGAAGAACAAGCCTACAAGGACATGATGATGCGGGTCTTCTACCCCGCAAATCACGACTTTCTCTGGCGGCATCACGGCACTCCCGAATCCAAGGGTGGCAACACCCATTACCGGCTGAACTGGGACACCTGTAACATGGCCTCAATGGCGGCGATCGGCATCCTTTGCGACAACAAGGCGGTCTATCAGCAGGCGGTGGACTACTTCAAATACGGTCCCGGCAATGGCCGCGCCGAGCGTGCGGCCTGGTACATCTTTCCCGATGGCACGTCGCAGACCGAAGAAAGCGGTCGCGACCAGCCGCACAACATGGGCGGCTGGTATGCGATGGGGCTGCTCTGCCAGATGGCGTGGAACCAGGGCGACGATCTGTTTGGTTACGACAACAACCGGGTGCTCCGCGCTTATGAATACAACGCGAGATACAACCTCTGGAACGACGTGCCGTGGGTCTTCCACCGCAACGCCTCGCTGACCTATACCGAGACCTTGTCCGGAGCCGGCCGCGGACTCGGCGGCTATCCGACCTACGAACTGATCTACAACCACTACGCGAACGTGAAAGGCATCGCCGCGCCGTGGAGCAAGCAGGCCATGAACGTCATCCGGCCCGAGAATGTCACCGGTCCGGGCGGTCATCCTTCAGGGCAGGACTGTCTCGGCCTCGGCAGTCTCACCTACGCGCGAGACGACACGGCCACTGGCACCGTGCCGGGCGGACTAATGGCGCGGTGGAGCAAGAACCAGGTGACACTTTCCTGGTGGGGCACGGCCACGGCGACGAGTTACGAGGTCCAACGTGCCACGGCCGTGGCCGGACCTTTCACGACGCTGGGAACCGCCGTTGAGCCCGAGCTGAACTTCACCGATACGACAGTCGTCAATGGCACGAGCTACTACTACCGGGTGGTGGCCGCCACGCCGTCCGGCGATCTAACAAGCACGCCACTGCTGGCGAACCAGGCCTTGGTCGCTCGCTACACCTTCGAAGGAAACACCAGCGACGTCGCAGGCACCCGCCATGCGACGGCAATGGGCGGCACCACCGCTCCCGGCTATGCGAGCGGCTTCGGCGGCGGGCAGGCCATTTCGCTCAATGGCACCGACCAATACGTCCAGCTCCCCGTAAACTCTGGCAACTACCGCGACGTCACGCTCGCCGCCTGGGTGTATTGGAACGGCGGCAACGCGTGGCAGCGGGTCTTCGACTTCGGCAGTGAGATCGAGAAATACATGATGCTCACGGTCAAGGACGGCTCGGGCAAACTGAACTTCTCGATCACGACCTCGCGCAGCACCGACGGAACCTTGTCGCTCATAGGGCCGACGATGCCGACGGCGACGTGGACTCACGTGGCGGTGACCTTCAACGGCGACACTGCCACGCTGTATGTGAACGGCGCTCCCGTCGCCGCTGGCGCGGCACCGATGGTGGCTCCGGTTTTCAGCCAGCCGTTCTGCTACCTCGGCAAGAGCATGTGGAATGGCGACGCGCTGTTCAACGGCCGCATCGACGACTTCCGGATCTACAACCATGCGCTCAGCGGCGGCGATGTCTATACCCTCTGGGGCCAAGGTGGCTCTAACAGCGCTCCTGCGTTCACCGTCGATCCCATCGCTCTCGCCAGCGCGACCGAGGACGCGAACTACTCCTCGGCCGGCCTGAGCCTCGCCACCTACGCGTCTGATGCCAATGGCGGCACACTCACCTATTCCAAGGTCTCCGGACCGGCTTGGCTCACCGTCGCACCGAATGGTGCACTTTCCGGCACGCCGTCCAACAGCGACGTCGGCGCGAACCTCTTTGTGGTGCGCGTGACGGATTCCTCCGGCGCCACCGACGACGCGAACCTTTCCATCACCGTCTCCAACACCAACGACGCCCCGACCTGGCTCTCCGATCCCCTCGTCAAACCAAGCGTCACCCACGATCAACCGTATCTCGCCGCATCGCTCGCCGCGGATGCGGCCGACGTCGATGGCGGCGCGACGCTCACCTTCAACAAGGTGGCCGGCCCCGCGTGGCTGACCGTCGCGGCCGATGGCACGCTCTCCGGCACACCCGGTGCCAGTGATGTCGGACCTAACAGCTTCACCGTCCGCGTCACCGACAATGCCAGCGTGTCAGACGACGCCACGCTCGCCATCGTCGTGCTGCCGTTCGAAATGCGAGCCCATCTCGCCTTCGAGGACAACACGAACGACAGCCTCGGAAATTTCAACGGAACGCCCACCGGCGATCCAGCCTACGCCACCGGCCGCATTGCCCGCGGAATGGTATTCGACGGGGTCGATGACTACGTGTCGCTTCCCGCCGCGGCGGCGGACTCGCAGGACATCACCGTCGCCGCGTGGGTCTTGTGGAATGGCGGCGCGGCAAACCAGCGCGTCTTCGACTTCGGCAACAACACGTCCCAGTATCTCTTTCTCTCGCCGAACTCCGGCGGACTGCGCTTCGCCATCAAGAACGGCGGCGACGAGCAGCAGCTCACCACCACGACCCTCGCCACCGGCCAATGGGTTCACCTTGCCGTCACCCTCGGAGGGAGCACCGCCAAGCTCTACGTAAATGGCGCGCTAGCCGCGACGAATAACGCGATCACGATCCACCCGGGCGATTTCAAACCCCAGTTCAACTACATCGGGAAATCGCAATGGCCGGACCCGCTGTTCAACGGGATGACCGATGGCTTCCGCATTTACAATTACGCGATCACTCCGGCGGAGATCACCGTGCTGATGGATGAGGTTCCCGCCGTGCCCCTCGGCGTGATCGCGACTCCCAAGACGAGCACCATCGACCTGCAATGGACTGCCAGCCAAGGCGCCCAGACCTACACCGTGAAGCGCAGCCAGACTTCCGGCGGGCCCTACACGGTGGTCGCCAGCGGGCTGACCGGCACGACGTTTTCGAACACCGGGCTGACCAATGGCATCCCGTACTACTACGTGATCAGCGCGACCAACGCCAAAGGCGAAAGCTCCGACTCCGCACAGGTCACCGCGGTGCCGTCCGATCTGCTCGCCTGGTGGAAATTCAACGAAACGAGCGGCACCATCGCCACCGACTCCAGCGGCAATGGTCGGAACGGCACGCTCACCAACGGGCCGGTTTGGGCTCCGGGTCTTTTCGGCGGCGGAGTGAACATCCCCGCCGTGAACAACGAAAGCGTGACGCTTCCGGCCGGCATCGTCAGCGGGCTCAGCGACTTCACGATCGCGGGGTGGGTGAAGATCAATACCTTCACCACCTTCGCGCGGATTTTCGATTTCGGCAGCAGCACGACGAACTACATGTTCCTCACGCCGCAGTACACCGCCACCGCGCCGAACGCCGCGAAACTCCGCTTCGCCATCCGCACGCCGTCGGTGACGGAGGATCCCGCGGGAGCGGCTCTGAATCAAATCAACAGCACGGTCGCCATGACGGCGGGCGTCTGGACTCACGTCGCCGTCACGCTCACGGGCACCACCGGCCGCATCTATGTGAACGGCGTCTTGGCAGGCACCACCACCACGATGACGCTCAAGCCGTCAGACCTCGGCAACACGACGCTGAATTGGTTCGGCGATTCGCAGTTCGGGGCGGATCCAACGCTCAACGGCCAGCTCGACGACTTCCGCATCCAGAGCCGCGCCTTGAGTGACTCGGAGATCAACGCGGCAGCCCATCCGGCGACCGAGATGCCCACCGGTCTCACCGCCGGCGCAGGCGACACGCAATTGCCGCTGCATTGGAACGCCGCGAATTTCGCGTCCACCTACACGCTGAAACGGGCAACCGTCAGTGGCGGCCCCTACACCCCGATCGCCAGCGGGCTGACGACCACCACCTTCACCGACACCGGGCTCACCAACGGCACGACCTACTACTACGTTGTCAGTAGTTCCAACGCACAGGGGGAAAGCGCGAACTCCGCCGAAGTCGCTGCAACACCCACGAACCTGCGGGTTCACCTGAAGTTCGACGAAAGCGAAGGCACCGCGGCCGCCGACTCCAGCGGCTTGGGTTGGCATGGCGCCACCGTCAACGGACCCGTTTGGGAGTCAGGAAAGATCGCCAATGGCCTCACCTTCACCGGCGCGTCTTCCCAATACGCCACTCTTCCGACCGGTGTCATCGGTGGGCTGACCAACACCACGCTGATGGCGTGGATCAAACTCACCGCCAACCCGACCACGTGGCAGCGGATCTTCGACTTCGGAACAGGCACCACGAACTACATGTTCCTCTCCACGCAGTTCGGCACCGGCGGCAACGCCAACAAGCTGCGCTTCGCGATCCGCACGCCCACAGTCGGCGAGGAAGGCATCAACAGTGCCAGCACCACGCCACTCGGCGACTGGGCGCACGTCGCGGTAGTGCTTTCGGGAAGCGTGGGCCGGCTTTACCTCAATGGCGTGCAAGTCGGTGTGAACAACGCGATGACCCTCACCCCGTCCAGCCTCGGCAGCACGACGCAGAACTACCTCGGCAAGTCGCAGTGGAACGATCCGTATCTGAATGCGGCCATCGATGACTTCCGCATCTACTCCCGTGCGATGACGGCGGAAGAGGTCGCCGGCTTCGCCACACCGCTCACCGCGCCGCAAGGCCTGGCGGCCAGCGGCGGCCCACAACAGATCCAACTGTCCTGGGACGCCGTGCCGAACGCGGCGAGCTACACGGTGAAATCCTCGACGACCGCAGGTGGGCCCTACGCCACCGTCGCCACCGGATTGGCTGCGAACGCCTTCAGTCATTCCGGTCTGCCGATTGGAACGACCCGTTACTATGTGGTCAGTGCGGAGAACCTCACCGGAGCGAGCCCCGACTCTGTCGAAACCAGTGCCACGACGGAGTCCGCGCCCATCACCGATGGCGAAATCCGCAACTCTACCTTGTCATTCTCCGGTCTCACGGCGAGTGGCGGGAACCTGAGCGTGAACATCGCCGGGTCGGTGGTGGGGCATTCCTATCAGGTGCTGCGGTCGGCCGACTTGTCGGAGGGCTCGTGGGAGAATGTCGGAGCTCCCCTGTCGGGCAATGGTGGCACCTTGCAGGTCGTCCTGCCGGTGGAGTTCGGAGGACGGGCTTTTTATCGGATCCTGATCACGCGTTGAGGTCCACATAGGCGCACAGGTGACTGTGCGAAATGGTCCCTGGAAGCGGGCAGCTCCCGTGCTTCCGCGTTGTCACCAACGCGCGTACGCTCCTTTGATTCACTCGCGGGACCGTTCTTGATACGCATCAATCGCGTGGAGGTTGGCGCGGCAGGGTTCGCCGCCTAACGGTCTAACAAGGCACCCAAGCCTGAACTCAATTCGCTCCGCGAAAAAGCCGCCGCCCGGAACCCAAGCCGGGCAGTTCCAGCATTTTGCCGGAGTCATCCCAAACCCAAGAACCTACCATGTATCGACCGTACGTTTCCGGTCGGAAGGACCGTGCCTTGCCGCTTGCCGGGCCGCGTCACTCCTTCCATGCCACGCTCACTCTCGTGGGCATCGCCGCATCGCTCCACGCTCATCCGATCTCTTTCAATTCGACGATCGGTTATTCGGCCAGCCAGCCCTCGGGCGGCGCTGCCAGCATCTCGAACTGGACGGGCGCGGCCTTTGACGCCGCAAATTTGGGCGGCTCCGGCGTCAATGCCGACGGCGGATCCGACAATGGCGCCGCCAACGACAGTTCGACATATGTGGCGAACAACCAGCCCGTCCAAGGCCAGACGATCACCACCGGCTCGAACACAAACGGCTATGACGTGGCGTCGATCACCGTGCGGATGACCGGCTACACGAACAACACGGCCACCGGCAACAACCGCTCGTCCTGGAATCTCAACGAGCCGAACGGTCCGATCATCGTGGACATTGGCAAGGTGAGCGGCACCACCTTCACCACGGTCACCAAGCAGCTCTTCACCGCGGGCGGCACCGGCACTCCGGGTGCCAGCGTGAGCGCCAACGGCTCGGGGACCTACCTCACCTTCAACCTGCCTTTCGCGACCCATCTGGAGCCGAACACGACCTATGCGTTCGACTTCACGATCGGCAACGGCTCCAGCAACTTCTTCGAGTGGCTCGGCACCTCAACCGATCCCTATGCTGGCGGCACTGCCTACACCCGCAGCGGCGGAACGATCACGCCACTGGCCGGCGAGCGCGTTTTCATGATGAACATGACGGCCTCCGCTTCTCCGCCGGCTCCATTTGCCCACCCCGGCGCCCTGCACACCCAGGCCGACTTCGACCGGATGAAGGCCAAGGTGGCCGCGGGGACGCAGCCGTGGGCTGAATCCTACGACATCCTCGCAAACAGCCCATGGGGGCAAACTTGGTGGCCAGCCTATGACGTGGACTACATCGTGCGCGGAGACAGCGGCAATAACTACACCCGGTCCCAACAGGACGGCCAGGCGATCTATGAACTGGCCTTGCGCTGGAAGATCACCGGCGACACCGCCTACGCCGACAAGGCCGTCCAAATCGCCAACGTCTGGTCAGGCCTGATCGGCGTGACGGGCAACACCAACCTCTCCCTCGCGTCCGGCATCTGCGGCTACCTCTTTGCCTCCGGCGGGGAGATCCTCAGCACCTACCCCGGTTGGCCCTCGGCGGAGAAGCAAGCCTACAAGGACATGATGATGCGGGTTTTCTATCAGGCCAACCTCGACTTCCTGTGGCGCCACCACGACACCCACATCAGCAAGGGCGGCAATACCCACTACCGCCTGAACTGGGACACCGCCAACATGGCCTCGATGGCCGCCATCGGCATCCTCTGCGACAACCGCGCCATCTATCAGCAGGCGGTCGATTATTTCAAAGCTGGCCCGGGCAACGGTCGCATAGATCGCGCCGCGTGGTATCTCCACCCCGAAGGTCTCGCCCAGACCGAAGAAAGCGGCCGTGACCAACCCCACAACCACGACGGCTGGCACGCCATGGCGCTGCTCTGCCAGATGGCATGGAACCAAGGCGACGACCTCTTCGGCTACGACAACAACCGCGTGCTCCGGGCCTTTGAGCACAACGCCAAATACAACCTCGGGCACGACGTGCCGTGGGTCTTCCATCGCAATGCCTCGCTCACCTACACCGAAACCCTCTCCGATGCGGGGCGCGGCGGGTTCATTCCGATCTACGAGCTCGTCTTCAACCACTACGCAAACGTGAAGGGCATCGCCGCCCCGTGGAGCAAGCAGGTCGTGGATGCGATGCGCCCCGAAGACCGGCCTCACACGGAGTATCACCCGTCGCAGGTGGATTGGTTCGGCTTGGGCAGCCTTACCTACGCACGCGATCCGATCACCACGGGCACCGCGCCCGGCGGCCTCGTCGCGAACTGGAGCAAGAACCGTCTCACCCTGAACTGGTGGGGCTCCGCCACCGCGACCAGCTATCTGGTGAAACGCGCCACCGCCTCCGGCGGGCCCTACACGACACTCGGCACCGTCACCGGCGCTGATTTGAATTTCACCGATACCACACCGGCCAACGGAACGACGTACTACTACCTCGTCACCGCCGTCACCCCGACCGGCAATTCCGACAGCACTCCGCTGCGCGTCACTCGTGAATTGGTCACGCGCTATACCTTTGAAGGAAATGCCAACGATGTCACCGGCACGCGCCACGGCACCGGCATGGGCGGAGCCGCCGCGCCGGGCTACACGACGGGTCAAAGCGGTCAGGCCATTTCATTCAATGGCACCGACCAATACCTCAAACTCCCCGCGGGTTCCGGGAACTATCAAGACATCACCCTCGCCGCATGGGTCTGGTGGAATGGCGGCGCGAACTGGCAACGAATCTTCGACTTCGGCAGCGAGATTGAGAAAAACATGTTCCTCACTCCTTCCACCGGCGGAAACCTGCGCTTCCACATCACGACCTCCCGCAGCACGGATGGCAGCGGCACGCTCAATGGCCCGATCTTGGCTACCGGCCAATGGGTCCACCTCGCGGTCACCCTCAACGGCGACACCGGCACCCTCTACGTGAACGGCCTGCCGGTGGATGCGCAGGTCATCAATAGCGTGGACCCGCTGTTCGCCCAGCCGTTCTGCTACCTCGGCCGCAGCATGTGGAATGGCGACGCTCGCTTCAACGGCCGCATCGATGACTTCCGCATCTACAACTACGGCCTCAGCGGCGACGAAATCCACAGCCTGTGGGGTCAAGACGGCTCTAACAGCGCTCCGGTCTTCACGGTCGATCCCATCATCAAGGCAGTGGCGACCGAGAACGCCGCCTACACTGGCCAGACGATCGCCGGCAGTGCGACCGATGCCAACGGCGGCACGCTGACCTACTCGAAAGTCACCGGTCCCGCATGGCTCGCCGTTGCCTCGGACGGCACGCTTTCCGGAACTCCGGGAGATGCCGACGTCGGCGCGCAACTTATCGTCATCCGCGTCACCGACTCCGCCGGTGCCACGGATGATGCGAACCTGTGGATCACCGTGAACAACGTGAACGACGCTCCGGCATGGAGCGCTTCGTCGCTCACCAAGCTAACCGTCAGCGCCGGCCAGCAGTACCTCACAGCCTCGCTCGCCGGGGATGCGTCCGACGTCGACACCGGTGCCACACTCATCTTCTCGAAGGTCAGCGGTCCCTCATGGTTGGTCGTCGCCGCCAATGGCACGCTTTCCGGCACGCCCGGAGCCGCCGACGCCGGAGTGAACACCTTCACGGTGCGCGTCACCGATGAGAACGGCGCATCGGCCGATGTCACCCTTACCATCACCGTGTTGGCACCGGGCTTGCGTGCCCACTACGCGTTCGAGTCCAATGCGGACGACACCCAAGGCAACCACCACGGCACCGCGACTGGCACGCCCGCTTACACCGCCGGCCATGTGGAAAATGCCATCGTCCTCGACGGCACCGACGACTACGTGACCCTGCCCGCTGCCGCAGCGGACTATCAGGACTTCACCGTCGCCACCTGGGTGCTGTGGAATGGCGGCAACCAGCAGCAGCGGATCTTCGACTTCGGCAACAATACCTCGCAGTATCTCTTCCTGACTCCGAACGGTGGAGGGAGTCTGCGCTTCGCCATCAAGAACGGCGGCAGCGAGCAGCAGGTGAATGCGGCCGCGCTGGACACCGGCAGTTGGCAGCACGTCGCCGTCACGCTGAAAGACGATACCGCCACGCTCTACGTCAATGGACTGGCGGTTGCGTCTAACAATGCCGTGACGATCAACCCCGGCGACTTCAAGCCGGCCTTCAACTACATCGGCAAGTCCCAGTGGCCCGACCCGCTCTTCAATGGCAGTATTGACGGCTTCCGGATCTACAACCACGCGCTCGATGCAGCCACCCTCCAAACGCTGGCGGCCGACGGCACCGCACTCCTCAAGTTCGACGAAAGCAGCGGCACGGTGGCTAAGGACGCCCTCGACAGCGGCCGTGATGGAACCCTCGTCAACGGCCCCACCTGGGCCGGGGGCAGAACGGGCAATGCGCTGAATTTAGACGGTACCAACGACCACCTCACGCTTCCCACCGGCTTCGTCAACGGCCTCACCACCGCGACCTTCTCCGCATGGGTGAACCTTGATGCGCTGGCGAACTGGCAGCGGGTCTTCGACTTCGGCAGCGGCACGAACAACTATCTGTTCCTCACGCCGCGCTCCTCGAGCACCGGCACGGTCCGCTTCGGGATCCGCACACCCTCGGTCGGCGAGCAGATCATCAATGGCACCGCAGCACTGGCGACCGGCAGTTGGCAGCACGTGGCCGTGGTGCTCAATGGTGCCACCGGCACGCTCTACGTGAACGGATCGCAGGCTGGCCAGAACACGGCGATGACGCTCAATCCCTCGTCACTCGGAGCAACCACGCAGAACTACCTCGGGAAGTCACAGTGGAACGATCCCTACCTCGATGGCCGCATCGATGACTTCCGCATCTTCCCACGCGCCTTGACCGCCACGGAAATCGCCGGCCTTGCCGGATCGATTCCCGCGCCCGGCAGCCCTGCCACCACCGCGGGGAACAATCAGGTCACCCTCTCGTGGAGCGCGGTCAG
>Ga0307406_10000647_pt1 | contig 19790 bp, 19 predicted proteins | sample 322Cmetagenome_3_FD_203706 | JGI IMG/M metagenome (GOLD analysis project Ga0307406, IMG submission 203706) | Maize rhizosphere microbial communities from greenhouse at UC Davis, California, United States - 322HYB-C-2 | ecosystem: Host-associated > Plants > Roots > Rhizosphere > Soil | place...
GGCGGCAGATACCCCATGCCCCGCAGCGCGGGGCATTTTTCACCTACCGACCCAAGTCACGATCATGGACATCCAAATTGCCACCCTTTGCGACTTCGCCGCTGACTACAACGGCAAGCTCGTCATTTCCGGCACCTTCGACACTCTCGCCGCCCGCCAGCTCCCGGTCGTGCACCCGAGCTGCAGCCTCGCTCTCCGCTTCTGCTTTACCCCCGAAGACTCCGGCCGCCACAAGCTCTCCATCAACATCATCAACGAAGATGGCGAGCCGCTTGACCCGCAGAACATGCCGATCGAGCCGGAATTCGAAGTCCAGCTTCCCGCTGGCGTTCCGTTCCTCACCCGCAACGTGATCCTGAACCTTCAGGGCCTCCAGTTCCCGAAGGGCGGCATCTACTCGATCGACCTCGGCTGCGACGGCGAGCTGCTGATGCGCCTGCCGCTCCGCATCGTCCAAGTCCAGCAGCAACAGCCTGAGCCTGTCGCCTAAGACGTGTCGTTGACCCATTACTCCTGTGCCCTGGTGACCGGCGCTTCTGCCGGTCTCGGGGCCGAGTTTGCCCGTCAGCTCGCCCCGCGTTGCGAGACGCTGGTGATCATTGCCCGCCGTGCGGAGCGATTGGTCGAGCTGGCTGGCGAATTGGAGAAGAGTCATCCGGGCCTGCGCGTGCTGCCGCTGGAAGCGGATCTCACCGATCCGAACGCCCGGCTGCAGGCCGTAGGCCATCTGCTTTCCAAGGGGCTCGTCCCCGACCTGCTGGTGAACAATGCCGGCATGGGTGACTACGGCGAGTTCGTCACCTCCGACTGGATGAAGATCGAGGCGATGCTGCGACTGAACGTCGAGGCATTGACCCATCTGACCCATGCCTTGCTGCCCTCGATGATCGAGCGGAAGAGCGGGGCGATTCTTAATGTCAGCTCGCTTGCCAGCGTATTGCCGATCCCGGACTTCGCGGTCTATGCGGCGACCAAGGCGTATGTCAGCAGCTTCTCTGAGGCCCTGCGTATCGAAGTGCGCGACCACGGCATCCGCGTGATGGCGCTTTGCCCCGGCCCGGTTCACACCGAGTTCGGAGAGGTCGCCGGCCGTGGACCCAGCGCTGACTTTGGCGCGCGGGAATGGTTCTTCGTCCCGCAAGAGCAAGTTGTCCGCGAAGGCTTGGCGGGTCTCGAGCGTGACCGCCCGCGCGTTTATCCCGGCTGGAAGGTCGCTGCTGCTGCCGTGGGTATTTCGCTGCTTCCTCTGGCGATGATCCGCATCGTCATGGCCACCCGGCCGCGGAAGTGACGACCGCGTAGTAGTTGAAGAAGGGGAACGCCCTACTTCCCGCAGCCGCAATCGTGGCCGCAGCCCTTCTTTTTCTTCCCGCCTCCGGTCGCCTTGCGAACGAGGAACAAGGTCGCCACGAGCACGAGGGCAACTGCAGCCCAAGTTTGCCAGTCGTTCATGTCAAAGGAAGAGAGAGGTGATTTGGAAGACGGCGAACGCCGCCAGCCAAGCGAAGGCGCTCATGAATACGAGCTGACCAACGGCCCACTTCCACGATCCCGCTTCACGGGCGACCACCGCTGAAGTCGGCAGGCACTGGAGCGCGTAAATGTAGAAGACGATCAGCGCCAGCAACGCGGGCAGGGTGAAGATCTTCTTGCCGTCCGGCCAGGTCGCGGAATCGAGGGCGGTTTGCAGGCGGTTGAGGGTCTCATCCTCGTCCTCGCTTTCCTCGATGTGGAATAGCTGGGTCATCGAGCCCACGAAGGCCTCGCGAGCGGCGAAGGAGGTGAGGATGGCGGTGCCCGCGCGGCCGTCCAAGCCCAGCGGCTTTACCAGCGGCTCCACCACTGCGCCGATGCGGCCCATCGCGCTGTATGCAAGCTTCTCGCCGGGGTCTTCAGACCCGCTCTTGGGATAGTTACTCAGCGCCCAGAGGATGATGAAAATGGCCAGCAGGATGGTGCCTGCGTTCTTCAGGAAGGCTCCGGCCCGGCCGAGAACATGGCGGAAGATGTAGCGCCACTGCGGAACGCGGTAGGGTGGCAGCTCCAGCAGGAAGTGTGAGGGCGTTTTGTCCTTACCGAGGCGACCGCGGAGAATCCGTGCGACGATGAGCGCGGTGATGGTGCCGGTCAGGTAGATCGCCGAGAAAATCAGCGCCTGCTGCAATCCGGTCATACCCACCAGCAGCAGCGGAACCAGCGTCAGATACACGGGCAGGCGCGCCGAGCAACTCATCCACGGTGCGACGAAAATTGTCACGAGTCGCTCTTTCGCCGACTCGATGGTCCGGGTCGCCATGACGCCCGGGATCGCGCAGGCATACGAACTCAGGAGCGGCAGGAAGGACCTGCCGCTGAGGCCTGCCTTCGCCATCACACCATCCATCAGGAAGGCGGCGCGCGCCATGTAGCCGGAGCTTTCCAGGAGCCCGATGAAGAAGAACAGCAGCACGATCTGCGGCAGGAAGACGAGCACGCCTTCGCCGACACCCGTGATGATCCCGTCAGTGAGGAGTGATTTGAAATCGCCCTCTGCCATCGACGACGCCTTCACCCAATCGCGAACCACGCCGGTTCCATCCTCGATCAAACCCATCGGGACTTCGGCGATTGAAAAGATCGTCCAGAAGATCCCGACCATGATCGCGATGAACGCGACCCAGCCAAAGAACCAATGGAGCAGCCAAGCATCGAGCTTGTCGGAGAGCGTCGAGCTGTGGGCGTCCGGCCGGCGTGCCGCGACCTCGCAGATCTGCAGCACATGGGACTGGCGATTCTCCGCCGTCCATGCCGGAGCCGCCGGGTGAGGGAAGGGATGCCTCAGCGCCTGCTTCAGCTCGACGAGGCCCTTTCCGGCGTTTGCCTGGACCGGCACCACCGGCACGCCACCGAGTTCTTCGGAAAGCTTCTGGGGATCGAGCCGCAGGCCGGTCTTCTCCGCGACATCGACCATGTTCAGCGCGACAACCACCGGCAGTTCCAGCTCGATCACCTCCAAGGTCAGCACCAGGTGGCGTTCCAGATTCGAGGCATCGACTACGCAGACGACGAGATCCGGGCGAGCCTCGCCTTCCAGTTCACCGAGCAGCACCTTGCGGGCGAGCTGCTGGTCCGGGCTGCCCCCGTCGAGGGAGTAGCAGCCGGGGAGATCGACCAGCCGCAGCTTCTTGCCGTGCGGGGTGAAAAACTCCCCGCTTTTGCGCTCCACCGTGACGCCGGCATAGTTACCTACCTGCTGGTTGGCGCCGGTGAGGGCGTTGAAAATCGTGGTTTTCCCGGCGTTGGGGTTGCCGGCGAGGGCGACGGTTTCAAGGGAACCGGACATTGGAAAATCAATCAGGCGACGGCGACCATCACCTGGCTGGCCAGCTCGCGGCTAAGGGCGAGCCGGGTGCCGCAGACGGAGCAGATCAAATTGCGGCCGTCGGCCAGCTTGCGGACCTGCAAGGTTTCGCAGAATCCGAGCTTGCGGAGCTGCTCGCAGGCCGGGCCATTCAGGAACTTGATGCGGAAATCACAACCGACTTTTGCCTGGCTCAAGCTGAGCAAGCTGTCGGTTTCAAGTTCCTGGGCTGTCGCGAGCGCCATCGCCGTTAGGATTCTGCAATTGAGATGGGTTTGCAACAAGATTTGCGGGCTTTTGTCACGGGCTCGTCAGATTGGGCCTCGCCTTCAACGACTGCTGGCAGTAATCCGGCTTTGAATTCGCTTCGCGTGGAAGTGCCCCTTTCCGATTCGCAAATCATCGTGGAAAAGACGCCGCTCGGGCTGCGTCTGACGCTGCTGTTCTTACGGTTGTTGGCACTGGCGATGATCGTTCCTCTGCTGGGAGGCTGCTTCGTGGGGTTCATCTCAATGATTGCGGGGGCGTCTTCTGTGGCCCCTTTTCCGAGATCCTTGCTATTCAGCCTGCTGGGACTGGGGGCCTTTCTTCTCTCGCTGACGATGTTGTCGGGGATCGCTTGGCTGGAGAGTCATCTCAGCCAGAGTCCGGTTCCATTTGCCTCCTCGTGGGTGGCGACACGTCCCGGGCATCCGGCACGACAATTGATCCTGCCCGCCGTCGCTAGCGTCGCATTCTACGGCTATAGCGCGCTCTTGATGTGGATTCTCACCCACATCACTCCCGATCGGGAGCGGACCATCGGATGGCCGCTAACGTGGGGAAGTGTGGCGATCGGGGCCACCTTCCTGCTGCGCTATCTTAGGACGAAGCTGCCGGGGTAATGGCAGATTAGAACCCGAAATAGCGGCTCGCGTTTCCGCTGCAAACATCCGCGACCAGTTTCGACAACGGGTCGAAGTCGTCCGGCAGCTCGCCGCGGTCGGCTTCGGTGCCGATCAGATTGCAGAGGATGCGGCGGAAGTACTCGTGACGCGGGAAGGAGAGGAACGAGCGCGAGTCCGTCAGCATGCCGACGAAGCGCGAGAGCAGGCCGGTGGAGGACAGGGCGTTGAGTTGGAGCTCCATGCCATCCTTCTGGTCGAGGAACCACCAGCCGCTGCCGAACTGGATCTTGCCCGCGACGGTGCCGTCCTGGAACGCGCCGGTCATCGCGGCGAAGAGGTAATTGTCGCGCGGGTTGATATTGTAGAGGATCACCTGCGGCAGGCTACCCTGTTGCGCGAGCGTGCCGAGGTAGGTGATCAAGGCGGCGCCTTGGCGCTCATCGCCGATGGTGTCGAAGCCTGCGTCAGGACCAAGCAGGTCAAACATCCGCGGGTTCACATTCCGGAAGGGGCCGAGGTGAAGCTGCTTCGTCCAGCCCTTCGCGGCATCCTGCTGGCCGAAGAAGACCATCAGGAAGAACGTGAACTTTTCCTTTTCCTCCGCGGTGACAGGTAGGCCACGGCGCGCCTTGTCGAAGATGATCGAGGCATCGGCATCGTCGCACGGCAGTGCCGGGCAGCGCTCGAGTCCGTGGTCGGAGAGCCGGCAGCCTGCTGCGTGGAAGTCATCGTGGCGCTTCTGCAGGGCCTGCAACAGGTCCGAGACGTGATGGATGCTGGTGTCGGTGATTTCCTCGAGCTTCTCGATCCAGGCGTTGAAGGCCTTGGGGCTATCGACCGCGAAGGCCTTGTCGGGACGGAAGGTCGGCAGCACCTTCGTCTTCAGCGGGCTGAAACCGATCGCATCGTGATGATCCAGCGGGTCCGCCGGATCGTCGGTGGTGCCCACCATGGTCACGCGGAACTTGTCCAAGATGCCGTGAACGCAGAAGTCCGGTTCCGCGAGGCGGGCATTGGCCTGCTCCCAGATCTCGTCCGCCGTGGCGGGGCTCAGCAGGGCATCGATCCCGAAGTAGCGGCGCAACTCAAGGTGCGTCCAGTGATGGATCGGGTTGCGCAGGGTATAGGGGACCGTCTCCGCCCAAGCCTGGAACTTCTCCCGCGGTGAGGCGGCGCCGGTGATGTATTCCTCATCGACGCCATTGGCTCGCAGCAGCCGCCACTTGTAGTGGTCACCGCCGAGCCAGATGTCGGCGAGGTTTTCCCAGCGATGGTTGGTCGCGATCTCCTTGGGCGAGAGATGGCAGTGGTAGTCGTAGATCGGCTGGTCCTTGGCCACCTCATGAAAAAGACGGCGGGCAGTCGGCGAGTGGAGAAGGAAGGATTCTTCGTCGAGGTAGGCCATGGCAGAGCTTGGGGTGCCGCGACGATGGCAGGATGCACGGGCCCGGCAAGAGGTTCCTTGCCTGAGTTGTCATACAAATGGGTTACCCGTGGCGCGGGTGATGGACGTGGCCGTGCTCGTGGTGATGACGGTGTCCCGCCTCGTGGCAATGGTCGCAGCGGACCCAACCGGAAGTGCCGTCGGCGAAGTGCTCCTTTTTCCAAATCGGCACGCGGAACTTCACCTCATCGATGATGTAGCGGCAGGCATCGAAGGCGGCGTCGCGATGCGCCGCGGTAACCACCACCGCGACTGCGAGTTCGCCGATGGCCAGGCTGCCAACTCGATGGTGGCAGCGCGCGTGGAGGATCTCATACTTCTGCCGGGCTTCATGGACGATGCGCGTGCCCTCCTTCTCCGCCAAACTACGATAAGCCTCGTACTCCAGCGAAAGCACGGCTTGGCCCTGATGGTGATTGCGCACCCAGCCCTCGAAGGAACAGAAGCCGCCGGCTGCTGGATCGAGGATGCTTTCGCGCAGCGCGCGCGGATCGATGGGATCGGTAACGATGGCAAACATGGCTCAACCTCCAGCAACAGGGGGAATGAAGACGATTTCATCGCCATCCGAAATCAACTCGTCCCACTCGCAGAAGTCGCCATTGCGGGCGGCGCGAAGGCTGCCGATTTCCAGTGGCAGGCGGTGGCGGAACCGAAGCTCCTCGTAGAGTCCCGCCGGCGTGCAGGCGAGGGTTTCGACGCGCTCTTCATCGAGCCCGCGGGATTCGCGGAGCTTGGCGAAGTAGAGGACGTTCACGGTCTTCGGGGTCACGCCGTGTTGTAACTTGGCGAAGCACTCCGCGAGTTCCTGGGGCGTGTTCGCATTGTCGAGCGCTGCGGCATGGGGCAGCGGGAGCACTAGCGGATCGACCGATTCCAAGAAGTGCCGGGCGCAATGGTCGCCGCGGCCTAGCACTTCGGCTGCCTTCGAAATACCAGAAGCCTCGTAGATGGTGCACAGCGGCTCGGGCCGGCCATCGATGCGATTGGCAAAGCAGGTCGCTCCACGTGCCGGGTCTCGATGAGCAAAGAGATGCGCCAAGGTCGTTTCATCCAGCAGGAACAGGTCGCAGCTGATCACCAGCACCGGGCCGTCAGGTCTTTTCGCATGAATGGCAGCCAATGCCGCCAAGGGCCCGCCTCCCGCGACAGCATCGGTGACGACCGGCAGATCCACCGGCGGGGTCGAGTCGTCACGCATGGAGAGAAAGACCTCGCCGCCGATCAATTGGACGAGCCGTGCCAGCCAATCAATCTGGCGAACGCCATCCGGGCGCTCGATGGTCGCCTTGTCGCGGCCCATGCGCTGGCTCTTGCCGCCGATGAGGATGAGAGTGGTCATGGTGAAGCCTATTCGGCAGCCTTGTAGTCGCTCTTGCCACCGGTCTTTTCCAACAGCTTTACGCCGTGGATCACCATCGCAGGGTCGAGCGCCTTGCACATATCGTAGAAGGCGAGGGCGGCGATGCTGGCGCCGGTGAGTGCCTCCATTTCAACACCGGTCTTGCCGGTGGTCTTGCAGGTGCAGCGGATGAGTGCCTCGCGGCCTTCAAAGGATACCTCGAACTTGCAGGAGTCGAGTGGCAGTGGATGGCAAAGCGGGATCAGTGACGACGTTTGCTTGGCTCCCATCGTGCCAGCGAGGATGGCGGTCTGGAATACAGGCCCTTTCTTCGTGGCAATGTCGCGGCCATCGAACTGCGCCGCCACGGCGTCGTTCACGGTGACGCGGGCTTCGGCGATAGCGATGCGGACCGTTATTTCTTTTGCCGAGACATCGACCATCGCGGCCTGGTTCTGCTCGTTGACGTGGGTCAGGGACATCAATTAGGGAAAGGGATGGAAATCAAAGGCGTCGGCGGTGCGACCGGGGGGAACCTCCACGATGCCGCACGAGCCCGCCACCGAAATGAAATCGCCGGAGTTCGCCGGCGGACGAGCCTGTAGCGTGCCATCCGGGTTCATCGCCACGGTCAGCAGCCATGAGAACTTCGGCAGTGGTTTGGGAACCTCGCTCATGCGCACCTTCAGCGGCGTGAACGCGCGTCCTTCCAAGCGGGACAGCGCTGGCAGCACGTGGCGCGTGAAGGTGGCGAGCACTGACACCGGATTGCCCGGTAGCGCGAATACTACCGGCGAGCCCAGCCAGAACGCCAGCGGCTTGCCCGGACGCTGCTCGACGCCATGGAAAGCAGGCTTGCCCAGGCGCTCTTCCAGAAGGTCGCGAATAAAGTCCTTCTTTCCCTTCGAGATCCCGCCACAAATCAGCAGCACGTCGCACGTCGCCAATGCCTCATCAAGCAAGCTGCCGCAGACCGCGGGATCATCCGGTGCGTGGCCGTGGAAAACGACCTCATTCCCGCGGCGGACGAGCATCGCTTCCAGCATCGGGCCATTGGAACGTCGGATCTCCCACGACTGCGGCACCACGCCCGGTGGCACTGCTTCGTCACCAGTCGAAAGGATGGCCACCTTCGCGCGACGGAAGATCTCCACATCCGTCAGGCCAACCGACGCGGCGATGGCAATCTCGACCGGCCCGATGGCGCTACCGGCCTTCACCAGCACCGCTCCAGCCGCGGCGTCGCTGCCAGCCTCGTGGATGAACTGGCCCCTTTTGAATTCCGCGGCCGGACGCCCCCCTTCGAGATCCTCGTAAGGCACCACCGTATCGCAATCATCCGGCACCACCGCACCGGTCATGATTTCCCAGGCTTGCCCTGATGGCAGCCCGCCCGGTGGCGGATCTCCCGCAGCGTGCAATCCGGCGAAGATCACGGGTCCGGTCGCGGGCAGCGCGTCGGCTGCGAAGGCGATCCCGTCCATCATCGCACGGCGATAGGGCGGAAATGCACGATCGGCAATCAGCGGCGTCGCCAAGATGCGGCCGAGCGCTCGATCAAGCGGCGACGCTTCCGTGCCAAGCGACCGCAAGAGGGCAGTTTGCGCATCGGCTTCGGCGAGGGTCAGCAGGCGGTCCATGGCCTTAAGATTTGATTCCGGCGGGCAGCAAGGCCAGCGCGAGAAAAGCACAAATGGCCAGCGATACACCGATGTAGGCGGGCAACGTCAGCGTTTCCTTGAAGAGCAGGAAACCCATCACGTTACCGATGATGATCGACCCGGCGCCGAACAATGCCACCGAGCGGCCGAGCTCCATCGACGAATAAATGTAGAGCTGGCCGAACACCGCGATCTGGCGGATGACTGTGTAAAGCAGGAACCACCACGTGAGAAATGCCGCGGGAGTAAAGCCCTGCGTTTTCATCGCCCGCGCCCCGATCACGTCGGAGATCGAAAAGAGCAACTGCGAGCCGATGATGAGGAAGGCGGGTGATTTCCAGAAAGGCACGCCGATCCGATGCGTGAGGCGTGCCTGCGGGTCAAGCCTTGGCCACGCCCCGGCTGGAGAGTTGGATGGGATTCCCCTCCGGATCCTTGGTGTCGGCGAAGGAAAAGCCATTCCAGTCGTGGACCTTGCCGAACTTGAGGCCCTCGCGTGTCAGGCGTTCCACTTCAGCTCGCACGTTGCTTACCGCGAAGACGATCTTTGCGGGCGAATGCGAGGACATGCCGGGAGGGAGATTACCGCGATGCAGGGCCAGATTGCAGCCGCCGGCGCTGAGTTCGATCCAGCCATCCTCAGGAGGTCCGGCTGCTTCCAAGCCGAAGTGTTGCTGATAGAAAGCAGCGACCTTGGGCAGATCCGCGACGAAGAGAATGATGCGGCTAATGTGAGCGGCCATGGAACCGAACCCCTTACGCGCTCACGGGTCCAACCTCAAGGCGTCGCTGGAGCATGCCAGCGACGCCACAGCCTTCCACTGAGCAGACCGGCGGCCAGTCCCGGCCACAGCGTCACATCGCCGTGCCAGAGGACCAGCTTCGCATAAAGCGTGAGAGCGAGCACGAGGATGGCGAGCAGCCGGCAAAACCTTCCCTCCAGCGTCAACAAGGCATGGACGGCAAACCAGGCATGACCCGAGACCGGCGGCTGACCGGTGAGCGGACGGGCGAGGCACAGCAACGCGACCACGACATCCACCGCGAGCGTCCGGCGCTGGATGTTCCGCGGATCCAGGCGATGGGCAATGAAGGCCCCGGCCAATGCGGCGGCGGGTGTGTAGTACCAGAGCCGGTAGCGCTCCGCGTCCCCGTCATGGAAGAGGATGGCATACCCGGCCGTGGCCACGGCGAGGGCGGTGGCAAGGAGCGGCGGAGAAAGGAAACGCACGCGTCGCGATACGCATCACGGGCGTGTTTCATTCTCAACCTGAGACCTTTTCATTTCCCGAATCTCCGATTCGCGGGCATGGTGGGGCCGTGAGCCAACCGGTGGATCGACTCGGACGCGGCGTGCGGGATCTGCGGATTTCGCTGACCGACCGTTGCAATTTCCGCTGCCGCTACTGCATGCCGGTCGAGGTCTTCGGCCCGGGATATCGCTTTCTGCCGCGCGAGGACTTGCTGAGCTTCGAGGAAATCGTGCGACTGACCCGCCTGCTGGTGCCGCTCGGCGTGGAAAAGGTCCGGCTCACCGGCGGCGAGCCGCTGTTGCGCCGCGGCATCGAGGACCTGGTCGCCATGCTGTCTTCGATCGACGGCGTGAAGGACCTTGCAATCACCACGAATGGCGTGCTGCTCGCCCATCATGCCGAGGCACTGGCCTTGGCCGGGCTGAACCGGGTGACGGTGAGTCTCGATGCGATGGATCCCGAGATTTTCGCCCGCATGAATGGCGTGGGTGCGAAGGTGGATCGCGTACTGGCCGGGATCAACGCGGCACAGACTTATGGCCTGAAGGTCAAGGTGAACGCCGTGATCCAGCGCGGCGTGAACGAAGGTGAAGTGCTTCCCTTGGCTCGTTGGGCGAAGTCTCAGGGTGTCGATCTGCGATACATCGAGTACATGGACGTCGGTGAGACCAACGGCTGGAAGCTGGCGGAGGTCGTGTCGGCGGCGGAGCTCTTGGAGATTCTTTCGACGGAGTTCGATCTGGCACCGCGAGATCCGGCGTATCGCGGCGAGGTCGCCGCGCATTGGCGCCACCGTGATGGAGCGGGGGAAATCGGCGTGATCGCTTCGGTGACGCGACCGTTCTGCCGTGACTGCCAGCGGCTGCGGTTGTCGGCAGATGGCAAATTCTTCACCTGCCTCTTCGCTGCCGATGGCCATGACATCCGCGGCCTCCTTCGTGGCGGGGCGGACGATGAAGTCCTGAAGGCCGCCGTTCATGGTCTGTGGTCGGTGCGGGAGGACCGCTATTCGGAAGAGCGCGGCCTGGTACCGCACCCGAAGGCGGAGATGAGCTACCTCGGTGGCTGAGAAGAAATGTGCATGTATTTGCAGTAAAATGGTTTGCCATCTTGGAAATACCGGGGCCGAAAAGCTGCTGGCCAACGGCGCGAGTCAGGAGTTAGATGCCTATCGTGAGACTTCCGCCCCTCGGACTCCGCGCGAAGATCGCGCTGGCGTTAGCCATTGCCGCCGTGCTTCCGCTTCTGGTGGGCTTGATTGCGCTCGAGACCTTCGGCTTCGGTCATTTGCTCGATGCAAAGGGGCGTCTCTATGAATCCGAGGCACGAACCCTGTCGCGTTCGCTGGAAAATGCCGTTGAATCCCAAGCCGGACATTTCTGGAGCTGGATTGCCGCAGACCCTGCGCTACCCGACTTCCTGAGCACGCCGATCACGCCGACAGGGAAGGAAGAAATCGCGGCGATCGAGAAGCGTTGGCCCAAGCTGTCAGTGGACGATCCACTGCTGCATGGCATCCTGAACAATCCCGCGTCGGAAAGCCTCACCCGCTACGTGAAATCCCATCCGCAGGCTGCGGAGATTCTGGTGACCGAGGCGACGGGCCGGGTAGTGGCCTCCACGCGCAAGACCACTGACTACGATCAGTCTGACGAAGAATGGTGGACCATCGGGCGCAGCCTCAAGGAAAGCGGCATGTGGACGGAGGTGCTGCACTTCGATGCGAGCGCCGGTGTATTCTCGCTCGATCTGGTGATGCCGCTGCATCGCGATGGCCAGTTCGTTGGTGTTGCCAAGCTGGTGCTCGATGTCTCGCCGCTGTTCCTTTCGCTTCGTCCGACGGATGATGCCGATCGGGCGCGTTTGGAGATCCTCCTGTCCGACGGCCACATCTTGGCTCGCTCCGGTGACAAGGGATTCCAGCCACTACAGGAGAAGCTGGATTCCGACTCGCTTTTGACGGTTCGGGTCGGCCGCTCTGGCTGGACCCTGACCGGGAGGGGGACCGAGGATGAACGCATGACTGGCTTTGCGGATATCCAGTCGCCGGAGATCGATCGCCAACTTTTCGAACCCGGCGGCTATATCCTCTATTCATCGCCAATGGAGGCTGTGGTTGCTCCTGTCCGCCGTCAGGTAATCTTGATCGGTGCAGTGGCGGGGCTGGCCACCGGACTGTGCGTGCTGGCTGGCTTCGCGTTTGTGGACCGCAAGATCTTGCAGCCTATCGCCATGCTGAGCCAAGCGACGCGCGCTTTGGCCGAAACGGTGCGTCTCCGGAAAGATCCCTCGCTTTCGGAAAGCGAGGCGGATTCGAAACGGCGCGCGGCGAAGGAGGATCTGGAGCGAATCGAATCAATCAAGACGGGTGATGAGGTCGAGGATCTCGCGGCCGACTTCGGTATCATGACCTCGCGGGTGATGCGCTATCACCGTGAGCTCGAGTCCGAGGTCGATTCCAAGACCGCCTTGCTGCGGGAGGAGCTGGAAATGGCGCGCGAGTTCCAGAATGCGCTGCTGCCTTCCGGCTATCCTGATACGACCCGGCACAGCGATCCTCTGCGGCTTGGGTTCGCACACTTTTATCAGCCGGCCTCGACGGTCGGCGGTGACTTCTTCGACCTGATGGAGCTCGATGAGCATCGCACCGGAGTGCTGATCGCCGATGTGATGGGCCATGGCGCACGCTCGGCGCTGGTCACCGCCATCCTGCGGGCGGTGGTTCGCAACCACGTCATCTCCGCGGGAAATCCGGGCGACTTCCTGGGCATCCTGAACCGCGAGCTGCACGATGTGATCGAGCGCAGCCAGCAGACGCTCTTCGTCACCGCCTTCTTCATGGTAATCGATACCCGCGAGGCGAAGGCGACATGGGCAGTAGCTGGGCATCCGGCACCCTTGCGCGCTCGCCGGAGCACGGGAAATCCGCCGCAGATGCTGTGGAATGGCGCGCAGAAGCAGCCGGCGCTCGGGCTGATGGCAGACATGGTGTATCACACCTCATCCTCGCCGATCCGGGCGGGGGATGTATTCCTCCTTTTCACCGATGGCGTGGTGGAAGCCGAGAATCCGGGAGGCAAGGAATTCGGCGTGCCGCGCCTCATTTCCACCTTCGACGAGTCGCTCGACGGCCCGCTGGCAGCGATGCCGGCGAAAATCGTCTGCGAAGTCGCTTCCTTCCAAAAACGCCGCCACCATGACGACGACGTTTGCGTGGTGGCCGTTGAGGTTCTGCCGGGTGTGATTCCAGATGTTGTCAGCAAGGGGGCACCCCTGACAGGATCGGTCCCGAGCGGTGCTTGACTTGCCGGGCGTCTTCGGGCAGTCCCGCGCCATGGCCAAGCTCTCGATCCGCGATCTCGACGTCAACGGTAAGGAAGTCCTCATGCGTGTGGACTTCAACGTTCCGCTGGAAGGCGGCGTCATCACCGACGATACCCGCATCCAGGGCGCGGTTCCTTCGATTCAACATCTCCTCAAGGGCGGCGCAAAGCTCGTGCTCTGCTCCCACCTCGGTCGCCCGAAGGGCGGCCCTGAGCCGAAGTTCTCGCTCGCTCCCGCCGCGGCCCGCCTTGGCGAACTCATCGGCCAGGAAGTGAAGCTCGCCCCGGACTGTATCGGCGATGAAGTCGCCGCCCTGCGCGCCGCGCTCCAGCCGGGCCAAGTGCTGCTGCTAGAAAACACCCGCTTTTACCCCGCTGAAGAAGCCAACGAAGGCGACTTCGCCAAGGCCCTCGCCGGCACTGCCGAGATCTATGTCAACGACGCCTTCGGCACCGCCCACCGCGCCCACGCTTCCACGGAGGGCGTCACGCACTTCGTTTCCAAGAGCGCCATGGGCTTCCTCGTCGAGCGCGAGCTTGAGTATCTCGAAGGCAAGTTGGAGAACCCGGAGAAGCCCTTCCTCGTCATCATGGGCGGCGCGAAGGTTTCCGATAAGATCCAAGTCATCACCCGTCTCATGGAAAAGGCCGATGCCTTCCTGATCGGCGGCGCGATGGCCAATACTTTCCGCAAGGCACAAGGCTACAAAACGGGCAACAGCCGCGTGGAAGCCGACAAGCTCGACCTCGCTCTCGATATCCTGGCCAAGGCCAAGGAGAAGGGCGTGAACTTCTTGCTGCCTGCCGACACCCGCATCACCCAGGAGTTCAAGGAAGGTGCCGAGACCCAGTGCACCGCTCCTTATGAGCAAGGTGGCGAAACGCCGGACGGCTGGGAAGGTATCGACATCGGCGACGTCGCGATCGGCGAGTTCGTTGCCGAAGTGGCCAAGGCCAAGACCATCATCTGGAACGGCCCGATGGGCGTGTTCGAAATCGACAGCTTCGGCCACGGCACCAAGGCCGTCGCGGAAGCCATGGCCTCGGCTGATGCCGTCACCATCGTCGGCGGCGGTGATTCCGTCACCGCAGTCAACAAATACGGTCTCGACGAGAAGATGACCTTTATCTCCACCGGTGGCGGTGCCTCCTTGGAATTGCTTGAAGGCAAGGTCCTTCCCGGCGTTGCTGCCCTAACCGAGGCTTGAGTTGGCCCGAATCCCGCTGTCCACTCCGCACCCATCCTAATTCATGATCCGTAAGCCCATCTTTGCCGCGAACTGGAAGATGAACATCGGTCCGTCCGAGACCGAGGATTTCGCCAGGAGCTTCCTGTCGAAAGTCCAGAACCGCACCTTCCCGTGCGACATCGTCATCGCGCCGCCCTTCGTGTCGCTGGCCAAGGCCGCCGAGATCCTCGGCAATGTCTCCAGCATCGCGCTCGCCGCGCAGAATTGCTCGCAGTACGACTCCGGTGCCTACACCGGCGAGATCAGCGGCATGATGCTGAAGGAGTTCTTCGTCCACTACGTCATCCTCGGTCACAGCGAGCGCCGTGCGATTTTCGGCGAGACCGACGAGGTCATCAACGCCAAGGTCCGCAAGGCCCGCGAGCTCAACCTCAAGCCGATCTTCTGCATCGGCGAGACACTCGATGAGCGAAAGGGCGGTCAGCTTGAGAAGGTGCTCCGCACCCAAGTCAGCCAAGGCCTCAAGGGCGTGACCGAGCGTGACCTGCAGGACATCGTCATTGCTTACGAACCCGTTTGGGCCATCGGCACCGGCGTCACCGCCACTGCCGAGCAAGCGCAGGAAGCACACGCTTTCGTTCGCTCGCTGGTAGCCGAGCAGTTCGGCAACGACGCTGCAGCCAAGATCCGCATCCAGTACGGTGGTTCGGTGAAGCCCGGCAATGCCGCTGAACTGATGGCCTGCCCGGACATCGACGGCGCGCTCATTGGTGGTGCCTCGCTGGAGCCGCAGAGCTTCCTGGACATCATCCAGAACGGCGCACCTGCCTGAGGCGGAAAGTTCGACAAAGGAACAAGTTTCCAAGAAAGGCAGCCCTCGGGCTGCCTTTCTTTTTGTGGCCCGAAAGGTCGCGGGAAACAAGATCGCCGGATTGCCGCTTGAGTTTCCGGCGCCGGCGGAAATGCTCCCCCGTCCGCATGAAAGTCACCCTCGCTTCCGTTTTCGCCCTCGTTGCTCCCGCCGTCTTCGCCGCGGAGGCTCCGAAGGTGCTCGCCGACTACTTGATCCCGAACACGATGATCAAGGGCGAGGTCGTGGTGGTGGTGCCGCCCAAGGAACTCGACAAGTACATCGCCAAGGTCGAGGAAGCCGCCCGCAAGGATCCCGAGTGGTTCAAGGAACACGCCAAGAACGGCAAGCCCGGCGTGCCGCTGCCCTTCGATGAGCGCCTCGGCCTCACCAAAGAGGAATATGACGACTACCTGAAGTTCTGGGGTAAGCGTGAGTTCAAGGGCATCGAGGCGGTGCCGATTCGCCTCAGCGAAAGCAGCGACGGACGCTGGAGCATCATTGTCGGCGGCCGTGCCGCCACACTTTCCACCCTTAAGTTCGACCCCAAAGGCTCCTCCTTCAAATCGCCCAATGGCGAGCTGAAGCAGATCGAAGACGTGGCTGCCGATGGCAATAGCACGCTCGGCGCATGGACCGGCCACGAATGGAAGTTCGAGGAGAAGTCGAGCCTCGGCACCCTTAAGGAGAACTTTGCGATCGGGAAAACCGGCGACAAGAAGTATGGCCTGCTGGTCTATCGTCTCCAGGAGGTTTCCGAACAAGGCAGCAAGATTGCCGACGACGGCGTGGTGGTCCGCTTCCCGCTTGGCGAAGCCGGCATCGTGAAGACGAAGCCCGCCCCAGCCCCGGGAACTCCATCCACACAGCCGGCTCCGGCCCCGAAGCCGGCACCCAAGGCGTCCACGAAGAAAAAGTAAGGTGGCATGCCAGCAGCCCCACCCCCTCGGTGGAAGCGCCGGATCCGGCGGATCCTGGTCGTGCTGCTCTTGAGTCCCTTCCTGCTCCTCGCGCTGGCCAACGCCCTGCTCGCCACGCCGTGGGCGCGTGGCTATCTGGACCGCAAGCTATCTGCGCGGCTCGGAGTGGAGACGCTTGTTGGCAGCGTGACCTGCACGCCATGGGGCGGCTTCACAGTTGGCGATCTACGTTGCCTTCAGCCGCCGCCTTTGCGCGGGTCGCTCAGAACCCCGCTGCTTGAGGTTCGGGAGATCCGAGCCTATCCGCAGTGGGACCGGTTGTTGCGCGGCGATCTGGCGATCTCATTCATTCGCATTGACCGGCCGCGCCTGACGCTGTCCCTCGAGATGGCGGCCTCGATGGTGTCTGCCGGAGCGGCCGCACCAGCGCCTGCGGTGGCTTTGACACCACCGCCTCCGGTCGCCAGTGCCGAGGCACAGGCTGGTAATCACACCCTGCCGCAGGCAATCGCTCCATCAACACCGGCACCCGCGCCGCCAGCACCCGTGCCGGATTCCTCCACGATCGGCACGGCATGGATTGAGATTGTGGATGGTGAAGGGGAGTTGTGGCTCTCCGGCACCCGGCTGGTTTCTTTCCGTGGTGGTAAAGGGAGGGTCCCATTTGCGGGCGCTCCGGCATTTTCAAAGCTCCAGCTTCGTGAACTGGAATTGCTCGATCATGTCCTCGGACGGGACCTGACAATGCCGTTGTCGTGGCGCGCCCCGGAACTGCGGTGTCATGCCGCGGAGTTCCCGTTGGCGGATCTGCAGGTGAAGGTCTCCGCCGCCGTCGGCGCGGTGCCCGGAATACCCTTCGTCATCGATATTGCGCTTCCGCGCCAATCGGTGCACGGCGGCCAATGGCTTGGGCACATGAAGCCTGAGGCGAGGCAATTCGAAGCTCGATTGCAAGGTCTCGGGCTAATGCGTCATCCCTCGACTTGGCAAGGGCTCGCGGCCGCTAGTGCCGAGTCCGTGACGATGCAACTCGGAGATCAAGCATTCGCGTTCGACGAGGGACGGGCCACCCTCGCCCTGCAAGGCGGCGTGCTGCAGTGCCCGGATGTCCGGCTGACCGGTGAGCGAGGCTCCTTTCTCGGCAATGGCCAGCTACGTGCCGATGGGCAGGGGACTGGAGTGTTGCGAGTCATCGTTCCTCCTGACACGGCGGCTGCTTGGGCCCAGCGTCTCACCATCGGCAGCACGGCGCCTGCCTTCGCTCCCCTCGAAACGCCGGACAGGATGTTCATCGATCTACGATGGATCTCGTACTCGGGCGGACAAGGCATCGAGCTCGGCGCTGGCGGACCCATTGTGCCGCCTGGAGAGTTGTTCAAGCTGCTATCGGGCGGATGATCGTCACGCGCGCCACTCCGGTGCCCGCTTGGTGATCTCCCACATCAGCCGATCCAGGGCAGGGAAAATGTCCTTGCTTCGAGCGTTGGTGAAGCCGGCCCAACACATTCGACTGGCGGTGGTGACAGCGACGGTAGCGGTGCCGGGCAGGCTGCCATGGTGCCAGTGGTTTGGCACCGCATTGATCGACCAGCCGCTCGCGTAGCCAGCGTTTGCCTTGGTGCCTTGGAGCATCTCCTTGAACGTCGCCTCCCGCAGCAGATCGGAAGGTTCCACAAGACCGTCGGCGTGGACCAGAAACTTCACGAGGTCCTCCGGACGAGCGATCCAGCCGCCGTGGGCATCCATGCGGCGGACATTCATGCCGTAGGGATTTTCTCCACCATCGCCGTGGTAGACCACTTCGCCAGTGGCACGCTCGGCGAGAGTGTTGCCGGCGATCTTCATCGTGTGGATGTCGCAGCGATCGAGCACCGCTTGCTGGACATACTGATCATAGGGCTTGCCGGTAAGCGTCTCGATGATGCGGCCCAGCACGCAGTAGCCGAAATTCGAGTAGGCGTAAAAGGTTCCGGGATCATTCTGTAGCGGACGATCGCGTAAGGTCCGGGCGATCAACTCGGCGTGCCCGAGTTCCGGGTGCTGGAACATCGGATCGTCCCGGTCATTGCCCCAGCCGCCCGCGGTGTGGGTCAGCAGGTGATGGACTGTGACTTCGCCCACCCTCGGCGGCAGTTTCTTGATGGAGCGCCCAGCCAGCAGGCCGTCCGGCCCGAAGACCTTGGCGTCGGCCTTTAGTTTGCCCTGTTCGATCAGGTTGAAGATCGCGACGGACGTGAGCGGCTTGGAGACGCTGGCGATGCGAAAGGTGTGGTCGGTCGTGAGCTTTTCCTGGCTGCCCTCATCGGCAAAACCGTAGGCGGCTTGGAAAACAAGCTTCCCGCGGTGAGCGAAAGCGACCGAGAGCCCCGGCACGGAAAAGTCGGCCATGAACTTCCGGCAGAGGGCCCCGATGTCCGCAGCTTCCTTCCCAGTAGGATCGAGTGTCGGAACTGCCCATGCTCGTGAAATCGCCAGTGCCGGAAGAGTGAATACCAGTCTTTTCAGGTAGTTACGACGATGCATAGGAGGCATGAAATGCAGGTTTAACCCGATAAAACGGGCTCACAGGCTGCTTCCTGTCAGCTTCCGTAAACTCACGAATCTAACTGCCTTGGACTCAGTGCGAAATGAACTTAATCTTCGCGATCATTAAACCCCGGTTCATTTTGCACGACAGCTTTCCTTTATTCACAATCCCCCATCACAGCCTGCGGATCGCCGCCGCCCTCTGCCTTGCCGCCCCGGCGGTTCAAGCTGCGACGTATCATGTAAATCCCGCGACAGGCAGCATGTCCAACCCCGGCACCGCGAGCCAGCCGTGGAGCACCCTTGAGGCGGTCTTCACCGCTAACAAGACCTTCGCCCCCGGCGATGAGATCCTGCTTTACAGCGGCTATCACGGCGCGCCGACGGTCAAGGGCAACAACTCTGCCACGGTGACCATCCGTCCCGCCTCGGGAGCCGCCCCGAAGCTCATGAGGATGTCAGTCAATTCCGCCTCGCGCTGGGACATCGCGGGCCTCGACATCTGCCCGGAGAATCTGGCCGCGGGAACGACCTACACCGTCTCGACCGGAGTGGTTTACGTCGCAAGTTCCTGCAATCGCATCACCGTGCGCGATTGCAACATCCGCGGTGCCAACAGCATCGCCGGATGGGGATTCGGCGATTGGGATGGCAAGGTCCGGCTCGCGTTCCGCACCGACGCTGAATACACCGTCCTGTCGAACAACCGGATCTCGAACTTCCAATTCGCCATCTCGGTCCAGAAGCCGGCGAAGTTTTCCAACTTCATCGGCAACACGATTCAGAACTTCTCCCACGATGCGATCGTCGCACTGGCTGATGACTGCCTTTTTGAATCGAATACAGTCACAGACGCATTCATCACAAACGCCCAGCACAAGGCTGACGGAAGCAGCCAGCACGATGATTTCTTCCAAAGCTGGTCCTTGGCGGAGGGTGTGAGTGGTACTGGCACTGGCACGGTCTACCGGATAACGCTGCGAGGAAACAAATTCATCAGCGCCACCAGCACGACCGGCAGCGACCGCACGGATCCCCACGGTCTCGGACTCTT
>Ga0307406_10000648_pt1 | contig 19779 bp, 18 predicted proteins | sample 322Cmetagenome_3_FD_203706 | JGI IMG/M metagenome (GOLD analysis project Ga0307406, IMG submission 203706) | Maize rhizosphere microbial communities from greenhouse at UC Davis, California, United States - 322HYB-C-2 | ecosystem: Host-associated > Plants > Roots > Rhizosphere > Soil | place...
GCCGTTCGCGATGACCTCGTCGGGCGCCGAGCCGAGGATCGGCAGGAGCAGCCTTCCGCCGCCGGCTGGCCAGTCGATGTCGAATGCGACCGCGTGCCGCGATGCGCGCCCGAGCCGCAGCACATCCCACCACCAGGGGTTCAGCCGCGGCACCGCGACGCCGACGTGGTTCGGGACGATGTCGACCAGGATGCCGAGCCCCGCCGCGCGTGCGGCGGCCGCGAACCGTTCGAGCCCTTCGGCCCCGCCGCGATCCGGGTCGACGCGGGAGTGATCGACCACGTCGTATCCGTGGTTCGACCCCGGCATCGCAGCCAGCAGGGGAGACAGGTAGGCCCAGTCCGCCCCGAGATCCGCGAGGTACGCCGTGACGGCGGCCGCATCATCGAGCGGGAACCTATCGCTGATCTGCAGCCGATACGTCGAGAGGGGCCGTCGGGTCATGAGGTCGCCTGCTCCGCTCTCGGCGCGGGTGCCACGCCGTCCGCCTGATCGTTCTGCATCCGAAGCGACGCATCCACCGAGTCGTCGGTGGAGGGCTCGGGCCCGTCGACCTCCTGCAGCACGAGGAGGGCCTTCGCCTCGATCGTCAGCTGCGTGCCGGCGGGGTGGTCCGATCCGTCGGCCATCTCGCCCGCGGTGTCGACGGCCACGTGCCAGTGCTCGCCGTGGCGCTCATCCGGGAGCACGATGTCGACGGGCTCGTCGCCGCTGTTGAAGTACACGATGAAGTTGACGTCGGTGACCGCCCGGCCGCGCAGATCCTTCTCGCGGATGCCCTGGCCGTTGAGGAACATGCCCACCAGGAGACCGAAGCCGGAATCCCAGTCCGCCGGCGCCATCGGGCTGCCGTCGGGGCGGAGCCAGACGACGTCGGCGATGCGCTCGTCATCGAGTTCCACGGGACGGCCGTTGAAGAACCGGCTGCGCCGGAACGTCGGATGCCGGCGGCGGAGCCGGGCGACGGCGGCGGTGAACTCGACGAGAGGCAGATCGGCGGAGTCCCAGTCGATCCAGGTCGTCTCGTTGTCCTGGGCGTAGCCGTTGTTGTTGCCGCGCTGGGTGCGTCCGAGCTCGTCGCCGTGAGAGATCATCGGCACGCCCTGGGACAGCAGCAGCGTGGCGAGGAAGTTGCGCTGCTGACGGGCGCGCCGACGGTTCACGGCCTCGTCGTCGGTCGGTCCCTCGACGCCCATGTTGTCGGAGCGGTTGTGGCTCTCGCCGTCGTTGTTGTCCTCGCCGTTCGCCTCGTTGTGCTTCTCGCTGTACGAGACGAGGTCGCGCAGCGTGAAGCCGTCGTGCGCGGTGACGAAGTTGATCGACGCCACCGGACGCCGACCCGAGTGCTCGTAGAGGTCGGCCGATCCCGTCAGACGCGACGCGAACTCGCCGAGGGCCTGCGGCTCGCCGCGCCAGAAGTCGCGGACCGTGTCGCGGTACTTGCCGTTCCACTCGGTCCACTGCGGCGGGAAGTTGCCGACCTGGTAGCCGCCCGGGCCGACGTCCCACGGCTCCGCGATGAGCTTCACCTGCGAGACCACCGGATCCTGCTGCACGAGCTCGAAGAACGTCGACAGGCGGTCGACGTCGTAGAACTCGCGCGCCAGCGTCGAGGCCAGGTCGAAGCGGAAGCCGTCGACGTGCATCTCGGTCACCCAGTAGCGGAGCGAGTCCATCAGGAGCTGCAGCGCGTGCGGGCTGCCGGCGTTCAGGCTGTTCCCCGTGCCGGTGTAGTCCGTGTAGTAGCGCTTGTCCTTCTCGAGGCGGTAGTAGGCCTCGTTGTCGATGCCGCGCATCGAGAGGGTGGGTCCCAGGTGGTTGCCCTCGGCCGTGTGGTTGTAGACGACGTCGAGGATGACCTCGATCCCGGCGGCGTGCAGGGCCCGGACCATGGCGCGGAACTCCTGCACCTGCTGGCCGTGCTCGCCGCTGGACGAGTACCCGCTGTGCGGTGCGAAGAAGCCGAGCGTGTTGTAACCCCAGTAGTTCGACAGCCCCTTGTCCTCGAGCACCGAATCGTCGACGAACTGGTGTACCGGCATCAGCTCGAGCGCGGTCACGCCGAGGCGCGTGAGGTGCTCGATGACGGCGGGGTGCGCGATGCCGGCGTAGGTGCCGCGCAGCTCTTCCGGGACGTCGGGGTGACGCACGGTGAGTCCCTTGACGTGCGCCTCGTAGATGACGGTCTGGGCATAGGGAGTCTTCGGCAGGCGGTCACCGGCCCATTCGAAGAACGGGTTGATGACGACGCCCTTCACCATGGATGCCGCGGAGTCGTCGTCGTTCCGGGAATCGGGCTCGCCGAAGTCGTAGCCGAAGGGGGCCTGTCCCCATTCGATACGGCCGGAGACGGCCTTCGCGTACGGGTCGAGGAGGAGCTTGTTCGGGTTGAAGCGCTTGCCCTCTTCGGGGGCGAAGGGACCGTGCACGCGGTAGCCGTAGAGCTGCCCCGGCTGCACCGAGGGGAGGTAGCCATGCCACACGAAGGCGTCCACCTCGGTGAGCATCACGCGCTCCTCGCCGCCGTCGTCATCGAAGAGGCAGAGCTCCACCTTCTCCGCGCCCTCGCTGAACAGCGCGAAGTTCGTTCCCTGCCCGTCGAAGGTCGCTCCGAGGGGGTATGCCGACCCAGGCCAGATCTCGTGACTCATGGGGCGAGCTTAGGCCGCCGCGACGTGGCGGCCCGCTCTGCGACGATCTGCACCGCGCGGTCGAAGTCGAGAACCTGCGCGATCTCCTCAGCCAGGGCATACGGGTGCCCCAGGTAGCAGACGAAGACGGGGGAGACGACCTCGACATAGCCGATCGGGCCGTCCTGGCTCACGACGTAGCGGTCGAAGTCGAAGAGCTCGGCTCTCGGCTTCGCCGGATGCTGCGGCTCGGACGACACGTCCGGCTCCTGCGCGGTGCGCACTTCGGAGCCAGAGGGGGCGGGGGTTCTGACGGACATGAGACCTCCTGACTCGGGGATGATCCTCACGGTAGAAGGCGTCGGCGAATCCGGGAACGGCATTGCCAGGGCGACGGGAAACCGCTACGGACTGACCGATATACCGGTTTCGCCCACGGCATCCGGCTCCTACACTGAGGAAAACGCACCATCTTCGACGATCGGAGAACGCTGTGTCTGCACCGTGGCAGGTTTCGCGCGAAGCCCTCCCGCACGCATCGCGGCTGCTCATCGAGCGTGCCCACGAGGAGATGCTGGCGGGCAACCTCGACGATCGGCGCCTGCAGGAGGTGCGCCCCCTCGTGCGGGACTCGTGGGAGAGGTCGTGGCGGGGGAGAGTGGGGCCGGAAGGCGCGCCGCCCCTCGACCTCCACACCGAGCAGCTCGAGGACTACCGGCTCGCGCACCCGCTCGCCTCGGCGATGGACATGATCCGCGCCCTGCTGCTCCCCGACACCGAAGAGGACTCCGGCGTCATCATCGCAGTCGGCGACAAGGCGGGTCGGCTGCTCTGGATCGAGGGGGACCGTCAGCTGCGCTCGCTCACCGACGACATGGGCTTCGTGGCCGGGGCGAACTGGTCGGAGGATGCCGTCGGCACGAGCGCCCCCGGAACCGCGCTCGCGCTCGGGCAGTCGGTGCAGATCCGCGGCGCCGAGCACTACAACCGCCTCGTGCACCCGTGGTCGTGCACGGCCGCTCCGGTGCGCGACCCGGAGACGCAGCGCGTGCTCGGTGTGATCGACATCACGGGCGGTCCCGAGGTCGTGTCCCCGCAGGCGAGGCTGCTCGTCGACGCCACCGCGCGGGCCGTCGAATCGGAGCTGATGGTCACGCGCCTCCGGGAGCGCAGCGAGGCACCGCGCCAGCGTCCGGCGCCGGTCAAGGCCCGACCGCTGAAGACCGCCCGGGCGACGCTCCATGTGCTCGGCAGGGATCGCGCACGACTCGAGACCGAATCCGAGCACGACGAGTCGATGATCGAGCTCAGCGCGCGGCACGCGGCCATCCTGCTCATGCTCGCCGTGCACCGGCAGGGTCTCTCCGCCGAGCGGCTGTGCGAGCTCGTCTACGGGCCTGGCGTCTCTCCCGACACCCTGCGACCCGAGATGGTGCGCCTGCGCAAGGTGCTCGAGCGGACGGCACCGGACCTCGTGCCGGAGTCGCGGCCGTACCGCCTGCCGGTGGCGCTCGAGACGGATGCGCACGACGTGCTCTCGCTGCTCGACCGCGGCGCGCACCGGGTGGCCCTCACCGCGTATCGCGGGCCCGTGCTGCCCGAGTCGACATCGCCGGGCGTGGAGGAGTTCCGCGAATCCGTACGCGGGGCGCTCCGCGAGGTCATGCTGTCCGAGGCCAGCCTCGACGTACTGCTGGCCTACGCCGAGATCCCCGAGGGACAGGGTGACGCCGAGGCCCTGCGGCTCGCGCTCGAGATGCTTCCCGCGCGCTCGCCGAAGCGCGCTGCGCTGGTCGCCCGGATCGAGCGCCTCGACCGCAGCTAGCGTCGGCGACCGGGATCACTCCTGATCGAGCACGTCGCGGAGCTTGACGGCGAAGGCCTCGGGCTGACCGGCGTAGCCGAACTCGCCGCCCAGGAAGCCGCCGTGGTGGCTCGGGAACACCGTCGCCTCCTGGCCGAGCTGCTCCGCCAGCGCGATCGCCGTCCGACCGGTGTAGACGTTCTTCGACTCCTCGCCCACGGCGATGACGATCCGCGTCGGCGACGCCCTCAGCGCCTCGAGATCCGGCTCGTACAGGCACACGGCCCAGGACCGCTCCGACAGCAGAGGATCCTCCCTGGTGCCGTCGTCCTCGGTCGGCATCCCGAACGCCGCCGGATCCGGTGCCGGCTGGGCGAAGTACCCGTCCGTGACCTCGCCCTCCCAGGCGGTCATCGCGATGAACGCCGCCATTCCGGCGCCCCAGCCCCTGTCCTGATACACCTGCGTGTACGCCGCGCGTGCTCGCTGGACGGCTTCGGCGTCGGGCAGCACGCTGTCGATCGGCGGCTCGTGGGCGACCAGGGTGACCACGTCGTGCGGATGCGCGGTGACCAGCGCGAGGGCCGTCACCGCCCCACCGCTGCTCGCGAACAGGTCGACGGGGCCGGCGCCGAGCGCCTCGATGAGCGCGTGGAGGTCCTCCGCCTGGGTCTCGGGCTCGTTCGTCACCCCGCCGTCCTTGCGGACGCTCCGGCCGAGACCACGAGGGTCGTAGGTGATGACCGTCCGGTCGTCGAACAGCCGCACCTGGTCGCGGAAGCCGCTCGCGTCCATCGGCTGGCCGATCATCAGCAGCGGGGGATGGGCATCCGCCGTCGGCAAGGGCCCGTGCACGTCGTAGACCAGGTCGACATCCGGGAGCTCGAGCGTGTGCTGCGTCATTGAGGGCCTCCTCCATCGCGCGCGATCTCCCAGGATGCTATGACGCCGGGGCCGTGTGCGCCAGCACCATCGGTCCGGGGCCGTGCAACCCCCTGCAACGTTGCGCACTCCGGTGCAACCTCGCGCGACCTACCGTCGTGACAACAGCCGCCGCACCGAAGCGCGGCCCGTCGAAGGAGTCACGATGACCATCGTCGAAGAAGACGTGTCCACCGCCTACGCGGCCCCGGGACGACCGGGCGCCCTCGCGAACTACCGTGCCCGTTACGGCCACTACATCGGCGGCGAGTTCGTCGATCCCGTCAAGGGGCAGTACTTCGAGAACGTCAGTCCGGTCAACGGCAAGCCGTTCACCGAGGTCGGCCGCGGCACGAGCGAGGACATCGACCGGGCGGTCGACGTCGCGTGGAAGGCGTTCGCGGGCTGGGGCAAGACGAGCCCGGCCGAGCGCTCGGTGATCCTGAACCGGATCGCCGACCGCATCGAGCAGCACCTCGAGGAGATCGCCGTCGCCGAGACCTGGGAGAACGGCAAGCCGGTGCGCGAGACCCTCGCCGCCGACATCCCTCTCGCGGTCGACCACTTCCGCTACTTCGCCGGCGTCCTGCGCGCTCAGGAGGGCGGCATCAGCCAGCTCGACGAGAACACCGTGGCGTATCACTTCCACGAGCCGCTCGGCGTGGTCGGCCAGATCATCCCCTGGAACTTCCCGATCCTCATGGCCGTGTGGAAGCTCGCACCCGCGCTCGCCGCAGGCAACTGCGTCGTGATCAAGCCGGCCGAGCAGACCCCGGCATCCCTCCTCTTCCTGTTCGACATCATCGGCGATTTGCTTCCGGCCGGCGTCGTGAACATCGTCAACGGGTTCGGGATCGAGGCCGGTGCCCCGCTCGCGCAGCACAAGCGCATCCGCAAGGTCGCCTTCACCGGTGAGACCACGACCGGTCGCCTGATCATGCAGTACGCGTCGCAGAACCTCATCCCGGTGACGCTCGAACTCGGAGGCAAGAGCCCGAACGTGTTCTTCGAGGACGTCGCGCGCTCGACCGGCGACCCCTACTACGACAAGGCGCTCGAGGGTTTCACGATGTTCGCGCTGAACCAGGGCGAGGTCTGCACCTGCCCGTCGCGGGCGCTCATCCAGCGCTCGATCTACGACGGCTTCCTCGCCGACGGTCTCGAGCGGGTGAAGAAGGTCGTCCAGGGCAACCCGCTCGACCCGGCGACGATGATCGGCGCGCAGGCGTCGAACGACCAGCTGGAGAAGATCCTCAGCTACATCGACATCGGAAAGCAGGGCGGCGCGCGGCTGCTCGTCGGCGGTGATCGGGTCGACCTCGGCGGCGACCTCAGCGAGGGCTACTACGTCGAGCCGACCGTGTTCGAGGGCACGAACGACATGCGCATCTTCCAGGAGGAGATCTTCGGGCCTGTGCTGTCGGTCACCTCGTTCGATGACTTCGACGACGCGATCTCGATCGCCAACGACACGCTGTACGGCCTCGGTGCCGGTGTGTGGAGCCGCAGCGGCGACACGGCCTACCGTGCCGGTCGTGCGATCGAAGCGGGCCGCGTCTGGACGAACACGTACCACCAGTACCCGGCGCACGCCGCGTTCGGCGGATACAAGCAGTCGGGTGTGGGGCGCGAGAACCACAAGATGATGCTCGACCACTACCAGCAGACGAAGAACCTCCTCGTCTCGTACGCGGAAGGCCCGATGGGCTTCTTCTGAGCTCGATCCGATGGGTCGCTGAGCGAGCGGGGCGTTTCGTCTCGCTTCGCTCGCTCAACGACCGACGTCGAAAGGCACGGACATGGTGAAGATCGGCACGTACCAGCGGGTGGACGTGACGGATGCCGCGGCATCCCTCGTGCGCGACCTCACGTCGCAGCACGGCCCGCTGATGTTCCACCAGTCCGGCGGATGCTGCGACGGCTCATCGCCCATGTGCTATCCCGTCGGCATGTTCATCACGGGACCGGGCGATGTCCTCCTCGGTGCCCTCGACGTGGGGCTCGGGGCACCGGTCGAGGTCTTCATGTCGGAGTCGCAGTTCGAGTACTGGAAGTACACGCACCTGACCATCGACGTCGTCCCCGGAAGGGGAGCCGGCTTCAGCGTCGAGGGGCCGACGGGCATGCGCTTCCTCATCCGATCACGGATGCTGAACGACGCGGAGCTGGATTACTTCGGTCTTCGCAGCGACACGTGAGTTCGATCTCCTGTGAGCAGGAACGCCGCGCGTGATCCGCAGACCGCATGCGGACGCATGGACGCAACCCGTTGCAACGTCGGCCGGTATACCATTCACGTATGCGCCGAGCAGCGTCAGTCCCCAGCTGACCGCGGGCGCGGACGGCGTCAGCCGTCATGCGGAGGGAGAGTCGATCTTCTTTCGATCCCGAGGGGGGATGGGGTGGGAGTTCGGTCCCCAGCCGACACCCACCCCCACACTCGCCCTCCGCCTATGACTCTCAGTTCAGCCGGCTCCAGAACCAGAAGAGTGCGAAGCCGATGAGGAACACGATCGGCAGCCACCGGGTGCTCCGCTTCAGCCGGCGGCCCTGCGGTGCGACGCCCGGCGGCGGCGTGAGCAGGCCGACCGGTGGAGCGAACGGCAGCTGCGCGTTCATCGCGGGGGCGGGGACGGATGCCGTCGCGACGGCATCCGCGTTCTCGGCGAGCAGCCGCTCGTCACGCCAGCGCGCCCACTGGTCGAACTTCGTCAGCAGCGCACCGACCGCACCGAACAGCCACGCCCAGGTCGCGGGGTCGAGCGTCGACACCTTGCGCTGCGTGTAGAGGAAGAGCCAGTCGTCGACGATCTCGACGTCGAGCTGGGCGGCGTTGTCGATGAACCGCGCCATGATGTCGGGCGTGAACAGATAGAGAGCGTCGCGCTCGTATCCCGCTGGGCAGTACAGCGTGAAGTACCGGTCGAAGTCACCCTCGAGCGAGAGGCGCTGCTCCTTCTCGAACGACGCAGGCAGGTTCGATCCGAAGCTGTTGTTGCCGTTCGCGTCGAGCACGATGTTCGGGAGCGGCACGTCGAGCTTCACCGCCACGTACCCCCAGCGGTAGGTCGTCGAGTTCTTCCCCGACTGCACCGTGTACTGGTAGTTGCCGAACTCGACGAAACGCGGGCGGGTGCCGCGGACGAGGTCGGTCGACTGGCGGGAGCGGCCGAGGCTGAAGATCATGCCGGGCAGCGGCGGGTCGGCGATCTTCGCCTCGTACGACATGCCGTTCGCCTGGGCGAAGCGGCTCAGCCGGTAGCGCGTGGCCTGGGCGTTCCGTACGCCGAGCCAGATCATCAGGACGACCGCGACCACGACCACGCCGATGAGCACCAGGGGGATCACCGCGATCCCGGGCGAGCCGCTCGCCGACGCCAGGCTGAGGAACACCGTCACGATGATCGGCAGCACCACGATGCCGGCGACCGACGCGGCCACGATGCCGATGATCGTCGACGTCGAGGCGCTGGTCGACTGCCGTGCCCGCAGCTCGGACGTGAACGCCCGGACGGCCGCGGAGTCGACCGGGTCGGTGAGCGGCCGGGCGTCGAAGGTGATCGGGGGCTGCGGCGCGGTCATCGGTTCACCTGGTCGGCGTCCCAGGTCAGGTCGGTGCCCTCCGGGATCTGCACCGCCTCGAGACGGTCGTCGGCGCAGATCTCGTGGATCAGGGCGTCTGGACCCGCCACGATCGTGGAATCGAAGTCGATCTCGGACACCATCACCCACGAGCGATCCTCCGGCCAGAGGAGGCTGGGGCTCAGGGCCGCAGGCGGGAAGCCGTGCTCCTCCGCGGGCCGGTCGCGCCACGGGACCTGCAGCACCCATCCGGGGTCGGTGAAGGTGCGCGGCGGTGCGGAGAACAGCACGTGGCCACGGTCGGGGAGCGCGAGACGCGGTCCCTCGGAGATCTCCCGCGAGAGGATGCCGTCCTGCCAGGTGGGCTTGCGGAAGACGTTGTTGAACGGATCGTGCGTGCTGCGGTTCAGCATCGCCTGGTGGTTCGGATCGTCGGTGAAGGCGAGGAACGCCCGCGACGGCGCCTCGCCGAAGAAGCCCAGCAGGCCGCCGTAGCCCTCCCAGACCGCCGCGAATCCGGCATCCGGAGTGCTCGTGTGCGCGACCAGGTGCCCCGCGATCGCCGAGAGCATCCCGGCGCCGAGCTCGCCCTCGACCGGCGCGCTGAACTCGCGCCCGTCGGGGGAGACGCGGGTACGCCAGTCCTCGTCGTCGGGGGTGCGGACGATCCTTCGCCATTGCGCGAAGGGATGCATCGTCGTGCCGAAAGCCGCGGCGGTCTCGGCCCACGTCGCGGACTCGTCGACGAACTGCTCGCGGAGGGGCTGTTGCTCCGCTTCGGGCATGCTCTCCCACTCGGCGGGCGTCGGCACGGATCGATCCGGCAGCGATCGCACGATCGCGGGGTGGAAGATCCGCGCATACGCGGGGAAGCCGTGCGGGACGACTCCGTGCACCGTCGCGTGGGCGTCGTCCAAGCGCTCGCGAAGCCACGCTCCGACGCTCGTGTCTGCGATCCACTCCATGCGACCACGCTACCGGCGTTACGGTAAGAGGCGTGCTGCTGACAGTCCACGGTCTCGGGGGAGATCCCGCATGGTGAATCAGGTTCAGGTCGCTCCCGGCGAGCTGGTCTTCCGCCGGCATCCGATGCGCATCCTCCTCGGCGCGGTCCTGCTCGCGGCGGCGCTGTCGGCCGCGGCGCTCTTCCTCCTTCCGCGGTTCCTGCCGCGGACGATGAACATCTCGACCAGGGGGACCGTCGTGCTCGTCGTGGCGATCGCTCTGACCGTGGCGGTCTTCGTCGGAGCGTTCTGGTTCCGGAACATCCGCGTCGTCGTGCGGCCGGACACCGTCGAGATCGGTCGAGCGGGAAGCCGCGAGACGTTCCCGCGGGCGACGACCGTCTTCCGGTCAAAGGTCACCGAGCACCGCACGAACGGCCTGCCCAGCGGCACCACGCGCGCGCTCGTCGTGTTCAGCGGCGACCGCGAGATCACGATCGAGCTGCCCGGCTTCACGAGAGCGACGTTCAGCGAGCTCATGGCCGAGCTCAACCCGATCGCACCGCCTCCCGTCGCAGACCCGGTCGAGGCCGCGCGAGCGCGAGCCCATCTGCCCACGACGTTCACGATCGACGCTGCCGGGGAGCGTCGACTGGCTGCGCGGCTCGCGATCGGCGCGGTCGTGTTCTCCGCCGTCGCGCTCGGCTTCGGGCTCCTCGCCGCCGTGCCCGGCTTCCTCGAGGGCGAGTTCTCGGCGCTCGTGCTGATCGTGCCGATGGCGGCCGTCGCAGCGATCGGCTTCGCGATCGGCGCGGGGCAGCGTCGTCGCGTCGTGCGCGCGATCCCGGCGCACGTGACGGTGAGTCCGCACAGCATCCGTCTCGACGATCTCGATCAGCCGTACGCGCAGCTCACCCGCATCTGGATGACGCCGCCCGCGTATCCCGTCCGACGGATCCGCTTCGAACGCGCAGGAGCCGCGCGCACCACGCACCTGCTCGCATCGTCGCGCGTCGCGATCACACCCGACTACGCCGACCTCCTCGTCGCGGTGCGGGCGCAGACCGCGCACCTCCCCGGCCTCCTCTCGCTGGACCTCGAATGATGGCGAAGGCAGAACGCGGACTCGCGCCCGCGTATCCGATCCGCACCGAGCGGCTGCTGCTGCGACCGATCGCGCCCGGCGACGCGCCGGCCATGCACGTGTACAAGTCGGATCCGGATGCCGTGCGCTACGTGCCGTACGCACCGCTGTCGCTCGCCGAGGTCGAAGAGCGCATCGACACCACCTGGTCGCGCACCCGTTTCGACGAACCGGGTGGCGGGATCTGCCTGGCCGTCGAGGACCGGGAGACCGGGGCCCTGCTCGGCGACGTCGTGCTGTTCTGGCACAGCGAGAGGGATCGCGCGGGGGAGGTCGGCTACATCTTCGACCCGGCGTTCGCCGGACGGGGATACGCCACCGAGGCGGTCGGCGCGCTGCTCGAGCTGGGGTTCGACGGACTGGGGCTGCACCGCATCGCGGCGCGGATCGACGACCGGAACACGTCATCGGTGGGCGTCGTCGAGCGGCTCGGCTTCCGACGCGAGGCCCGGCTCGTCGAGAGCGAGTGGTTCAAGGACGAATGGACCACGATGCTGGTGTACGCGCTGCTCGAGGACGAGTGGCGGGGGAGGACCGGCGCGGCCCCGGCCTGACGGCATCCCCCATAATCGAGGGGTGACTGCCATTGCGACGCTCCCTTCCCTCGACGGCCGCCGATTCCGGATGGTGTCGTCGACGACCTCGGCCGTCGATCCCGATGCGCCGAGCGTGTTCGAGTACTTCGAGCGCGACGGAGCGATCTGGGGCGGGTACGAAGGCGACACGGTCACGTTCGGCAAGTTCGTCGGTACCCGCACGGGCGACAGGATCTGGGTGTCCTTCGTGCATGTCCTCGTCGCGGACGGCAGCGTCGTGACGGGTGACGGCGAGAGCGAGCTGGAACTCACCGACGACGGACGCATCCGTCTCGTCGAGCACTACGAGATGCACGGGCTCCCGCAGCTCAGCGTGGTCGAGGAGATCCCCGCCTGACACGTTTCGTCTCGCTGGCGCTCGCTCAACGACCGGTCGTTGAGCGAGGGAGCGTCAGCGAGCGAGACGAAGTGCCTCAGCGCGGCGGGAGGGTGTCGCGGCCGGGTGAGGCCGGGGTCCAGCGCGTCATGCCGAGCGGCGCGCTGACGCCGCTGCGTTCCGGCAGGTCGGCGGGCAGCAGATACGGGCGCCGGATCACCTCGTCGAGCACGACGACGCTGACGACCGTCCGCACCTCGGGCAGCTGCGCGATCACCCCGGTGGAGAACTCGTGCACACCGCTGACGTCGACGGCCCGGATCAGCAGCATCGCGTCGTGCTCGCCCGTCGTGATGGCGCACCACTCCACGTCGGGCATCTCGAGCACGCGGTCGCGGAACGACGCCCAGGCCTGCGGGAGCACCGTGACGAACACGAGGGCGCCGATCGAGAGCCCGGCCTTGGCCTGATCGACTCTGGCGCTGAAGCCCGTGATGACCCCGTCGTGCACGAGCGACTCGACCCGCGTGTAGGCATTCGCCCGAGAGATGCCCACCTTGTCGGCGAGTGCGGCGATCGAGACGCGACCGTTATCACGGAGCACATCGAGGATTCTGTACGCGGTCTCGTCCAATGGGGCGGCACTTCGTCCAGAATGCTTCGACTGTTCCGCATCCTTGCTGGACATATTGCTCCTCACGTACGACGTTCTGGACAGAGCGTGTCAATGTGACGCACCCTTGCTGGACACATCGTCGCATATGATGCGAATCTGATCACCGGTCGTCCACATCTGGGTCGGCCACACCCGAATGTACTCCTCGCCTCTGGAGGCTCTCATGTCGTCACGTCGCAGCACGTCAGTCATCGCGATCGGAGCCGTCGCGCTCCTCGCGCTCGCCGGTTGCTCCGGAGGCAACTCCGCCAACAACGGCGACCGGTCCTCGGGCTCGGATTCGCTCGTCATCGACACCGCCTTCTCGATCGAGACGGCCGACCCGGGTCACACCTACGACCCGACCGGCAACATGATCGCGAAGGCCCTGTACGAGACGCTCGTCGACTTCGAGGGCTCCGACGTCTCGACCCCCGTTCCCGGTCTCGCCTCGTGGGAGCAGAACGAGGCCGCGACCGAGTTCACCTTCACGCTCGCGGGTGACCGCGTCTTCTCCGACGGTTCGCCGATCGAGGCGAAGGACGTCGTCTTCACGCTGCAGCGCATCCAGGGCATGACCGAGGCCAAGCCGAACTTCCTGCTCGGCGGCCTGACCATCACCGAGGTCGACGACAAGACGATCTCGTTCGTCTCCGAGACCCCGCTCCTGCAGCTGCCGGCGATCCTCGCGAACCCGGCGCTCGGCATCGTCAACTCCGACGTCGTGATCGAGAACGGCGGCACGACCGACGGCGCCGACACGGCGCAGGGCTTTCTCGACGGCGAGTCCGCCGGATCCGGTCCGTTCGTGCTCGACACCCTCGACCTCAGCTCGCAGGTCGTGCTGACGAAGAACGACGAGTACAACGGCGACGAGGAGTCCGCATACAAGCGCGTCGTCGTGCGCAACGTCTCGGAGAGCGCCACGCAGCTCGCCAACCTCAAGGGCGGCGACTCGATGGTCGCGATGGACCTGAACGGCGACCAGGTCGCCGGTCTCGGCGACGACCTCACGGTCGAGTCCGTTCCGTCGGGCCAGACGATCTTCCTGCTGCTCAACCAGTCGGATGCCGTCGCCGGCGAGCTCGCGAACGTGAAGATCGCCGAGGCGATCCGGTACTCGCTCGACTACGACGCCCTGCTCGAGCTGGCGGGTGCCGGCGCGGTCCAGGCGACCGGCGTCATCCCGCCCGGGTTCGAGGGCGCCCTCGACTCCGGCGTGAAGCCGGATCCGGAGAAGGCCAAGGCGGCACTCGCCGAGGCCGGCTACACGGGTCAGACCCTGAAGCTGCAGTTCCCCAACGACTACCCGGTCGGCGGCGTGGAGTTCACCCCGCTCGCTGAGCGCATCCAGGCGCAGCTCGAAGAGGCCGGCATCACGGTCGAACTCGCTCCCGCACCGTTCGCCACCGAGCTCGACGCCTACGTCAACGGCACCGAGGGCTTCGGTCTCTGGTTCTGGGGTCCGGACTACGCGGACTCCGCGAACTTCCTCCCCTTCGCCCCGGGCCTGAAGGTCGGCCTGCGCGCCGGCTGGTCCGCCGACGCCAACCCGGAGATCGCCGGGATCGCCGCCGGTGCAGCCAGCGCGACGGATGAGGCCGTGCGTGCCGACGCCTTCACCTCGTTCGCCGAGGCCATGCAGGCCGAGGGCCCGTTCGTGCCGCTGATCGTCCCTGGCCGCAACATCGCGACCGCGGGCGACGTGGCCGGTGCCGTGTACAACTCCGTCTGGGAGATGGACATCGCCGAGATCACCCCGGCCGGCTGAGCGGAATCTCCATGACGACGGTGGCGGTGCAGAGGCAGGCGCAGCGGCGCAGATCGCCTCTGGTCGGGTACCTGCTGCGGCGGGCCGGAACCTCCCTGCTCCTGTTGGTGGGCGTGACGATCGTCACGTTCGCGCTCACCAACCTGGTGCCGGGAGATCCGGTCTCGGCCGCCCTCGGTGAGGGCGCGTCGCAGAACCCCGCGACCCGTGAGGCGTTCATCCGCGCGAACGGCCTCGACCAGCCCCTGTTCGTGCAGTACTTCATCTATATGGGGAACCTGTTCCGCGGGGACCTCGGCACGTCGCTGGTGACCGGTCGCCCGGTCACCAGCGACCTCGCCACCGCGGTGCCCGCGACGATCGAGATCGCGATCGGCGCGATCATCCTCAGCCTCGCGGTCAGCATCGTGCTCGGCACCCTCGCCGCCTACCGCCGCGGCCTCGTCACCGATCAGGTCATCCGCGTCGTGACGCTGATCGGCCTGAGCGTTCCGACGTTCTGGCTGGCGCTCGTCAGCTTCTACGTGTTCTTCCTGGAGCTGCGCATCGCGCCGGGGTCCGGGCGCATCTCGCCCTCGATCACCCCGCCGCCGCGGATCACTGGCCTCTACACGGTCGACTACCTGTTGAACGGCGACGGCGTCGGCTTCTTCGACGCGCTCGCCCACCTGGCCCTGCCGGTGCTGGTGCTGTCGCTCGTGACGATCGGCCTGCTGACCCGCTTCATCCGCACCTCGGTGCTCGAGGTGCTGGGCAGCGACTACGTGCGCGCGGCACGGGCGAAGGGGCTTCCGGCCATGCGGGTCATCCTGGACTACGTGCTCCGCGGCGCCTCGCTGCCGATCCTCACGATCGTCGGCGTCGCCTTCGGCTCGCTGCTCTCCGGCACCGTGCTCGTCGAGTCGGTGTTCGCCTGGCCGGGCCTCGGCACCTACGCCTACAACTCGGCCGCCAACCTCGACCTCCCCGGCATCATGGGCGTCGGTCTCGTGGTCGGCGTCATCTACCTCCTCATCAACTTCGTCGTCGACCTGCTCTACGGCGTCCTCGACCCGAGAGTGAGGATCGCATGAGCCGCATCGCCGCAGCCACCCCGGCCGGACGCTTCCGCTTCCGCTGGCCGCGCGCCTGGCGCACGCCGCTCGGCATCATCGGCACGGTCATCGCCGGCGCCTGGATCATCGTCGCGTTCACGGCGCAGTGGTGGGTGCCCTTCGGTCCCAACGCCCAGGTGCTCCCACGACTGCAGCCGCCGGGCCTCGACACCCTCCTCGGCACCGACGGCAACGGCCGCGACATCTTCTCCCGCCTGATGACGGGTGCGACGGTGAGCCTGCCGCTCGCCCTCATGCTCGTGATCGCGGCCATGATCATCGGCACCGTGATCGGCGCGCTCGCCGGATACTTCGGCGGATGGCTCGACGAGACCCTCATGCGCATCACCGACCTGTTCATGGCGTTCCCGACCGTCATCCTCGCGATGGTGGTCGCGGCCTCGCTCGGCCCGTCGCTGTTCAACGCGGTGATCGCGGCGATCGTCGTGTCATGGCCGCAGTACTCGCGCGTCACGCGCAGCATCGTGCTGAGCCTGCGTGGTCAGAACTACGTGATCGCCGGACGCCTTCTCGGCCATTCGCCGCTGCGCACCCTGTTCGTCGACATCCTGCCGAACATCGCCGGCCCCGTCCTGGTGCTCGCGACGCTCGACATCGGCGCGGCGATCCTCCTTCTCTCCGGACTCTCCTTCCTCGGTCTCGGCGCCCAGCCGCCGACCGCCGAGTGGGGTTCGATGATCTCCGGGGCGATGCAGAACTTCGACGCCTGGTGGCTCGGCGTCTTCCCTGGCCTCGCGATCCTCACGGTCGTGCTGGCGTTCAACTTCCTCGGCGACGCCATGCGCGACGTGCTCGACCCGACGGCCGAGGTCGTGCACGAGAAGCAGGGCGAGCACAAGGCCTCTGCGGGGGTGACCTCATGAACGCTCGCACCGCCGAGCCCCGAACCGTCGAGGCGCGGAACGCGACGCTCAGCATCCGCGATCTCACGATCGACATCGGTCGTCCGCTCGTGCGCGGCGTCTCGCTCGAACTGCTTCCCGGTCGCATCCACGGTCTCGCCGGCGAATCGGGATCGGGCAAGACGCTGACCTCGCTCGCCGTGCTCGGGCTCCTGCCGCGACAGGCCCGCACCGGCGGATCGATCTCGCTCGCGGGAGAGGAGCTCATCGGCCTCGGCCGCCGCGCCCTCAACCGGGTGCGCGGAAAGCGGATCGCGATGATCTTCCAGGACCCCTCGGCGTCGCTGCACCCGCAGCTGCCGGTCGGTCGTCAGCTCACGGACCACATGCGCGTGCACCTCGGCCTCAAGGGGGCGGCTGCCCGTGCGCGGGCGATCGAGCTGCTCCAGACCGTGCAGGTGCCGAATCCTGCGGAGGCGCTCAAGCGGTACCCGCACCAGTTCTCCGGCGGCCAGCGCCAGCGCATCGCGATCGCCTGCGCCCTGGCGTGCGACCCCGAGGTGCTGCTGGCGGACGAGCCGACCACCGCGCTCGACGTCACCGTGCAGGCCGGCATCCTGCAGCTGCTGCGCGACCTCGCGATCGAGCGTAATCTCGCGGTGCTGCTGGTCACCCACGACCTCGGGGTGATGAGCGCCATCGCCGACGAGGTCGCCGTGATGAAGGACGGACTGATCGTCGAGCGGGCCGACCGCGAGACGCTGTTCCGCGATCCGCAGCACGAGTACACGCGGACGCTGCTCGCGGCTCTTCCCGGCTCGAAGATCGCAGATGCTGCGCCGGCGGATGCCGCGGACGAGGGGGATGCAGATGAGTGAGATCGCCGTCCTCGACGCGCAGGACGTGGTCGTGCGCTACCCGGGCAACCCGCCCGTGATCGCCGTGAACGGAGTGTCACTGCGCGTCGCCCCGGGGGAGACCGTGGCCCTCGTCGGCGAATCCGGCAGCGGCAAGTCGAGCCTCGCCCGTGCCGTCGTCGGCATCGAGAAGACCGCGGCCGGCACGGTGCTCTTCCGCGACGCACCCGTGTCGCCGCTCGGCATCCGTCGTCGCTCGAAGGCGCTGACCGGCATCCAGATGGTGTTCCAGGACCCCTCGACCTCGCTGAACCCGCGGCGTCGCGTCGGCGACCAGATCGCCGACGGCATCGCGACCGCTCGCGCGCGCGGCGCGGAGGGATCGACCGTAGCCGAGTGGCTCGAGCGCGTCGGCCTCCCCGCGCAGGTGGCATCCCGGTTCCCTCATCAGTTCTCCGGCGGGCAGAAGCAGCGCATCGCGATCGCCCGTGCCCTCGCCGCGCGCCCCTCGCTGCTCGTCGCCGACGAGCCGATCTCCGCGCTCGACGCCTCGACGCAGACGAGCGTCGCGGGCCTCATGCGCGACCTGGTGGCAGAGGCGGGTGCGGGGATGCTGTTCATCTCGCACGACCTCGCCGTGGTGCGGCGCATCGCGGACCGTACCTTCGTGATGTTCGCCGGTCGGGTGCTGGAGTCGGGTCCGACCGATCAGGTGTGGTCGGCGCCGCAGCATCCGTACACCCGCGCGCTGCTGGCCGCGATCCCGGAGCCCGACGGCGCCGGACGCATCCCGGCAGCACCCTCGGTCGACGATCGCGCGGTCTGGGCCGAGGTCCCGCCCGTCCTGAACTGACGCCGGAACCGGCGGGCGGGGCTCACGGAGCGCGGGGCGGCACGCCACATCAGGCGATCACGTCAAATCAGGCCGACATTTCGAGAATCGGCCTGATTCCGCGCGTGTGCCTGTTTCCGCGCGCCGCCGGCGGCGTGCCGTCCTCGCCTCGACGTCGGCCTAGGCTGACGGCGCGTGAACCCGATCGCGCGGGCCGAGGAATATCTAACGTGACTACTGATAGCGAGATCGTCCGGCGATCGAGACACGAGGCGGCCGCGTTCGGCGAGCTGTTCGAGAGGCACGCCCGCGCGGTGGCGGGCTTCGCCTCTCGACGGGTCGGAGCGGATGTCGCGGAAGACGTGTTGAGCGAGACGTTCCTCGTGGCGTTCCGGCGGCGCGCGAGCTTCGATCTCCGCGTCGATTCCGCACGCCCGTGGCTGCTCGGCATCGCGACCCGGGTCATCCACCGACACCGCGCGAGCGAGGCCAAGCAGCTGCGAAGCCTGCTCGCGCAGCAACCGGAGCGAGCGCTCCCCGACGACTCCGACGGCCTGTCGGATCGTCTCGACGCGAGTGCGTCTCTCCGGGAACTGGCTCCTCGGGTCGCGGCACTGGCGAAGAAGGACCGTGACACGCTCTTCCTCTTCGCATGGGGGGATCTGAGCTATGAGGAGACGGCGCAGGCTCTCGGCGTGCCGGTGGGAACCGTGAAGTCACGCCTGAACCGCGTTCGCCGGCTGCTCGCGCCGGCCAACGCGGGTCACAGGACATCAACCAACGCATTGCACTCATCGGAGGTCGAATATGGACATCTTGGATAGCGTTCGCGAACTCGGAGTGGAAGACCCCTCCGCCGGCATCGTCGGTGCGCGGAACTCGCTTCATCGGGCGATGGCCGGCGAGGGGCGCCGGCGACGTCGCCGTGGTCTCGGAATCGCATTCGGCACGGCAGGTGGTGTCGTCGGCGTCTCCGCGGTGGCCGCGGTCGTGGCGGGCACGTTCACCGTCGGCGCTGTCGTCGCGCCGCCGGCCTCGGCTGCCGAGACGATCGTCCTGAGTGCCGCCGCACAGCTCCAGGCGTCCGAGATACCGGCCGGCAAGTACCTGAAGACGACCGAGACGTTCGAGCAGGTCATGGGATTCCACGGGCCGACGGAGGCAGAACCCTTCTCCTATGTGCTGCAGGACGCGACCGGTGTTCTGACGACGAGGTGGATCACGTCGACGTTCCTCTCATCCGACGCCGAGGTCCCGCCGATCCTGGAGATGAGCGAGTACCAGCCGGTCGAGGCGAACGGCGACGTGCAGGCCGTCGAGGACGCGTGGAACTCCTACTACGGCTCGACCTACGGGCACTGGGATGACGTCATCGAATCTCCGCGCCCGCCGGTGGTGTTCCAGATGGATGGTGTCGCGCACGCGCGCCTGTGGAGCAAGGATCTCGAGGAGACGCGGCCGATCGACGATCCGGACGACTCTCGAATCGACGACTGGGGTGCGTTCGCAACCGAACCGCAGGAGTTCCTCGACGACGTCTTGGCCGAGTTCCCCGCCGGGACGACGAAGGATCAGGCCATCGCCGTGGTCTTCGAGAGCCTGGTCACCGGCGACATCGCCACCGCTTCCGCTGCCTACCGCGCCGTGCTCCTCGGCGTGATCGCACTCGCGGACGGCCTGCACATCGAGTCGGTCGAGGGGACCGTCACCACTGTTCGCCTTGATGACGACCGGGCGATGCGTCGACTCGTCTTCGACACGGAGACCGAT
>Ga0307406_10000649_pt1 | contig 19756 bp, 17 predicted proteins | sample 322Cmetagenome_3_FD_203706 | JGI IMG/M metagenome (GOLD analysis project Ga0307406, IMG submission 203706) | Maize rhizosphere microbial communities from greenhouse at UC Davis, California, United States - 322HYB-C-2 | ecosystem: Host-associated > Plants > Roots > Rhizosphere > Soil | place...
AAGGTGCCTGCCCTGTATGTACTGGTCTTGGAAGCCGTCTTGAAGTTGACCCAGAACTCGTATTCAACCCTAACCTTACCATTGCTGAAGGTGCAATCCGTCCTTACAACCGCGTAAACAGCGACGCCTGGTACATGAAACGTTTACAGACTGTGGCCGACGCTCACGGCTTTAACCTGCGTGTTCCTGTTAAAGAAATGACACCCGAAGCCATTGAAAAGGTGCTCTATGGAACAGGCGAGCAGAAGTACCGTATTTCCCTTGGCGATGGCCGTGCCTATGATTCAACCTATGAAGGTGTGATTCCAAATCTTGAACGCCGCTACAAAGAAACAGACAGCGACTTTATGCGAAAAGACATCGAACGCTTTATGCGTGAACGAGAGTGTCACGCTTGTCATGGTGCGCGTTTGAAGCCAGTTGTCTTAGCAGTTACGATTCACGATTTAAACATCATGGATATTTGTACGCTTGGTGTTGAAGATGCACTCGATTTGTTTGAAAACAAGTTGAAGCTCAACGAGCAAGAGTCATTTATCGCTGCTCAAATTATGAAAGAAATTAAGTCACGCCTTGGCTTTATGAATAACGTTGGGCTTAGCTACCTAGAGCTCACCCGTGCCGCAAACACACTTTCCGGTGGAGAAGCGCAGCGTATTCGTCTTGCAACCCAAATTGGTTCAGGTCTTCAAGGTGTGTTGTACGTTCTTGACGAGCCATCAATTGGTCTGCACCAACGGGATAACGACCGATTAATCGCAACGCTTAAACACCTCCGCGATCTTGGGAATACCGTACTCGTTGTTGAACACGACGAAGATACAATTCGCCACGCCGACTACCTGCTTGATATTGGTCCTGGCGCTGGTGTGAATGGTGGGCAAGTGGTTGCACACGGTACTCCTGATGAAGTGGCAAAAGATGCAAATAGTGTGACCGGTCGCTACCTCAGTGGTGCTGAAAAGATTGCGGTTCCAAAGAAGCGTCGCCAAATTCAAAAAGACCGCGCACTCATTATTAAGGGTGCCCGTGAGAATAACTTGAAGAATATTGATGTAACAATTCCACTTGGTGTCATGACTGTTGTAAGTGGTGTAAGCGGAAGTGGTAAGTCGACACTCGTAAACGACATTCTTGCAAAAGAACTTTCAGCTCGTTTGCACCGTGCCCACGAAGTTCCTGGTTCGCACGATAATGTCGAAGGTATTAACCAGCTCGACAAAGTGATCGTTATCGATCAATCGGCAATTGGCCGCACGCCTCGTTCAAACCCGGCAACGTACACCGGCGTATTTACTGCGATCCGTGAACTCTTTGCGGGTACCCCAGAAGCGAATATTCGAGGCTACAAGGCCGGACGGTTTAGCTTTAATGTGAAGGGTGGACGCTGTGAAAACTGTCAGGGTGACGGTGTCATTAAAATTGAAATGCACTTCCTCCCCGATGTATACGTAACGTGTGATGTGTGTAAGGGTAAACGCTACAACCGCGAAGCCTTGGAAATTAAGTACAAGGAAGCAACCATTAGCGACGTACTCGATATGACCGTTGAGCAAGCTGCTAGCTTCTTCGAAAACATACCGACTATTGCTCGTAAGCTCGATACGCTTGTTGACGTAGGGCTTGGCTATATTCGACTTGGTCAGCCAGCAACAACGTTTAGCGGTGGTGAAGCGCAGCGTATTAAGCTTGCGTCAGAACTCTCACGTCGTTCAACTGGTAAGACGCTCTATATCCTTGACGAGCCAACAACCGGGCTTCACAGCGCCGACGTAAACCGCCTCCTTGGCATTCTTCAGAAGCTCGTTGAAGGTGGTAATAGTATGGTCATTATTGAGCACAACCTCGACGTCATTAAAACCGCCGATCACATTATTGATATGGGACCTGAAGGTGGACTTGGCGGTGGAATGGTCGTTGCTACCGGTACTCCAGAAGACATTACTAAGGTTACCGATTCATTTACCGGTAAGTATTTGAAACCACTGCTTAAAAGCTAGTTTGCATCGATTGAAAGAATAATCGTACTGAAAGCGGCCATTGAAACGGTCGCTTTTACGTTTTCGTTTGCGACAGTTTCAGCAAGTGGTACTTCGTGGAAATCAACGTTATAGCCTTTCCAGCTACTGTTGAAGCGGACGCGCCACGTGCCAGCGTGAGGTAATGTGAGTTCGTAATTCTCGAAGGTTGTATGGCCAAAGTTAATAATGACAACCGTATCATCGAGTGGTCCACCTTTGTCTTTTCGGTGGAAGGCAATGATATTGTTCTCATCGTCACGGTGAATAACAGCAGTATATTGCCCAAGTAGCCCGCGCGTATTATCGAACCTGTTCAGACGTAGGTTAATCAGGTGTTGGTGCGCTAAAACAATGCCAGCAAATTGCTCGGTCTTATCCCATTCAAGCATCTTCCATTCATTGAAGGCGCCTTCTTGCATAAACTCCTGACCCTGAAGGAGCATAGGAATGCCAGGCGCTGTGAGAGCGAGGGCACTTGCAAGCAATACGCGTTGACGAGCCGGGAGACTTTCGGCGTTGCCTGGTGCGGCCGCTTCGTTAATGCGCGCTGATCCATTGGCGGCGGTGTCATGCGAGTCACCAAAAATAACTTTATCGAATGCATCGCCCGTATAACTATGGCCGAGCTCGTATTCAACTCCTTGAAGGGCGGGCTGCGTATCGTTATGTGTAATACCGAGGCTGTCGCGGATAACATGTGGGAAGCCAACTTCCCACTGTGCATCAAAGCCCATACCGCCATCGCTGGTATTCTTTACGATACCCTCATTGGTAGCATTATCCTCGGCAATCATTAGTGCACCGGGTTTGATCTTGTGTGCGAGGTCGTTAATTTCACCGAGCAAACTCCAAGCTTCGGGAATGTCGAGGTCATGTTTGTCGTTATTGCCGTCGATATTGCGCATGTAGATGGTTGAATCAACGCGGAGACCATCGACTTTATATTCCGAGAACCACATCGCAACGTTATCAAGAATGAATTGTCGCACTTCAGTACGACCATAATCAGGGCGTCCACCCCAAGGAGTATCGCCGCGATCGTCGTTGAAGAAATAAATGCCGCCGCGATCGTTCTCGCTCCAACCATCAAATCGCCAAAGGTCACTCTCGCTGAAGAAGTGGTTATAGACGACATCAATAATGACACCGATGCCTTTTTCGTGACATGCTTTTACGAATTTAAGCAGTCCGTGTCGTCCACCGTATGCATTTTCGATAGAGAATATGTAATTTGGTGCATACCCCCAGCCATGACTCATTGCCATGCTGGTAACGGGCATTAGTTCTACGTAATTAACACCAAGGCTCGCAAGGTAGTCGAGCTTTTCGGTTGCCGTTTCAAAGGTACCAGTAGTTGATGCATCGGGTTTATTGAATGTTCCAACGTGAAGCTCATAAATAACAGCTTTATCTTTTGAAACGGGGGCAAATTCGTCGGCGCCATTCCATTCAAAATCGTGCGCCACAATAACGGATGATCCGCTATCAGAGTCTGTTACCTGACGAGCGTAGGGGTCGTTCTTGTCGAGCTTTTCACCACTTTGAGTTGTAATGCGATACTTATACATTTGACCGGGTTCTGCTTGGACGTTTTCAATTGACCAGTAGCCATGGCCATCGCTTTGCATAGGAGTTTCACCCCACTCAAATTCGAGCCATTGAAGAAGGGCGACATCTTTTGCGAACGGTGCCCATACGGAAAAGTCGATTCCATTATCGTGTACCACTGAGCCGAGGTGTTTGTTTGCACGATGCCCCATATCTAGCCATTAGTATGCAGGCATAAGCGGTATTTGGCAACTCTTTAAAAGGGTTACTTTTTCTTGCCAAAGATTGAACGAAGTTCGCGCTTAGTACCTTCCCAGAAGGCGACGCGTGTTTTCTTATCTTTAAAGATGTGAATTGCTGGTGGCAGTACGGAAATTAAGATAATTGCAGCAATGAGCGGTAAGAGAATGTGGTCAATTTCGATGCCCATGCTTTCGAAAACACTTCCAAGGAAATATCCAGCATAGGTAATACCGGCTGCCCACAATAGTCCACCAACGATATTAAACGTGAGGAAACGACGGTAATCCATTTTACTTGCACCTGCAACAATCGGTGCAAAGGTACGTACGATTGGGACAAAGCGTGCGATGATAATTGTTTTTCCACCGTGCTTCTCATAAAAAGCCTGTGCGCGTTGCACATACTCTTGTTTAAAGAGGCGAGCGTCTTTCTTATTAAAAATGCGTGATCCTACTTTTCGTCCAAACGTATAGCCAACGCTGTCACCAAGTACTGCGGCAATAAAAATAATAAGTACAGCAAGGTGAATATTAACCGGTAAGAGCCCGGCGTGAATAAGGAAGCCCGTCGCAAACAGGAGGCTATCACCGGGTAGGAAGAATCCGATTAAAAGCCCAGACTCAGCAAACACAACAGCGGCAACGCCAAAGATGCTTGCCCATACAATAAAATCGAGAAGATCAACACCAGGTATCATGCTTCAACTAGTATACCACGGGCCTCAAACATCAAGGGATATCTTTGTTCTCAGCAATATCCCAGAAAAAGGAGTATACTAAGGAGTGCAATATCAATTTCCGTAAAGGTATCCACCAGTGAGGAGGAGAGACATGGGAGATAAGATTAACTTAAAGCTCGACGTGCGCGAGCAACAGGGGAAGAAGGTTGCCCGCCTTCGTAAAGACGGATTTGTCCCAGGTGTCGTATATGGCCATGGGTTTGATCCAATTCTCGTACAATCAGAATATAGCGCGATTGAAAAGGCTGTTCGCGATGCAGGAAAGCACACGCCAGTGCACGTCACAATCGATAGTAAGAAGAAGATTACACTTATTAAAGATATTGACCGCGATCCAGTAAAAGCACGTATTCGTCACGTATCGTTTCACGCCGTAAAGGCAAACGAGGTAGTACACGCTGAGGTGCCAATTCACCTTATTGGTGAGGGCGAGAGTGCGGCTGAAAAGGCTGGGCTTATCGTGCTTCAAGCAATTGAGGTCGTTGAAATTAAAGCGAAGCCAGCTGATCTTCCAGAATCATTGGAAGTTTCAATTGCGCACCTTGCAACTGACGACGACAAAATCACACTTGCAGGCATTACTTTGCCTGAAGGCGTTGAGTATGCCGATAACGAGCAAGATCTTGATCTTGTGGTTGCGAATGTATATGAACCTGCAGCGCTTGAAGCAGCGAATGATGCTGCGGCCGGTGATGCTGAAGATCCTAGTGCGGCTGAAGTCGAAACCGAACACGGTAGCGATACACCGCAAGATACACAGGCTGAAGAAAGCCGTCCGGGTGGAAAGCTTCAGGCTGAACCAAAGCAGTCAAACGTTGACGCAGCTAAAAGCGACAAGTAATTCTACTGTTCAAATATCAAAGTGGCTACCGATCGTGTGGCCACTTTGTTATTTCTATGACGCGGCGCGTTAACTCTTCGCGGTCTCGAAGTAGAATCGGGAAGTCCTTGGCGTAGGGCATAATACGAACAGTTACGGCATCTATCTTAGCCTGAAACTCTCGGCCGGAACTGATGCCATGGCGGCTCCAGAGGGCGTATCCTGCAGTTTTAAAGTGTGTGAATCCCGGGTCAAGCTTGTCGGCAGTTTTAGAGAAGTGATCTTCTTCTTCCTCGAGCTCTTCATATCCACGCATGATATCGAACAAACGATCATTCTCGGCGCCAAGCATCGTCTGTAGTTCTGGCAAGGCATCAATTTCGTCGCGAACTTTTTTCTCGTAGTCTTCGGGCGAAAGATTAATTGAAGGAACGTCCTGTGTAATCGCTTCAATACCATCGTGAAAAAATAATTTTAGTGCGGTACGGTTTGGGTTAAGACGCGGGTAGTATTCCATAGCATAGGGTACGGCCCATCCCATTAAGTGAACGGCGTGACGTGCATTCGTTTCTTGATAGTATTCATTATCAAGTGTAGCTCGAATCACTTTTCCGTATGCCGAGGCGAAATGATTGAGCCCAGTTTCTTTAAGAATTGGGGCTCGCGGTAGTGATTGTATGTAGGAACGATACTGCGGCCATGCGTCGTACACGGGATGATTAATACTTAGTCCGGACCTATTAAGCTGGTCGTGGAAGATGGTAAGTAGTTCACTTCCGGCGTCGTCGAGCGATACGCCTTCTCGCAGCGCCGACCCGACACTGTTTACGCCTATCGTAAGAATATGTTGAGCCCTTGAGACGCCACTTACTGGCTGATCAATCGCTTCATGTACAGCCTCACCGAGATGCATCATTGCATCAACGCGCTCAGGGCTAGTATTCAGACTCATCGTAGTAATACTCCTGTGCGTGATACGTTGCGCCTGCATCAATTAAATCAATAAAGTCTCGGGCGCTTTCGAATATCTTATCTTTTGCAACAAACTCATCTTGAGTAAGCCATTCGTTATGGCCACCTTCGTAGTCAACGATAAGTTCGCCTTCGTACGAATTTGCGTACATAATAACGAATACCTTATCTTCCAAAAGTTCACCGGTCGCTTTTTTGTAATCGCGTTTATGGAAGATTAATTTATACGTGAAGTCTGCGGTCAGTCCAGTCTCTTCTTCAAGTTCACGTTGAGCCGCTTCTTCAAAAGATTCGCCCCAACGCACCTTGCCACCAAGCCGTCCCCAGAACCCGAAGTATGGTTGCTTTAACCTTTGCTGAGCAATAAACTCTCGCTGGCCGTTACGCTCGCGCTCAAGCACAACAACAACCGATACTTTTGGCTGCTTTTCAATCTCATTCTCATCGGTGTCCATGCGATTGGCGTATTCTTTGCCAGCAGGGGATAAGCGATAGACGGTATCGGTTTTTTCAACATACCCAGATTCAACGAGTTTCTTAATATGAAATGTGAAGTGGTCACTCGTAAGGTCGCTATCCTTTTGTAGCTCGGCAAAAGACGCACCAGTTGTGAAGAGCAGGTGCCGTAAAATGTTTGTCTGCGTGGTGTGTGGGTTGGACTCGTAACTCATATGTTCTCCTTTAGTCTACGAGAGCAACAATACCAAAGGCAAACATAACCTTCTAGTAAAGTGGAGTTTACTACTCTTCGATAAAGCCACCCGATTGGTGGTTCCAGAGCTTGGCGTACTGACCGCCCTTCTGTCTAAGGAGCTCATCGTGTGAGCCATCTTCGATAATCTTACCGTCGTGCATAACAATAATACGATCAAGTTTCGCGATGGTTGAAAGGCGGTGCGCAATAACGATACTCGTTCGGTCCTTCATAAGCTTCTGCAAGGCGTCTTGAATGAGTTTCTCGCTTTCACTGTCGAGCGCACTCGTTGCTTCATCAAGAATAAGAATCGGTGCATCTTTGAGGATTGCACGAGCAATCGCAATACGCTGTCGCTGCCCACCCGAAAGCTTAATGCCACGTTCACCAACAAGTGTTTCAAAGCCTTCGGGAAGCTTTTCAATGAACTCAAGAGCATTTGCGCGGCGTGCGGCTTCGCGGACATCTTCGTCACTTGCACCTGGTTTACCGTACATGATGTTTTCTTTGAGCGTTCGATGGAAGAGCATTGGCTCTTGTGGCACATAGGCAATTGCTTCACGAAGACTATTCTGTGTAACTTCAGCAATCGATTGACCGTCAATGTTAATAGTACCTTCTTGAATATCGGCAAAGCGCAAAATGAGTTTGGTAAGCGTTGTCTTTCCTGAACCAGAGTGCCCCACGAGTCCAACGCGCTGCCCTGGTTTAATGGACAGGTTAAAGTCTTTAAAGATTGCGTCATCGTCTGGTGTGTCGGCGTGGCGGAAGGTCATAGCTTTAATAGCGATGGAGCCTTTATTCGCGGTTAGCTCTTTAGCGTTTTCGACGTCAGCAACTGTTTGATGAGAGGTAAGAATAAGGCTCATTTCACGGGCATCACCAAAAATACGGTTGAACTGACGAAGCATACCGTTAAAGCCCCAGAGCGTACCGAGAATTTGAATACTGTAGGTAACCGCAAGAAGCAGTGTTCCAATAGCAATGCCAAACCATACGTTACCAAATATGAGGGTAATGAATGCACTTGTTGTAAGTGCCGTAATAATAAGCCCGAACCATACGTCACGGACGATAATTGCATTACGAATTGCAAACCCAGCTTCGCGTGATTCATTTGCGAATTTTTCGAAACGGTTTTTCTCGTGCCTTTCGCGGCTGAAGCTTTTCACCGCCAAAATATTCGTAATGCTGTCAGCAATTTGACCGCTTACTTTATTCTGCGCCTCAGCTTCTCGAACGTTAAGGTTTCGAATTGAACCAAAACTAAACCACGCGACTGAAATGAAGAGAACGGCGAATATAGCGAGGGCGAGAGCGAACCAAGGAAGCAGCGGTACCAGAATAACGAAGGTAAACACGAAAGCATAAATCATTGGCGCAATGTTAAAGAGGAAGAGGTCAGAGAGGCGAGAGAATCCGTTAGTGAACTTGTTCGCCTGGGAAACAAGTGAGCCGCCAAACCTATTTGTGTGAAATTCCATCGATTGTTCAGAAAGTGCATCAAATACACGGCGATTAAGCTCGTAGACTACACGGTTATCCATTGTCCACTGTAGGTAGAGGACAATACGCCAAAGAACGAGCTCACCTATACCGACAACGGCGACGAATGCCACGATGTATGGTCCGAAGGTGCTGAACAGCTGGTCTGGGGCGATTGTTTCCGTGGTAAGGATATTCACTACCTTAGAAATAATTAATGTGCCTGCGTACCCAGTACAAAAAATTGCCAGTGGCTGCAGAATCATGACAGGAATAAAGTAACGTTTGTACTTACTTACTACCTGCCAAAATAATTTAAGGGTCAACCCCATATGTGAATTATCAATTTTCTTCTTCATGTCCTTAACTTTCTATTATTGTTTCGATCCTACCGAATGGTGTTTGTTCACCTTGTTTTTTACCGAGCACACTTTGCCCAAGTGGTGACTGTGCGCTGACAACTATTTGGCCATCAAGAGCGATGCCCGCATGCGGCGTCCAATCGCCGGCGATATAAAACTTCTTAGTATTTATTATGACGGCTGAGCCAATATTTACGAAGCCTTTTTTCCTTTTTGGTAGGGAAATCGCGCTGTTACTTCGAATACTTTTTAATTTTGTGTATTCCGCAAACATAACTGACTGCCTGTCTCGCAGTGCATCAAACGGTGCATTGTCGTGCCATGTCTCTGAAGACTGATTAAACACATCATAGAAATCAGGACCGAGATCTTGGATCTCTTTCTCGAGTGTTTCTATGCGGGTGTTGAGCCATTGTTTATCATCTTCAAGAATAAATAATTCTTTTTTCAAAGGCTTCTCCTTTCGGGAGGTATTAGCGTGTAATGAAGAGAATCGCGAGCGGTTCGGCACGTCCGAACGTCGACGAGTAGAGGACTCGCTCAGGAGTCATAGTAAAAATTGATTATAGTATCAGCCCAAGAGATTGTAAAGGCTATTTATAGATCGACGTGACCAGCGTGGTGCGCAAGGATTTCGCGAATAACGTGTTTTGGGAGCGGTTCGTCGTTTTTAAACTGCAAGGTGCCGCGTCCACTGCGGTGGGGTTTCATAATTTCATGCATATGCGAATCGCTTTTAGGTTCAAAAATCGCATAAAGTCCGATATGCCCTTTTGACGCCGCAAAGTGGACAATACCGCGGCGCTCAGGGGCAGGCCGGTAGGTTGGCATGCCGTAGCTAATATCTTCAATTGTTTTTGGAAAGGTTGCTTGTACAGCGTGTCGAAGCCAGATGAGCCGTTCTTTTACTGGATCGTCGAAGCGATCAATGTATTCATCAACAAGTGGACTCTGCTGATATGTCATACCACTAGTATACACCCACTGGAAAACAGGGGTAAAGAGTGATATACTTGGTGTCGATGCAAAAAATCTTGCTTTACTACAAATTTACACCTATCGGCGATGCCGAAGCTGTTAAATTGTGGCAAAAAACACTCACCGATAGCCTGAACCTTCGTGGCCGAATTCTTGTAAGCCAACATGGGCTCAATGGAACTGTTGGTGGGGAAATGGACGATCTAAAAGCCTACATTAAAGCCACCAAGCAGTACCCCGGCTTTAAAGACATCGTATTTAAGTGGAGTGACGGCTCCCGTGAGGATTTTCCTCGTATGAGCGTGAAACATCGCCGCGAATTGGTTGGCTTTAAAAACAGCGATGATGAATTTGACGTTGACGAGAACGGTGTTGTTGGCGGCGGCGTTCATTTGAAGCCAAAGCAGGTCCATGAACTTATTGAGGAGTACGGCGACGATGTGGTGTTCTTCGACGGCCGTAACGAGCATGAAGCTCGAATTGGGAAATTTAAAAATGCAGTGGTACCGAACACTAATACTTCACGTGACTTTATTGAAGAACTTGAGAGTGATAAATACGACGACATTAAAGACAAAAAGGTTATTACCTACTGTACGGGCGGTATTCGCTGCGAAGTTATTTCGGCCATGATGAAAAAACGTGGCTTTAAAGACGTGTATCAAATCGATGGCGGAATTGTAAAGTATGGTGAAGCGTACGGCGATGATGGATTCTGGGAAGGGTCACTCCGAGTATTTGATGACCGTATGACCGTTGATTTTTCAGACCACGCTAAAACGATCGGCGAATGTACGCACTGTAAGGGCAAAACCAGTAACTTTGAAAACTGTGCGTTTGCAAATTGTAACGACCTTGTTCTCATCTGTGAATCGTGTAAAGAAAACCCCGATCTCCTCTTTCACACTGATGTATGTAAAGAAAAACACCTCGAGCAACAAGCACGCTTAGCTCACGCCTAAAAAACGAAATATTAACAAAACCTTAAAGCGGGACTATACTGTAGATACAAACCTTTAAGGGAGGATATGTTACATGGCGAAAAAAGAGGAAAACTCTATCGCTGGACAGTTGTGGGGACTGGGTATCGCGTTCGGGGTCGTTTCAATCTTATTCGGTATTTTGGCGCTATTTTGGCCAGGACTAACCGTAGGACTGTTCATTCTACTCTTCGGAGTATTCGTATTGGTGTGGGGTATTATCGGGATTATCGCAAGTATTGCGACAATTAGCACCGACAAGTTTTGGTGGGTGGAGCTCATCTTTAGCCTTTTGGCTATCGGTTTGGCTGTTTACCTGCTTCGTAACCCAGAAGATGCCGCAAAGATCTTTATTTTCTTAGTCGGTCTTACTTTCTTGGTTCGTGGTGTTGTTGACATCCTCCAGGGTCTATTTAACGGCGGTGGTTCAACCGGCGGACAACGTGTACTTGGTGTAATTCTTGGTGTGCTTGGTATCCTAGCGGGTATCATTACATTGACCTACCCAGTTAGTGCTGGTCTCGTCGTTGTTTGGATCGTTGGTCTTTACGCGGTACTGTACGGTGCGCTGCTTATTGCATTCGCATTCCGTGCTAAAGCTGAACTCGACCGCTAAGCACTTCGAGTCTATCTCAAGAGCTCGCCTCCCCAGGGCGGGCTCTTTTGTTACAATAGAGATAATGAATGCAAAGCTTGAAGCGAAGTTGAAGACACTGCCTCGGTCTCCTGGGGTGTATTTTCATAAATCGAAAACAAGTGAAATTATTTATGTGGGCAAGGCGGCAGTACTTAAAAACCGTGTTCGTCAGTACTTTCAAAGTACACGTGATATGGATGTTAAGACCCGCGCACTGGTTGAGGAAATTGAAGATACCGATTGGGTTGAGACCGAAAGCGAACTCGATGCACTGTTCCTAGAGTCTGAAATGGTCAAACGCTATATGCCGCGCTATAACATTCTACTCCGCGATGATAAGTCGCAAATGTTTGTACGCATTGATATGAAAAGTGAGTGGCCAACGGTTTCCTTTACGCGCAACCCAATTGATGACGGCGCTGATTATTTTGGCCCGTATTATAACGGCTTCGCAATTAAAAAAGCGCTTCGCTATCTACGTAAGGTATTCCCGTACTACACAAAGCCACCAAAAGATGGTGTACGACCTGACCTCGATTCACATATCGGTTTGAGCCCTCGTCCTGGAACACAATCGGCTGAATATAAAGCCTCGCTTCGTCAACTCATTCGTTATTTTGAAGGTGGACGCAAGGCGATTATTCGTGACATTGAAAATGAAATGAAACTTGCTGCGAAGCTCCATGATTTTGAGAACGCGGCCCGCGCACGCAATAAGTTAAATGACCTACGGGCATTGCAGCAGCGTATTATGTTCGGCGATAAAGAATTTCTTGATATTAGTAAGGACAAGGCCCTCGGTGATTTGGTCGAGCTATTTAACCTACCGAAAGTACCAGCACGCATTGAAGGATACGATATTAGTCATATGGGTGGCACGAATGTTGTGGCCAGTATGGTCGTGTTTACAAACGGCGTGAGCGACCGAGCAAGTTATCGTAAATTTAAAACGCGTATTGAGCGCAATGATGACTATGCGAATATGCAGGAAGTACTTACCAGGCGCCTTAGTGAGAAGAACCTCAAAAGCTGGGGTACACCTGACTTGCTATTAATTGATGGCGGCAAGGGCCAGCTCGATGCTGCAATTAAAGCACTTGAAACCTACGACCTACACATTCCTGTTATAAGTATCGCAAAACGTGAAGAAGAGATTATCGTTGATGCAAAGCGATCGAATATTGATACGACGCGTCTTGAAGCATATGCCAAGGGAGACATTGATGATGCAGGCGTATATGTTGAACGTGCGGGCGAACGGTACGTTATTAATCTGCATGCTGGACAAACCAACGCATCGGGTCACTCGAAAAACCTTCGTGGCTCACATGAGGGTCCGGCAAAATATGCCCATGTCACGAAACTATTTCAACGTATTCGCGATGAGTCGCACCGATTTGCGGTTAGCTACCATACGGTTCTAAAACGCGCGAAACAAACAACGAGTAGTCTTGATGAAATTCCCGGCGTCGGTCCAGTTACGCGACGTATGTTGATTCGAAAGTTTGGCAGTAGTAGGGGGATAACGGCGGCAACCGAAGATGAACTCGCTGTTGTTATTGGACCCGCTAAGGCGAAGGTTGTTTTCGATTATTACAAAAAAGTGGAATAAATCTGAAGAGGCGTAAGCCAGGGTACAATAAAAGTATGATTAATTTTTCCGTCCTTCCCCAGCCGCTTGTTCTGACTGCACACGACAAGCTTCAGCAAGTTGCTGATATGCCGTATCCCTTTGCACAGGAATCTAACTTTCTCTATGTAACGCAGCTTCGTGAAGCTGGCTGGCTTTTTATTCTTCATGAAAACACCCCTTATTTAATTGAACCTGGTATTTCCGAAATAGAGAGAATCTTCGATGGTGAACTGAGTCGTTCGGAAGTCGTGGCTATAACGGGCATCGACACTATTCTTGATGCAGATGAAGGCCGGACGCTTCTTGAGAAAATTGCCAAAGAAAGTTCATTTGTGTTCAGCATTGGCGAAGACCCACATGCAGAGCATAATGCGTTTGTCGAAAACCCGGCACGCCAACGTACCTGGGAAATGTTAGCAGAATTGTTTACTGAGGTTCGTGATTGTCGTAAAGCAATGACAAAGCTTCGTGCTATTAAGCGTGACGATGAAGTTGCAAAGCTTCGCGAAGCGGTTCGTATATCAATGGGTGCATTTGAGAAAGTAAAAGCAGAACTAAAGAATGTCACTTATGAATATGAAATCGAAGCCGTACTGAGCGCTGAGTTCCGGCGTACCGGTGGGCTAGGTCATGCCTATGCCCCTATCGTTGCCGGTGGCGCGCATGCTTGCACCCTGCACTATGTAAAAAATAGTGATCCACTTCCAGAAAATGGTTTAGTACTAATTGATGCAGGCGCTCATTTCGAAGGCTATGCCGCTGATATTACCCGAACCTATGCTGTTGGTACGCCATCGGATAGGGAAGTGTCTGTGCACGCTGCTGTTGAAAAAGCACATCACGAAATTATAGCGCTGTTAAAGCCGGGTCTCAGCGTGAAAGAATATCATAAGAAAGTCGATGTCATTATGAAGAACGCTTTGGAGAGCCTAGGGCTACGAAATAATGCGTCAGACTCTCGAAAGTATTTCCCTCATGCTATTAGTCATGGCCTTGGGCTTGATGTTCACGATGCTCTTGGAGCTCCTGAATTTTTCGCGCCCGGCATGGTACTGACGGTAGAGCCGGGTATTTATATACCGGAAGAAGGAATTGGCGTACGCATTGAAGATGACATTCTTATAACAGAGACAGGTCATGAAAATTTGAGTGCCGAATTGCCAACCTCATTGTGATATACTGAAACATAATAATGAAGCAGCAACTCCTTGTTTTTCTCATTCGATGGGCACTTAACTCACTCGGCTTGTGGGCGGCGGTTCGCGTGCTTGGCACGGGTTATGAGAATGTCGATGTCACAGCTGGATTCTGGGGATTTGTGCTTGCCGGGCTTATTTTCTCGGTTGTAAATAGCCTGTTTAAGCCACTTCTTGTTATTGTTTCGCTGCCAGCAATTCTTTTGACCCTCGGGCTTTTCACGATTATCGTGAACGGCATTCTAGTGTACATTTCCTTGGCGGTTTCCCCTGGCATTTCAATGTCATTTGGTAATTCGATAATTACCGGAATTATTTTAAGTCTGGTAAACTATATAGTAAGTGTTGCGATTGAACTTCGCAGCGAAAGAAGTAGGAGTTAATAATGTCAATTGATACCATTTTGCAGATTGCGACCATTGTGACGGGTGTATTGATGATGGTAGCCATTCTATTGCAACAACGAGGTGCAACCCTTGGTGCTGGATTCGGAAGTTCTGGCGAGCTATACACAACTCGTCGAGGTGTTGATAAAAACTTATTTGAAGCGACCATCGTTCTTGCTGTTATGTTTGTCCTCTCTATCTTGGCCGGACTTCTTATTCCTGCCTAGGGATTAATCTGTGGCTGATAATAACGATCCAACAAAGTGGCGCCGCCTTCCCAAGATGAGCTTTAGCTCTAAGGATCTTGCGCGTCGCATGAAAAAAGTCGAGGGTGCAACTGTTAAGCATGCTCGTCGTTTTGTATTCAAGCGTTGGGATAATTTCCGCGAGGTGCGTCGCCACATTGCGCTATGGGTGCTTGCAATCGGCGTCATTATCGGCGCGACGGGTCTCCAGTTCTGGTGGTACCAAGACGGCTACCGCACAAGTGCGAACGCGCAAGACGGTACCTATGCAGAAGCAGTGCAGGGTCCGGTTGATACGCTTAACCCAATCTTTGCAAAATCGAGCGCGGAAGAATCTGCAGGTGAGCTTCTTTTCTCAAGGTTATTGTCGTACGACAAGACCGGAACATTGAACTACGATCTTGCCGAGAGCATGACGCTTGGTGAAGACCAAAAAACTTACACACTTTCTATTCGACCAGATGCTCGCTGGACAGACGGACTTTACGTTCGTGCTCGTGACGTCGTCTTTACGGTTGGCCTGCTTCAAAATCCTGCAACTCGCTCCACACTGACAGGGTGGAACGACGTAAAGGTAACAGAAGTCGACGATCGTACGGTAAGGTTCGAGCTTCCTGGGGTATATGCCGCTTTCCCACACGCCCTTCGGTTCCTGCCAATTCTTCCTGAGCACATCCTTCGTGATATCGAACCCGCACAACTCCGCGAGAACTCATTTAGCTCTAAACCGGTGGGAAGCGGTCCATTTGCACTGAAACTTCTTCAAGATGTCGATGCTGCGAATAGCCGTAAAATCGTTCACCTTATTCGTAACGATAGCTACTACCGCGGAGCTCCGAAGCTAAGCCGTGTACAACTACACGTTTATAAAGACACCGATTCAATTAAGCGTGCCCTCGCTACTTCCGAAGTAAATGCGGCGAGCGATCTTCCTGTGGTCACTTCTGAAAGCATTAATGCTGAACGGTATGCCATTGAGCATCACCCAATTAACAGTGGTGTCTATGCGATCCTTAACACCACGAGTCCAGTGCTTCAAGACCAAAAGGTAAGGCGTGCTCTTCAGGTTGGTACAGACACTAAGGCGGTTCGTGAAGGTGTTTCCGATGCGCTTCCAGAACTATATCTACCAGTAATCGGTACTCAACTTACCGGTGAGCTTCCGGCTGCACCGGTGTACGACCCAATGCTTGCATCAACGCTACTTGAAGAGGCCGGGTGGAAGCAAGAAGGATCTATTCGTAAGAAAGACGGCCAGCAATTAACGCTCAATATCGTGACTACTAAGAACCCAGACTTTGAAAAGGCACTCGAGGTACTTTCCGGTCAGTGGCGCTCTCTAGGTGTAACGATTACGACGAACATTGTTGATCCAGGTGATCCTTCACAAAACGTTGCCCAAACCATCTTGCAACCTCGACGCTATGATGTGCTGCTTTACCAACTTAGTATTGGTGGCGACCCAGATGTCTATGCGTATTGGCACAGCTCACAGGTAGGAAACGGCTTTAACCTTTCAAATTATAAGAGTGCTGTTGCCGACGACGCACTATCAAGTGCACGCTCTCGTGTTGAAATGGAGCTGCGTAACGCCAAGTACGTGACATTCTCTCGGCAATGGCTTAATGATGTGCCTGCCATCGGACTTTACCAAGCAACGGCTCAGTACGCCCACACCGAAAGTGTGCACGCAATCCCAACTGATGCCCGACTCATATCAGCTGCCGATCGCTATCAAAGTGTACTCTACTGGTCTGTAGGTACACACACTGTCTTTAAAACACCGTAACCCCCGCGAGATAGTTGATTTATCTCTCGTAAGTCTGTATAATCACCAGATGTCGGGCGCTTAGCTCAGTTGGCTAGAGCATCTCGTTTACACCGAGAGGGTCGGGGGTTCGAATCCCTCAGCGCCCACCAAGACGTGTAAACTACCTCTAACGGTAGTTTATTTATTTAAAAATACAGTGTTTGCGCGCGTGCTGAAATTGGTAGACAGGCTAGCTTGAGGTGCTAGTGTTCGCAAGGACGTGGAGGTTCAAGTCCTCTCGCGCGCACCAAATAAAATGACGAGTTTTTGACTCGTCTTTTTATTTTGCTTTTAGCTACTTAGTACTAAGCATCTTTTTTAGATACAAGCAGCAGAATACCTGAAGCAAGGCTTACGAAGATAAGCGTACATACACCGAAGGCGGTTGTATTCTTCTTTGTACCCTTATAAATTCCCCAAGAAATAACGGTCATTGGAATCATCCATGCAAGCGGGACAATAAGCCAACCTATACCAACGGTTGCAACAACGTTAAGAATAAAAGCGATGAGGCGGAGGGTTGAGTCAGTATCGTGTGCGACAGGTGCGGTTGTTTCGGTCATAAATGTTCCTTGTTTCTGTACCTCTTTAGGTACGGTTATATACTATCAGTATGTACCATTTACGGTACCACATGTACGGGGAGTAGGGTAGGTTTTGCCTATCACCCGAAATATGCTATAATTTAGTTTAAGGAAGCCCTGAGAAAAGGGCATATTTTTATGAAAGATCCAAACCAAATTCGCAATGTTGCCATTATTGCTCACGTCGACCATGGAAAGACGACGCTTCTTGATGGCCTTTTAAAGCAAAGTAACACGTTCCGCGCAAACCAAGCCGAGATGGAGCAGTCGCTCATTATGGACAGTGGCGACCAAGAACACGAACGTGGTATTACGATTACTGCTAAGCAGACCTCTGTCTACTACGGTGATTACAAAATTAACGTTATCGACACACCAGGACACGCCGACTTCTCTGGTGAAGTAGAGCGTACACTTAACATGGCCGATGGCGTACTTCTTATTGTTGACGCACAAGAAGGCCCAATGCCTCAAACTAAGTTCGTCCTTTCAAAGGCGCTTGAACTTGGCTTAAAGCCTGTCGTTGTTATTAACAAGATCGACAAGCCATCTCGTCGCATCGACGAAGTGCTCGACGAAGTTTCTGAACTTTTCCTCGAACTCGCCGTCAGCGACGACCAACTTCACTACCCTGTGTACTACGCAATCGGTCGTGAAGGTAAGTCATGGACTGCCCTTCCAGATAACCCAGCTGAACACACCGACCTTACACCAATTTTCGATGCAATTATCAACGACATCCCGGCACCAAGCGTTGAAATCGACAAGCCATTCCAAATGCTTGTAACTTCACTTGCTTACGACTCATTCCTAGGAAAGTATGCCATTGGCCGTATTAGCCGTGGTAGCTTGAAGCGTGCACAGCAAATCGTGCTTATTAAGCGTGATGGAACAACTGTTAATGCAAAGGTTGATAAGCTTTTTGGATACCGTGGTTTGCAACGTGAAGAAATTGAAGAAGCTGGTGCAGGCGACATTGTCGCTATTACAGGTATTTCTGAAGCGCACATTGGTGAAACCCTCGCCGACAAAGACCAGCCAGAAGCGCTTCCGGTTATTGAAATCGAAGCACCAACAATTAGCATGTACCTTGGACCAAACACGAGCCCTCTAAAGGGTAAGGAAGCAAAGTACAACACGAGCCGCCAAATTGGTGATCGCCTTAAGCAAGAACTTGAAACCAACGTTTCACTTCGCGTGGCTGAAGAGGGAATTGGCTTCGTTGTTTCTGGACGTGGTGAACTTCACCTCTCTGTTCTTATCGAAACACTTCGCCGTGAAGACTTTGAATTCGAGGTTGGTCGTCCGCAAGTCGTGACGATTGAAGAAGACGGAGTTGTAAAAGAGCCAGTTGAAGAGCTTCTCATTGAAGTTTCTGGTGAATTCCTCGGTGCTGTGAGCCAAGAACTTGGTGCCCGCCGTGCGGTAACACTGAAGCAGGAGCAAACCAGTAGTGGTACGACTCGCGTTACTTACATTATTCCAACTCGTGCAATGATTGGGCTACGCAACCTCCTGCTTACTGCAACCAAGGGAACGGTTATTATGAACAGCCTTCCTCATGGCTACCAGCCACTTGGTGCGAAGCTTCAACAGCTTCGTAATGGTGCGCTTGTTGCCTTTGAAGCTGGTCAAACCACTGCGTATGCACTTGATACTGCGGCGGCTCGTGGTGAACTCTTCGTTGGCCCTGGAACGACTGTCTACCAAGGTATGATCGTTGGGCTCTACAACCGTTCTGGTGACCTTGATATTAACGTATGTCGCGGTAAGCAACTTACTAACATGCGTAGTTCATCGAGTGATGGAACGATTCAGCTTACACCGTTTACAGATCTTAGCCTTGAACAATGTATCGACTTCATTGAAGATGACGAGCTGCTTGAAGTAACTCCTCAAAGCCTCCGTCTTCGTAAGCGCTATCTTGAGCCAAACCAGCGCAAGCGTGCAAACAAGTAGTTCAAACTTCATATACCACATAGTTGCCGTATTTCCGGCTGCTGTGTGGTATATTTATAAGCACAAACAACTAGTGCTTATTAGGAGCATGTCTCGATGAAAACATATGGAAAAAACTCTGGGTTCACTATTGTTGAAATGACAGTAGTAGTAGTCGTTATTGCAATTCTTGCAGCCGTAGCGGTCGTAGGGTATGGGTCATGGCAAAGAAATGCCGCCAAAGCTGAATTAGCCTCTGACCTTAATAGTGCAAAGACGGTTATGGAGAGTGCTCGTAACTTTAATAATCAATTCCCGGGCTCAGTTCCACCTTCGTTCGAGAGTAGTGACGGTGTGACCATTACCTATGTAAGTGGTAATGCCACTTCTTATTGTATTGAAGCTCAAAGCACACGGGGCGGATCAACAACCTACTACCTGAGCTCTACGGACTCTACGACGCCAAAAGAAGGTTCGTGTCCAGC
>Ga0307406_10000652_pt1 | contig 19677 bp, 24 predicted proteins | sample 322Cmetagenome_3_FD_203706 | JGI IMG/M metagenome (GOLD analysis project Ga0307406, IMG submission 203706) | Maize rhizosphere microbial communities from greenhouse at UC Davis, California, United States - 322HYB-C-2 | ecosystem: Host-associated > Plants > Roots > Rhizosphere > Soil | place...
AATCAGGTCACACCAAGAGTCCTTTTTGATTTTATTTGCAATCCTATTGACCATACAAATGGCGTTGCCAATTACGCTCCTTACGGCCTAAGAAAGGTCGAAGCTGCGCTCTTGAGGGACGGCTACAGGCAGGAGGACGTCGTGGTTTCCCACCCAGATCACATTGAGAAATTCATTGGGCCCGAAACTGAAGTAGTCGGGACATATGAGATGGATCCGCTTGGCATGGGTCCAGTCACCATGACGTTCACCTACGGCCGCAAACAGATGTCCTATGACGAATTTTACAACCGCGAGCTTCACATGAGGATCAATGCCGCCAAGGCAAGGACAGGTAGCAAGGCAAAGGTGATTGCTGGCGCTTCTGGCACTTGGCAGTATAACTACGATCCAGCCAAAATAGAGGAGTATGGCCTTTACGGAGTTGTCGAAGGCGAGCTGGGAGGTATTGGCCCCGAAATCGACGGAGCTGGAGGCAGATTCTTTGATGCGATAATTGCAGGTGAGTGTGACACTGCCAATCCGTTCAGGAAGAGCCAGTTCAAAGTTGAGATTAAAGAATTTGTTAGAAATGACAGAACGTTTCACGGCAGGTTCATTCACTACGGGTATGAACCATCGGTCAGCGAGATTCCAACGATTGTAAACCCCAGCATGCATGGCATGGTCGAGGTTATGCGTGGCTGTGGACGCGGCTGCAAATTCTGTGATGTAACACTGAGACCACTCAGATATTACCCAGTTGAAAAAGTGCAAAAGGAAATAGAGGTGAATATGAAGTACGGCGGATTAAAGAATGCCTGGGTCCATAGCGACGACATTTTCGTCTATGGCCTCAACCCGAGGACAACAAAGAACATGCAGCCAAATAGGGAAGCCTTGGAAGAGCTGTTCAAGGGCATCATGGCAACCGGCATCGAGCATACAAACCCAACCCATGGGACGCTTGCCGGTGCAATCGCAGATGAGAGACTCATCCCTAATATATCTAAGATAATTAGAGCCAGCCCTGACAACCACATTGGCATCCAATGCGGTTTCGAGACTGGCAGCATAAGACTCATTGGCAAGTATGCAGATCGCAAGCTCGCCCCATACAAGCCGGAAGAGTGGCACTGGGTGGTCAAGACGGCCATTAAGACACTCAACGAGAACTACTGGGTTCCTGCGTTCACACTCATCATGGGTCTTGACAACGACGAGACACAGGAGGATAGCTGGGAGACGATCAGGCTCTTACACGAGCTCGAAACAGAGCAGCCAGACAGCATGTTCACTACTACGCCACTTACCTTTGTGCCTATTGGGCTTCTTGAGAAATCAGACTTTTTTGACATTGGCAATACGATGGATCCTGGAAAGCTGGGTGTCATGTACAAGACTTGGCAGCATAACTTCAAGTATGGCATCAAAAAGTTCATGGGCAGGGTAGGACGCAACAACCCTATAAAGGACTTTTTCTTCACGCAGTTGGCTGCAACTCTCGGAGGCGTACCGCTCTCTGCAATGGAGAAATTCGCAAGGAGAAAGGGCTTTGAGCATGAGCACGCCATTGAAAAGATTAAGGCGAAATACTGGTAAAAGGCCTCAACTTTATTATTAGAACACAGCCTCCTTACAAGGTCATCTAGATCGTCATCGCAGGATTCGGAGAGGTAGGACAACCTGCTGTTGTCTTTGCAAAAATTCTGCCCTTTCGCGTTCCTCTCGTCTAAACATGCCAAGAGGGATAGCAGTTAAAACATTAAATCGATAGTTGCAGTCCCTTGCGTCAGGAATGCGCCTCTATATCCAAGAAAGAGAAAAATCACTCTAAAAGCTTAAGGTTAGGGAGTCCTTCTTTGAAAGAATACGTGAGCCTCAAAGCTCACAGAGACTCACGTTTGATCGCATCCTTGCCAGCTGGTCTCTTCGAGGTCAGCTGGCGAGTTTGTTTCCCGTTCGAAGATATCGTTATTATACGTTTCAGCTGTAATTTCTTCCTATATACATGCAGATTTCTGTGATAGAATCAAATCTGAAATGTGGTGTGTGTGTGTGTGTGTGTGTGTGTGTGTGTGCACATGCGCAATGCGCAGCGCCACATCTGCTGCAGAAGATCATGAAGATGCATATACGCGTTTATTGCCCCTCTGCAAGAAGAACATGATCCTATTAGATGGTTATCTCATGATAATTATAAACATAAGCCCATAGTTTGTTGTTGTTCTTTGACCATCCGATTCATAGACATCATTTATGTCGCTTTATTAGGTATGGCAGTTAAACCCAATAGCAGATGTATATGTATTAAGTCGCAATTTCATAAGGGTTCGCAGATCCTATTTTCCTATTCGTTTCCAGGCATGGGGGATTTCTATCATCATTTAATAATGTCTATTATGAACAATTGTTCCACATCAAGGAGTTTCAGGGAACAACAAACAATATTGCCATTGTCTTTCATAATTCTGACAAATGGTTGAGAGCGAACTATAAATCATGTTGATAAAATCTTTCCTTAACTATTTATGAAGCCAAGCCGTAGGCATAGCGCTGCCGGTTGCTGAATCGGAGTTAATCTAAATTGCAATAGGTCGCCAAGAGGAAAAAACTACAATTGAATTATATCAAGAACTGAATACTTTGGCTGACAATATCAAGCAGACTATTGACAAATTCCAGAAAATACACTCTACCATCCGGTATAATAGAGTCCATCTGACGACAACCATGAAAATGCTAACGAGGACCATTCTTTTTTCTGTTTTCAGATAATACAAAAGAAATATGATATCTAAAGTCGTGGTTAGCAAGCTGGATTATCGGTTATGTAATGAAACTCTTTATTTATTATGAACTCCAAATTCTACTATGACATCAGAGATTTTTGGAGAAAAGCAAGAGATAAACAGAAAGCATCATCATACATATGATGACAAGACAATTGAAAGCATGAAGCAATATTTCAAGGTTGAACACGACTCTGATGCATTATTGAAGTATATAAAAGGCAACAGAATCAATCATGATGTTCCAGCTTCACATAGTGATTAGTTTTTTCTTATGCATCTCAGGAACCAGCGTAGTTCAGAGTACGTTTGAAATTTGAAATAATGCATCAAACCTTCAATAGTCGTGTCATCATATTCCAAATGATGATATTTCTGTCTCTCATCCGTCCGCCCAGAGGGCGAGGGTTTATCAGTTGGGTTTGTAGCCAATTAGTGGTGGTCTGATATTTATTGCATGACGAGGATTTAACTAGCACTAATAATTGTACTATATGACTCTTTTCTAACCTTAGCCCATGTGGTTAGTACCCTCTGTCTTGATAAGCACTACTACTAAGACAGCCTATGACGAAGTGGATTGAAGGTTATACAGGAGCGCATCTATATATCACCTTACAAAGATGCAGTCAAGACTGTAGCCTAAAAGATAGATATATATACACTCTATCAATATAGTGCTAGAACATTATTAACATGAACTATTGATAAAGAAATGACCTGTAACAATTTGAAAGATGATTACTTCACGTCTATTTAATTGCTATGCTGTCCACTACCACAGTGGATGTCGTACAGAGGAGGACGTTTTGGAGGCAGCCGCTTCGGCGGTCCAAAGCCAGTTGAAAGTGGCAAGGAATACGATGTTCAAGTTACCGAGATTAGCCGAAAAGGCGACGGAGTTGCCAGAGTTCAAGGATTTATTGTTTTTGTGAAAGGCGGAAGGGTCGGGCAGAAAACTAGAGTGAGGGTAACGCATGTAGGAGATAGATTTGCAACAGCTGAAACTATTGATGGCGGAGAGCAGCAGCAATCAACCGAGCAATCAAAAGATATTGTTAGTCCTCCAGTCAGCGAAGAAGAAAAGCCGGAACTACAGGACTACGCAAGTTCAGAAGCAGAAGAGATTAAACCTGAAGAACAGCCTCCAACAGGCTGATATAAAATCCAAGTCACTAGCTCGAAAATGCAATTTTACGCCGCAAAAGATACGCACATCACAAGAGAATAGGAGACAAGGAGGGGTTTCAGAGAATTTATAACTCTGCGCGGATGAGTTCCCAAATATCTGGAATACTAGGCTGCTGCTGTAGCATATTAGCTATAGCCAGTGTCAAGTATCACAATAGAGTGGCGTACTTTGTGCTTTTTCGAATGGTTACGCTATTGGCGATGGATCTATGTTTGTTTATGTCAGTGCAAGCAAAATCCATTGAGACTGCTAAGATCAAACCCTCTCCGTCCTTCAGCAGACAAATAAGGTGTCCAGAGAATGAGAAACGCATACAATAGACACTACTACAACGGGATTATGCAGTACCTGCCTGATGACTGCATAGATATATTATATGAGTTCCATATATGGAACTGATTGGGCGAGCAGTCGACGCCACAAAAGTTCACCAATGTCGATGGCTATACCGTAAGGTATCTCGACTATGGGCCCCCTGACGGTAAGATTCTGATTCTTTTGCATGGCATTGGCGCTTCTGCCGAAAGATGGTCTCGTGTAATTCCAGCTCTGTCAAAGTACTTTCACGTAATAATTCCGGATATTATCGGTTTTGGCTACAGCGACAAACCTGCTGTGGAGTACACAATGGATTTTTTCGTTGATTTTTTCAAAGTATTTCTTGACAACCTCAGCGTATCCAAGTCAAGTATCATAGGATCGTCATTTGGCGGTCACGTTGCCACCGAATTTGCCATCAGGTTCAACAGCATGATCGAAAAGTTAGTTCTGGTGTCGCCTGCGGGCATGATGAAGACATCGACTCCGACCCTTGACAGATACATCATGGCTGCACTGTACCCAGTGTACGAGCATGTCTATGAAGCCTTCAGGGAAATGGCCTACGACTCTGATGCCGTCAGCGAAGAGATAGTGATGGACTTTGTGAACAGAATGAGGCTCACTAATGCAAAGTATGCGTTCATGTCAACTGTACTTGGAATAAGATATGCACCCAAGCTGAACGGCAGACTTTCCAATATAATTGCCCCAACTCTTCTTGTGTGGGGAGAACAAGATAGGATGATACCATTACAGTACGCCAGAGAATATGATGAAATTCCAAAAAGGGAGCTTGTAGTGATAAGGAACTGCGGCCACACACCATACGTCGAAAGGCCTATGACGTTTAATAAAATCGTCCTGAAGTTCCTTACAGGCAGAGAGCAATAATCAGGTTTCCTTTTGCATGGATCCTTTGCGTCGCCGCTCTATCGGTACCACGATCACTTGCACAAGATCTCCATCTTCTATCTTGAGTGCCTGCCTTTCCGCCTCAGGAATAGAAATCCTGCCTCCGCTTTGTACTGTAGTCTTGAACATTGCGTTATTGAATGTCAGACTCTGGAGAACTGCAAAGTAGTTCTGCATGGCATCTTGCTGAATGTTAGAAAACTGCTTGATAAAGTCCTTCTGTGCCTCACCTCCTTTTGTAATTGCTTTTTTGAAAGCTTCCACAGCATCTGTCGAATCGCTAGAACTCATGCCCATTAGCAAACACAAGTGTCATTTATTTAATGTTACCTAGGCGGCTTGTCCACCTTAAAACAAAAAATTGCTTGTGCTGATAATTAGAAAATCCAGTAAGAACAGTGCGAGAGGCCGGATGGAACAATTTATACTGTGAGCCATTTGTGGCCAACATTAGAATCATGTACTTCTGGAAAAAGTTCAATAAGAACGTGGAGATTATATACCAGAATTGCAGACGCTCTTTTCTAGCTTTGATCCTGTCATCAGCATAAACAGCGGACAGGTCTTTCTTTGGGAAAAACATAAGAATTTATGGTATGGTATACATGGCGACCAAGTTATCAGGTTCACACAGTCTGACGACTGTATTGAATTTTTTTCCTTCCCAGAAGACAAGTCTTGCGACCAAAAAATATTCAGGCTGGACGACGATACCAAGGAGATATTTAAAGAAATATCGCATGATCCACTTATAGACAGACTTGCTAAGGCGTATCCTGGCCTGCGCCTCATAAGGCAGAAGCCTCACCAGTGCCTATTCTCATTTGTTTGTGCAAGCAATACTAACATACCTATGATTCGAAGGATGCTTTATAATATGGCAAGGAAGTTTGGCAGGCGTACAAAAGTTGATGGAATAGACTTCTTCACATTCCCTTCCGCTGCAGATATCAACAATGCAAGTGTAGATGAGCTTCGGGGCTGTGGCCTTGGATACAGGACAAAGGCAATAAAAGCTGCAGCTGAGGCCATCGCAAGTGGACGACTTGACTTTGATTTTCTAAAGAAAGCAAGCTATCATGAATCAAAAAAAGAATTGCTGCAAGTCTATGGAATCGGAAACAAGATAGCCGACTGCGTGCTTTTGTTTTCACTAGAAAAGCTTGATGCATTTCCAATCGATGTGTGGATCGCAAGAGCACTTGCTAGCCATTATAGTTGGCTTCACAAAAGCAAATTCCATGATAAGATTGCTCCCCATCAGTATGAGCAGCTATCAGATGGCGCAAGAAAGTATTTTGGCAAGTATGCAGGATATGCTCAGCAGTATCTTTACTATCACACAAGACAGGTTGCAGGTAAAAAATGGTGATAAATAATTAATAAGTATCGTTACAAATGCTGAATAACAATGTTAGCTCATCATTTCTCATCATGGCAAGACCTCTAAGAACGCTTGACTGGGTGGTTATCGCAGTCCTTGTAATAGTGGCTGCTATAGTAATATACCTGCTTTGGCCGCTTGTAATAGCAATAGCAATAATTGCTGCGGGATACTTTATCTATAGGTGGTATACAGGCAGAAGGCTTGTCAGGATGGGTTAGCCAATCTATTTTCCTTTACTATTTTTGCCAGCATAGCTTTTCTTATCATCTATCTCGGTAACGAGATAAAATAACTCCCTATTCCTTCAGTCAGGTTATCTAAAAAGCCGCAATCGGTGCGGTTCCTACAGGTTTGGGTACTACTACTTACTACCATCCAGCTCGCTGGTCTTATTGGCTAGAATTAATTAGATTTCTAAATTGCTGAGCTACTGCGTCAGATCTATAATGCTTCTTCGGATGATCAGTTTGGCTTCTGGTGAAACGTCATACTGCTCCAAAATTATATCTGGATCTTTGATCAGCTCGTTTCGGAATTCTGGCTCACTGGCTGCCTTGAGGAGAACCTCGCTTATAATCTCAGCTTCCTTTTGCTGTTGAGACTCCAAGGGTATCAGCAGCAAACGTATGCTTGTATATAATCTTAATGCATGATTCCTATATAACCTATATGAAATGGGAAGCAACAGTTAGATTTCACCATATGACGGATTTAGGGCTGCCAGCAGGAACAATTACACACGCTTATAGCTACTTTGATAAGATCAGTTACATGTATGCAGACGACGAGCTGCTGAATCGCTGAGGGTTAGAACAGTAGCATTTCAGGCACCAATCTCAAAGAGCCAGGATCTAAGATTGCTTGATGCCATGCCTGCATTGGAGAGTCGTGAGCTTTCTTGCAGATTCTGCTACTTTTTAGACATATTTGTCATCGGCAAATTCAACGTTTTTTCAATCATAGAGAGGAGTAGCATGCAAAAAAGAAAAAGAAAAGATATGTAACGACTCTGCCTTATCCGGTTACATATGCCCTTTCGCCATGCTGTACAAGGTCCAGACCGATCTCTTCTTCCTTTGGAGTGACCCTTATGCCGCCTGGCCATACTACATCCATTATCTTGATAATGAGTGCAGTGATGCCCATCGCCCAGGCAAGTGCAGCAAATGCGCCTACCGCATTTTCGTACAACTGAGCAGGGTTGCCAAAGGCAAGGCCATTGTCTCCCCAAGGTGTGAACCTCTGTTCTGCAAATATACCGGTCAGTAGAGCGCCTGCAAGACCACCGATGCCGTGTACGGCCCATGTGTCAAGTGCGTCGTCCCACTTCCTCTTATTCTTGAACATAACTGCTGCATAGCAGACAATTCCTGCCAAAATGCCTATGATTAGTGCGGACATTGGTGATACAAAGCCAGATGCTGGCGTGATGGCTACAAGCCCGGCTACTGCACCAGTAGCTGCACCAACTGTCGAAGGCCTTCCAGTGTGCGCCCATGATATCAGAGCCCATGTTACTGCCGCCATGCCTGTAGCGATCTGGGTTGCAACGAATGCGCTTGTAGCGTTTGTGCAAGCACATGCTGCGGAACCTGCGTTGAAACCAAACCAACCGACCCACAGTAGCGCTGCACCTAAGACAACAAGTGATATGTTGTGTGGCTCCATTGGGAGCTTACCATATCCCAGCCTGCGTCCAAGCATGAGAGCGATCACAAGACCGGACCAACCAGAGGTGATATGGATGACTGTTCCGCCTGCAAAGTCAAGTGACCCCAGACAGCCTGTCCATCCAAAGCCACAATATCCAGGATTTTTTCCATAATTATCAGGTCCAGTGATCTCCCATGTCCAATGTGCCGCAAAGTCATAAACGAATGTTGCCCAGATGACTATGAATATTATGAATGCACTAAATTTCATCCTCTCTGCCAGCGCTGCTACGATTAGTGCAGGTGTAATGATAGCGAACATCATCTGAAATATCATGTATGTCTGGTGAGGTATGGTTGTACCATCTATACCCCCGTATGCGATTGAGGGTACATCGTGCAGCACGTTCTGCAGGCCTACCCAGCTAAAGTCGCCAATGAACCCATATCCCCCCGCATCAGGTCCAAAGGCCAGACTATAGCCCCAGAGCGCCCACTGTGCCGCAATCACACCCGTAGTAATAAACACCATGTGAAGTGTGTTGACAGCATTCTTTTGTCTCGACAGACCACCATAGAATATCGCTAGCCCTGCAGGGGTCATCATAAGCACCAGCGCAGAGGATGTCAACATCCATGCGTTGTCTCCATGGTCTATTGGACAGGGAACAAGATTGACATTTCCTTCTTCATCTGTTTCTGTCACATAGCTTCCGTCCTCATTTGTCTCGAAGCAGGAATACACTACCGCCGGGTCGCCCTCTGTATAGGCAAACACTGTGCCCGAGAAATTAATGGTCGCCAACGTCGCTATTATAGCAGCGAGACTCAGAAGACAGATTTTTCTATCAACAATACTCTTCGTTTTACCGTCTGTCATAGGATTGAAGGCTGGAAAGTTTGAATAAAAGCATTTATCTTAATTTTTATTAACTGGAGTATATTTTGGTTCATTATGAAAGTGAAAATAATAACGTAAAAGGAAAATTTTATGATAAGGTGTTTTATATAGGATTTGCAATCCGAACTTCTATGATTGACATAAATATGTGCCAGCCACTTGAGAAGACAATTGGTCGCGGATATCAATTCCCTGATTCAAGATTGGAGAAGTAACGTAGCCACGTACATCACATCGTCTGATGATACCGATAGGCTGGCCGAGTATGCTCTGCATCTTGCAAGGATACTTGCTTACCCTAGCCTCGATGTCTCTGCGCACTTGTCCTCGATAGATGCAATGGGACAGGACGTAGCGCGGATACTTAAAAAGGGCGGCAATATGCCCCCGCGACCAACTCAGATAATAGAAAAGATAAATGATCATCTCTTTGACGTGCAAAAATTCAAGGCAAATACTGATGACTATTACAATCCACTCAATAGCTACCTCAACATAGTAGTCGAACGCAAAAGAGGGATCCCTATTACACTTTGCATACTTTACATGAGAGTTGCCCGCTCGGTGAACTTTAAGATGCACCCTGTGAACTTTCCCGGCCATTTTTTGATCAAGCATATTCTAGAGGACAACAGTGGTGAGATCATCGTTGATCCGTTTAATGGAGGTAGGATAATGGACGACTATTCACTTAAAGCATTGATTGATCAGGCGTATCCACAACAGAACATTCCTCTTACCCATGCACTTGTAGAGAAAGCAACAGCAGCACAAGTTGTGATAAGGATACTGAACAATCTTAAAGGAAGCTACTACGAAACACAGGACATGGACAGATACAATATTGCGAATGAAATGGTGCTTGCCATTGATCGGTACAACCCTGACGGAATAAGGGACAAGGGGATCGTACTTCTTAAAAAGGGAGATGCTCCAGAAGCATTAAAAGTTCTGAACTCGTATCTAGAGATTAATCCAGAGGCTGAGGATGCTGACGACGTACTTGACATAATCCGCCAGATCAGATCTGGAAGGAAATAGGCTTGCCAACGATTGTAAAGTACTTATAACATTACATGAGACGGCTTTGACCTTCTTATTCTTTCTTCTTCTGCTCTCCTTCTTTGTGTTCCTTAAGCAGATTACAACCTCAAAAGTCATCAGTCATGTCACGCAGTTTGGCTAGTGAATGATATTAGGTAGTGCAATGCGGCTGCCATTCAAATATTTGGATGTGGCTCTTCTTGTCAGAAGCTCAAGCAATAGTCTCCGATCATCTGAAAAATTCTGTCTTTTGTACAAGACAGCCTCAACAAAGTTTCATGTGTATTATGGCTTGTAAAATCATCTGAATTCCTTGGACCTGTTATAGCGAATTGCCATTACTGCAAGCGCTGCTACGGATATGGTTATCAGGATGGTTCCCAGCATGATGTGAGCTGGATGGACAAGCCCGAACCCGGTGCCAGAAGCTATGTGAATCTCATGGGGTGCTGACTTGTAAAAGAGACCTATACCGATTACGGCACCTACTACAAGTAAATACTTCATCGGGACGCCGGCTCTGGCCGCGACTGCAACGACAATGACAAGGCCAAGGCCGTACAGCAAGTCTGCAAAAGGCACTAGTACCGTGATGCCTGATTCTATGTCGATGACTCCTCCCAACACTAACCCTATGCCGATGAACCCAAGTGCAAATCCGGCCAAGTGGATCGCTAGGCCCGTTATCCCGTGCTTGCCCGTATGTACTGCAACACTGCTATTGGACTGCTCTGGCAATTCTATCTAGAGCCTCCTCGGTTGCTTCTGCAATTCGTTCTCTTACTATACCTCTAAACAACAGAGGAATGTTATCAGACAGCTTGACATCCCAGGATACATTGACTCTTGTTGTTGTTTTTTTGTTATCGCTAGATGGGATTAGTGTGATAATCCTAGTACCTATAATTGGCCCTTCACTAAGCGTTAGTTCTATCGATTTCTTGGGATACAGCACCACGGTCTGGCGGCCTTTTAAGTCTCTAAGGCCCACCGTTACCTCTCTTTCGATGACATTGCCTTTATTGCTGACGTTGTAGACAGCATTCAGACCTCGCCAATATCGTGGTTCACCATCCGTATTGGAGATGATGTCCCATACTCGGTCAAGGGGTGCCGAGATCCCTCTGTTGGCATTAATCTTAACCATTGTCGTATATATCACCATCTCGCGGTTACCACTGCTGTACTTGCTGTTTTTATGCCCTTTGCAACCCCAAGCCCGAAAATGATTAGCCCGAAGATGACTCCCAGGATGGGACCCGGAAACACGATGACTGATAGGTATCCTGTGGCTATCAAGCCGGGTATCATGAGGATGATGCCGCTTGCAGCCAGCAATCCCGCTACCGGAAATGACCTCTGCTTCCACGACACAAAGAATGCCGCTGCCGCTAGTGCAATAGAGCTTATGACAAACGCCATTGCAAGTCCTGCTCGCTGTAGTACCGCTGGACCGCCTACAACGACAGTTAGAACCAAAGCAAGTGTTGCCGCGGCCAGTCCCACTGCCAATACGTGTTTTGAATTTGTCATGGGTTCGACTTCGGAATGAATTATTTTAACTATTGTTCACTATTGACACGTAACATAGTTACCACACCCTTAATCTATAGCTTCATACGTAGCCACTCTAGAAAGGGTGCACCATGGTGCTAGTGACTACAGGTATGCTGCAGCGCGTAGGAGGCTTTCGCTATTCGTCAATCTTAATCAATCCTGCAAAGTACAAGCCCAAAAAACCTCCTGATTAAAATGGTTCACGAATACCGTGACAGGGTCTACATCAGAAAGGATGTGATACTAAAGCTGTCAGAATATGGAGAGCTTAACCAGACCAAGCTAATGAGTTACTGTGGTCTAAATAATGTAAAGCATAGGGCGATAATCGATGACATGGTCGGTAAGGGCTTGATAGTAAGGTTTGAAGAGCCATGGGGCAACAAGACGATAATCAAGTACAAGGTTTCAGAAAAGGGAAGGGCGATTCTTCAAGAGATACTGGAGCCATATGAGGTATTGTTCCCAAGAGGGGTCGAGGGAGAAAACAAATCATGATGGTGGTGGTGGTGGTGGTGGTGGTGATGCGGATGATGATGATAACAACGACGACGACGACAACTAATATTACTACTACAGGTAACATAGTTACTGCATTTCTTATAATGAGCGGGATGGGAGTTTATAGGTAGAGTGGCAGATCCAATCAAGGACGACAATAACAAGCCTGTAGAAAACATCTTTAGGATAACGGATGAGATAGTCCATCACCTTAACCAAACCAAAAAGATGGTCATCCTGATGATAGTCTCCATCGTCATCGTATTGCCTGTAACGCATATCATCACCTTTGCATTGATTGGAGAGACAATCTTTTCTGGCGAAGGTCCCCCGCCGCTCCGGTTCGACGACCGGTCTGGTGGTGGTGGTGGTGGCCCTCCAGATAGCCCTGCATTTAGAATAGTCCAAGCTGTTGTAATTGGCACCATCCTCTTCTGGATAGGAATAGGCATTAGGCAGTGGTTCGTGCTTTCAAAATGGACTAAAAAGTACAAGCAGTACAAACAGCTTCAGAAAAAGATTGACGAAAAGCTAGATTATGATAGGGAGCCGGACGACAAAAATGAAGGGTAACAAGATAGTAGTAAAAGCATGAGGCTTATAGTGTTGCTGGCTTCTATTCATGATTAATGGCATTTTCCCGTAAATGATACTACACCATATTACACTCCAATGCTTCCCTGTTTTAGTTGAACGCTATCTTTCCAGACCTCGACCGTCATTGTACTTTGAAATCTTGGTCTAGATCTCTATCTTTTGGAAGCTGAGCAAACAAATGCCTCCATTAATGTCATACGGTACCAACTGGTAGCCGCCACCAGATCCTTCAAGTGTTATCATGATTCCATCACTACCCTGTAATGAGCCAATCCATGCTTGAGTCTTCTGCTATGATAACTATGCCGGCCTCATCAGCAAAGTAACTACTTTTTACTATCCCATTAGCAGCTCTACGCATACTTTCATCTGAAAGATTCCAGCCTCTTTCTTGCATGACCTAATCCGCTTCTACACGCATCAGCACCGGATCACTATGATTTCACTTGAGGTATTCTGGATCTTCAACCAAATCCATCATTTTTCTGAAGGTATGGGTAATTCTATAGGCATCACCTGCGTAACTGTATGATCCTACTACCTGTCTAACCAATCCTGCCCTGACTAATTTTGTAAGAGCAAGATCAAATTCTGCTTTGTCAAGCCCTGTCAATTCACGAACTTCATAAAAGCCACTATTCCTTACAATTTGAACCTCACTCATAACCTCAGGCTGTATGTCCGTAGGAGTATCTTTCTGTTGTTTGTAAATTTCTCTTGCTACTACGAGGTCTGCTGGCAAAAGTTCTAACAATAGTGAAAGAAAATCTTTTGCATGATATCTGAATTTAGCATTGTCAAGTAGGGCAGAGCGTACAAGTATTCTAGCATAAAGTCGAATCTTATCGCTATTAGCAGTTTCTAATGCAGTATAGAACGTTTTTCTAATCAGGTCATAGAACTCTTCACTTTCAAAAAATGACTTGTCGATTTTGGTCTCATCAACAAGAGCTACCTCAGCTTTTAATCCTGTCCATAGTTTAAGATAACGCCGCTTTTGTATTTTACCGGCTGTAGCATGTAGCATGTTATCAATAATTGGACCAATCCCGGGAATGGAAGAAAAAGCAAGAGAAATCGCAGGGTTGCTAGCATATTCATCTGCTGCTCTTTCTATACCCTTCTCTATTTTCGTTAGTATGCCATGTTTCTCGTCGGTGGACACTCCGGATGCTAAGACATGATTATTCTTAACAATTTGTTTCGGGTGCTGTCCTTATGTCATAGTGTATAAGTAATAGGTGCTGCCGGATGCTATTATACGCTCGCTCAAACTGTATAAAAAGTACATGTACATTGGAGCAATAACACTTGCTGCAAGTGGAGCGGTTGCTATTTACCTTAATTTTCAGGGCGTCAAATGCCTGTCAGACCTTGTGCAAGCTGACAGGTCTGTTTTAGCTCCAGAGCGCTTAGAAGAAATGGAGAGGAACTGCTCGATTATTACCAATTCATATGTCTATTCTGTCTATGGCATCATTATCGGAATTATACTTATAGTAATAGGGTTAGTAAAAAGGAGAAAGAGTACGCATGCTTTTTAAAAGATATATGTTCTAAGAGAAGAAGTGATGATGACGACATTTTATGGGGGCACAAAAGCATGATGACTCACTTGAGAAGATTGCTGCCAATGTAAGAGGTTGCCCTCTCTGCAAGCTGTCACGGTCAAGGAAGAATGCTGTTCCAGGCGAAGGTCAGCTTTCTGCCAAGATAATGTTCATAGGAGAGGCACCAGGTCGTAGCGAAGACGAAAAGGGCAGGCCATTTGTAGGAGCCGCTGGTCGAATCCTTGACGAGTTGCTGAAAAAAGCAGGCATCGAAAGGTCGCAGGTGTTCATAACAAACATAGTCAAGTGCCGGCCTCCAAACAACAGGGTTCCGAAAGAAGACGAGCTGACCGCCTGCAGACCTTACCTTGACAGGCAGATTGCACTGATCAAACCCAAAGTGATCTGTATACTTGGCAGAACTGCATACTCTGCGCTTTTAGGCGGCAGTTCGATAACTGCAAATAGGGGCAAGATAGTGGAGAGGGCAGGCCAAAAGTACTTTTTGACTTTCCACCCAGCAGCTGTTATTTACAATAAAGACCTTCTTTCTGCGCTGGAAGCCGATCTGAAAAAGCTGGCTGTAGAAATCAATAAGAAAGAAGAGAGTGAAGTGTCATTGGAGGATTATTTGTGAGCTGCCAGAACAGCTCATTTTACCAGCGGCCTACTGAAGTCGTGGCAAAAGATCTTGTCGGTAAGAAGCTTGTCCGCACGATAAGAAATAACAAGAAGCACTTTCGGCTAGCTGGCATAATCGTGGAGACAGAGGCATATGGCTATAGTGATGACCTAGCAAGCCATGCGTATCTTGGCCCAACAGACAGAAACAAAGTCATGTTTGGCAACGTTGGAAGGGCCTACGTGTATTTCACCTACGGCAACCACTTTTGCTTAAATGTCTCTGCAAGAAGAAGCAAGGTAGAGGCAGGCGCAGTCCTGATTCGGGGGATCGAGCCAGTAGAAGGCGTAGAATTGATGAGGCAGTTCCGGCCAGTCGACGACATTTTTTCACTTACCTCTGGCCCTGGCAAGCTCACACAGGCTCTAAATATCACATCATCGCTCAATGGAACTGATATGACCAATCCTGAATCGGAGATTTATATCGAGTCTGGTAAGAGGCCCAAGGGTATTGTCACTACGTCAAGGATCGGTATCACTCGAGCAATGGACAAGGAGTGGCGCTTTGTACACCCATCGAGTCCCTTTATATCACGCAAATTCCAGATCAAATCATCATCTTTGTCATTATGACTAGTGACGATAAGCTATAGATCCATCAATAGTTTTTTTTGTTAAATTAATTTAACACGGGATACAAAACTAAAGAATACGTACTATCACCTTGCAAAGGACAACAGCAAGCTTAGAGTCAAACTCTAGGTGGTGCTGCTGCTGTATTAATAAATATTCTACAATTTACCTAAAAGCTAGTAGCTTTGACTCCATAGAAATGTTGGAAAATAGCTAGTGCCACGCAGCCTCTATTGAAGCTTCGTATTCTTTTTCAATTGCATTCATTAATTTTTTACCTGTTATTTTGCCTCTTGACTTTGTGATAGCCACAATTGATGCGCCGCCTGCACCGACGCCTTCCTTTACGAACCCCTTTGCAAATGCCTGCAGGCCTGGTTTGCTTGATTCGCCTAGATGAAGATCGCAAGATAAAATTGGAACTTGCTCTGAAGCCATCCTTACAAGACCAGACAGATCCGATGACGGATCTTTTGTGACATATGTTGTAGTGCCGATATAAAGACCGTTTAGCGACCTGCCGAGGTGCTTCAATATTGCAACGATTGCAGACATCTGAGTCCCTCCGGCAAGCATAATCTTGCCACTTGCAGACAGCACACCGCTTGCAATACCGGCTACAGAAGGCATCATTGGATCTCCAAAAGTGGATATAGCTTCAAAGGGCGAGTTGATTCTTCCTATCCCACCAGCAATGACTCTCTCTATTGCAGAATCTACTACCTTGTTTTTCAGATTGTGTGGATTTTCCGGCATACTGCTGCTTACCTTGAACCTAGCATCAATGCCAAGTGCTCTCAGCACTGCAAGTGCAGTGGTAGTGCCTCCAGGAATGCTCTCGCCTACTACTGTTAGATCTGACATGATGGCCAGTTGTTTTCCAAGCAGCTCGCCATGCTCAAATGCACGCTTGACGTTTGAGATGTCCATCGCATTTTCATTCATGATGTTTCTACCCGGTTCAACTCCAAATGATACATATGGTATTGAGGGCTTGACCTTTGCCCCTGCATCAACTACTAGAAGGGGGATCCTTGCCAATTGTAACGCAGTCCGTGTAATGAGTGCCGGCGTAGGCTTGCCATCAGGTGTAGCCGGTACAACATCAATGCAGCTACAGCGTCCACAATACAGAAATTCCGCGTCTGCCGGCGATGTATATTTTACTAGTTCGGCGTTTGCCCCTGCTACCGTAAGCCCCGAAATCTCACTTGTGGCAGTGTACGAGATCACACACACAAAAACAGGATTTTTCGTCGCAAAACTTTTGACTGCAAGCCTATCAGACGCTGTTATGTCCTGCATCTATTCACCAGCGGTCATAAGCTCCAAGAATTCTTGTTTTGACCTAGGCTGGAGCACATAGTTGGTTTTCCTTTCATGTCCTATCGTAGATATAGAAGTCGGACCATAGTTGTGACCTGGATACAGGATGAGCTTTTCGTCCAGTTTTGTCAGCCTATCAAATAGGCTATCGTACATCTCTTTTGCGTTACTTCCAGGAAGATCCACTCTGCCGCAGTTGCCCACGAAGAGTGTGTCTCCAGTTAGAATGAATTGATCATCAAGTAGGAGGCAGATGCTGTCCTTAGAGTGACCGGGCGTGTACAAAACCCGTAGTCTAATGCTCCCTATTTCGATTGTATCTCCGTCAGATACTTCAATGTCTTTTTTCAGCTGAGAGTTTTTGTGCTGCATTATCTTGGCACCGGTTATCTCTGCCATCTGCTCGTTCCCAATCACATGATCAAAATGAGTATGAGTATTGATTATATACTTGGCCTGCCAGTTGTTCTTTTTTAGTGTCTGGAATATTTTATCCAAGTCCCACGAAGGATCAATGACTGCCGCTTCGCCATTTTCCTCATCAGCTACTATATAGGTAAAATTGGCCATCTGGCCTACTGCGATCTGCAATACTGTTGGCTTCATACGATGCCCTTTTCAGCCTCCGGCGGTATCCCTATCCATTCTACATACACAGGACCTGTGTATTTCTTTTTATTCTTCTTCTTTTCTGCAAGTCCAACCTTTAATCGATGAAAGGTAATAGTGGCATCTGCCATGATGCACTTTTTATGAATCTGCCCAGTGTTTGGGTCAAATCCTGAAGGAATATCGACTGCCAAGACGTAAGCCTTAGATTTGTTTATTGCATCTATTGCAGATGCATAGGGCTGCCGGATCTCGTCCTTAATGCCTGTGCCAAATATGCCATCCAGGATAATGTTAGCACTGGCGATTCGGTTCTTTATCTCGCTGGTTAACTCCTTGCCAAATATCAATTCAATTGAATCCATTTTTTCAATTATACTCCAGTTAAGCCTTGCCTCTTCACTTCTTAAATCAGAAGGGCTCCCAAGTAAAATGACCACTACTTTGGCTCCATACCCAGCAAGGTGGCGCGATGCGACGAACCCATCACCGCCGTTGTTGCCGGTGCCACATACGGCAACTATTTTTTTGTTCTTCAAGTTCTTGAACTTTCGAACAACAAAATCTGCTACCCCGTGGCCAGCGTTCTCCATCATGAGAAAACGTCGCATTCCAAAAATAGAATGGCCGTTTTGTTCTATAGTATACATCTGATCTGAAGTAATCGGCTTCAACAACACATATGACGGTCTATTCAGACAAACATAAAAACTATTTAACAAGATTTGGACGTCTTCGATAAGAACCCTCTTCAGTTCATTGCAAGTTCACTTGAACCGAAGACCCCACTTTCTTGGTGTAGTTTAGTTCTTTTTCTTCTTATTTCATTAGTCAGTTTTTCAACTAGTGTTGATTAAAATTCGTTTTAGCTGCGAGCACGAAAGAGAATAAACCTCGTACATTATTTTGGTCTTGATTGCACTATAGTTTTTGCAGCTTCAAATAATATTGCAATAATCTACAATATCTGTCCTACGTGTATTCTTCAAGATATCGGAAGCAGATAGGCAAACTTAACATAAGATCTTAAGACATCAAGTTAAATCCTCTCTATTCGGGATATGCTTCTTAAGCAGTTTCTTGAGGTCACTACTCATATCGGCTACCTCGCCAAGCGTCAGCTGCCCCAGCCCTTCATTGCGCATCCACGTGATGTATCCATCAGTGTCAATAACTATTGCCCCAGATCTTTTCAAGTAGTGTGCTATAACGTTTATCTGGACTGGCGTTAGGGATGGAAGTACCTTGCGAAGGTCTCTTAGCTTCGGATAGCCGTCAAAATTCCTGATCGCTTGCAAAAAAGCGTTAATGTCATCTTCTGAAACTTCATTTGCCGGTCTTGTCTTTCTGTGGGGTTTTCTGGGTTTGATAGAAAATGTGTGTCGCCTTGCCCTAAAACTTTTTCTCCCTATAGGGTTGGAAAGGCAAGAGTAGATTTTTCGAGCCCCAATATTGGAACATACAGTGACTGTGCATCAGTTCCTAGGCTATCTACGAATGTGAATTCTCCAGAAAGCCTTTTTAGCTGAATGAACTTTTTGTTAGGCTTTTCATTCTCAACAACATAGTGGACCGTCACGCCTCCAACTGTACCTGTCTGAATAAAAAGGACATGCTTGCTGTTGTAGTGAATATAATAGAGCATGGGAATGACTCCAAGCATCGACTGGGCGGAGTAGATTATCACCTTGAGCATATCTTCTAGGTTCTGGTATTTTAGATACATAATCTCGTTTTGAGACATGGCACATTAAGATAAACCTCACAGCATATCTTCTTTTGGGTTATCGCAAATTCGCTTTGTGTTAAGTGCAGCGTGATGTATTCTTTGATTGTGTATGGTAGCCTATAGAGCGTCTGCATACCATGAGCATAACTAAATAGGCGAACCTGACCTAAGAGAACCGGTTTGTTTGTAGCAAAGCCATTCTAGAATATAGAGGCTTGGTGCTCAAAACGGGTTTGCTGGCTTGGATAGAATTCTCAGACGCTTTTATACATACCATGGAGATAGAGGCATGTACAAGTTTCTTCCAAGGTTGCGACATTGATGCAGATCTGAAAAGACAAATGCACCCTGGACGCTTCAGAAAACAAATA
>Ga0307406_10000653_pt1 | contig 19637 bp, 19 predicted proteins | sample 322Cmetagenome_3_FD_203706 | JGI IMG/M metagenome (GOLD analysis project Ga0307406, IMG submission 203706) | Maize rhizosphere microbial communities from greenhouse at UC Davis, California, United States - 322HYB-C-2 | ecosystem: Host-associated > Plants > Roots > Rhizosphere > Soil | place...
ACGACGCGGGCTCGGTGCAGCTCGAGCTGGAGGCGACGAGCCTCGCGCACCTCGCCGAGGACATCATCGACCAGATGCATCCGCTCGCCGACGGGCGCGGATCCGAGCTGAGACTCGTCGCCCCCGGCGGCTACTCGCCGGTGGACATGGACCCGCGCCGCGTCCGCCGCGTCCTCCGCAATCTCATCGGCAACGCGATCGAGCACGGCGAGGGCCGACCGATCGTGGTCACGGTCGACAGCAACCAGCACGCGGTGGCGGCCGGCGTGCGCGACTTCGGACTCGGGATGGAGCCTGCCGACGCCGAACGCGTCTTCGATCGCTTCTGGCGCGCCGACCCCTCGCGTCAGCGCACCATCGGAGGGACGGGCCTCGGTCTGTCCATCGCGCTGGGGGATGCGACCCTGCATGGCGGGACGCTCGCCGTGTGGTCGGAGCTCGGGGTCGGCACGAACTTCGTCCTCACCATCCCGCGGCACGGCGCCGCGCTGGAAGGTCCGAGCCCGATCCCGATAGAACCCCAGGAGCCGCTCGCGGAACTCGGCGATGCGACGCAGCCCATCTCCTGGGCGGAGCTTCCCGGGCTGTTGAAGGAGCCGGACGATCATGAGTGAGCGCAGAGCGACACGGATGCTGCGCGGCGTCGCGCTGCTCGTCGCCGCCCTCCTGCTGCCCGCCTGCGCGGGGCTTCCGACAAGCGGCGACGTCGCGGTCGGCCTCGTGCTCGGCGAATCGGCCGCGGATGTCGACTTCCTCCCGGTGGCGTCGGGCCCGATCCAGGGCGCGGGTCCTCAGGAGATCGTGGAAGGGTTCCTCGAGGCCGGGATCACGACATCCGACAACTGGGCGACGGCTCGGGAGTTCCTCGCGCCGTCGTTGCAGCGCTCATGGCGGCCGGCGGCAGGCGTGTCGATCGACGTCGGCACCGAGACGCGCGTCCTGACCTCCTCCGTCCCCGCGGATGCCGTCGACGAGGCCGAGAGTGCCGACGTGCAGGTCCGCCTCGACCTCGTCGCGATCGTCGACGAGGCCGGCGCGTACGCCGAGGCTCCCGGCTCGTCACCGACCATGTTCGCCCTGGAACGCATGGATGACGGGGAATGGCGCATCACGCAGGCGCCCGACGGCATCGTGATCGACGAACCCCGGTTCTCCAACGTGTTCGATGGGTATCCGCTGCAGTACTTCGACGGCGCCTGGTCCCGGCTGGTTCCCGACGTGCGCTGGTTCCCACGACGGCAGAGCCCCGCGACGACGGTCACGCAGGCGCTCATCGACGGATCGCCGAGCCCCTGGCTCGGTCCGGCGGTGCAGACCGCCTTCCCCGCCGATGTGCAGCTGGCCCAGGACGCGGTGCTGATCACCGACCAGGTCGCCGAGGTGGCCCTGACGCGGCCCGCCGTGGGGCTCGATCAGGTGACGCTCTCGCGCATGCGCACTCAGTTGCAGGAGACCCTGAAGGCCGCCGGCGTCTCCGTGTCGCAGGTGCGCTTCGCCGTCGACGGCCGGATCCTGGAGGCAGGGGTCGTCGAACTCGTCGACATGCCGGCGGATGTCGGCACCCTGGTCCTCCAGGACGGAGTGTTCGGACGGATCGTCGGGGACGAGGTCACCGCCGTTCCCGGGATCTCGCAGGGGATCGTGGCGATCGACCAGCCCATCGCGTCGATCGACGTGGCGGTCGACGACTCGCACGCGGCCGTGCAGCTCGCCGACGGTCACGTGTATCTGGTCGGCGAAGGGAGCATCGACGAGCTCGACTCGCGCCCTGGCCTGATCGAGCCCTCGCTGGACCCGTACGGCTATACCTGGACGGTCCCGGCCGGCGAACCAGGGGCGGTGAAGGCGTGGGGGAACGACGTCGTCGAGCATCCCGTGGCGAACGCCTGGCCGAACGCCTCGGCCGTCTCGGACCTGCGTGTCTCGTCCGACGGTGCCAGGGTCGCCGCCGTGGTCACGGTCGGCCAGCAGCGCTGGGTCGTGGTCGCCGCGGTGGTACGAGATCCGTCGGGGGTCCCGATCGAACTCGGCGACGTGAAGCAGATCACGCTGATCTCGGCGCCGGCGACGGGGCTGGCATGGCTCGGCACGGAGCGTCTGGCGGTCCTCGTCGACCCGCAGGGGCCACAGGTCCTCACCCAGATGGTGGGTGGCCCGGGGGCCGTGGAGGCCGCTCCCGATGGCGCGGTGTCGATCGCGGGCGCACGCACCGTCGGCGGCCTGAGGGTCGTCGGAGTCGGCGGTCAGCTGTTCGCGCACGCGGGTTCGACCTGGCGGGAGATCGCGACCGGGATCACGGTGCTCGCGACGCGCGCCGGCGAGTGAACCGCATCTCCTCCACCACGCGCTGATCGGCTCGTCTTCTCCCGTCATCCGGTGTCCGCGAGGATGGCGGACGACCCGCGAAGGGCAGGATCGTCGGATGAACAGCACCTCCGTCCTTCGTACCCTCGGCGCCGAGATCGCCGCGTTCCTCCTCGCCGCCTCCTGCGCAGGATGCGATGAGCCCGGGCACCTGCTCTGTCGGCCGTGCGGAGAACGACTCACCCCAGCGCCGCAGAGGGTGCTGACGCCGGCAGGTCTCCCGGTGCACGCCGCGCTCGGCTACGAGGGAGTGGCTGCGCGCTGCATCCGCCGGCTCAAGAGCGACGGGGAGACCCAGCTCGCGCGTCCCCTCGGCGCCGCCCTCGCCGCCGCTCTGGCGCCCATGGTCTCATCCTCGACGTGGGTCGTGCCCGTCCCCACGGCGCGGAGCGCGTTCCGTCGGCGCGGCTATCGGATTCCGGAGCTGCTCATCCGCCGTGCGGGGCAGTCGCCGCAGCGGGTGCTCTCGCTCGTCGCGCGGCCCGTCGATCAGCGAACGCTCGGGGCGAGGGAACGGGAGCTGAACGTCCGCGGGGCGATGCGCGCGCTCGTGGTCGGCGGAGGAGCTGCGGCGGTCCTGGTCGACGACGTGGTGACCACCGGGGCGACACTCGACGAGGCGGCTCGCGCCCTCCGAGCGGCCGGTTTCCGAGTCGATTCGGCCGTCGCGCTCGCCGCCACGCCGCGGCGCGCCGGATTCGAAGGAGACTCATCGAGAACTCACCGAGGACACGACGAAAGTCACCAGTGACATCGACTCGCATGCGGACTACGGTTGGGGACCACAAGGCGACAACGGTCCGCCCTTGGCCGGGAGGACCGGGACAAGGAGACAGCAATGGAAACGAGCATCGTCGGCGTCGGAGTGGGAATCACCGATCGCTTCCGAACCGTTGTCGAGGAGAAGATCGCCAGGGTCGAGACGCTCGCGTCTCGAGCGCAACGGCTTGATGTGAAGGTCACGCACCGCGTCTTCCGCAACGGCCACGTCCCCGAGGAGACGGTCGAGCTCACGCTCGTCGGGAAGGGTCCGGTCGTCCGCGCTGAAGCGACGGACGGAGACAAGTTCGTCGCCCTCGATCTCGCGATCGACAAGATGTCCGAACAGCTGCGTCGTGCGAAGGAGAAGCGCGTCGACGGACGCCAGCACCCGCGAGGAGCGCACTTCGAGAAGGGCACCGGGGAGATCGAAGGCATCGACGTGCAGCCGGTGTCGGCCGACGTCCTGCACGCGGTGGCCACCGGGAGCATCCCGGTCCGGAACGACGAGGAAGAAACCTATTCGCCGGTCGTCATCCGCACGAAGAGCTTCGACGCGGAATGGATGACGGTCGAGGAGGCCGTGGACCGTATGGAACTGGTCGGCCACGACTTCTTCCTGTTCGTCGACGTCCGCACGGATCACCCCAGCGTCGTCTACCGCCGCAAGGGCTGGGATTACGGCGTGATCGCGCTGAGCACTCAGGCGCCGCCGTCGGAGGCACTGGCTTCCTGAGCGGAAACGCGGAACGGCCCGTCCCGGAAGGGACGGGCCGTTCTGTCGTCGGGGGAGGTCAGTCGAACATGCCGTCGAGGAGGCTGCCGATCACGAGGCCGCCGAGGATGCCGGAAGCGATGTCTCCGCCGCCGCCGCCACGTGGTCGTCCGCCCCAGCCTCCGCCTCCGTAGCCGCCGCCGCCACCCCAGCCCTGGTCGTCGGGGCGAGAGGAGTCGATGTCGCGCTGCGCGAGCTGCAGGGCCTCGGACGCCAGGTGCGCGACACGGCGCGCCTGCACGAGGGCCTCTTCTCTCGTCTCCTCGGCGGGCAGGAGATCGGACAGGTCGACCCTCAGCCGCTCCGCTTCCGCGAGTCGCGTCCGTGCGTCGGCGCCGATCCAGCCGCGGTGGCCGGAGATGAGTCCGCGCGCCACGCCCAGCTGCCGGTCGGCGTCATCGATGGCGTGCTGCACCTGCGGGATGCTCGGCAGCGGATTCTCGGCACGGTGGCGGGCCTTCGCGATCGCCTCGTCCAGCGCCGAGTTGGCGGTGCGGAGCTGCGAGAGCTCCGCGAAGGGATCGTTCGGGGTGCCGGAGGGTGTCAGAGCGCTCAGCGCAGCCTGAAGAGCGGAGACGGCGTCGGCGACCGCAGGGACCTGCGGAGCGGTGCGGGCGGCGATCAGGTCGCCGCGGGAGTCGGCCACGACCTCGGCGAGGGTGGACTCGGCGCGCAGCGCCTCGATCTCGAAGTCCTCGACGGCGTCGAGCAGGGCCGATGCCCGGCGGGTGGCTTCGGTCGCGGTCTCCAGGGCGAGGTTGGCCTCTTCGTTCTGCTTGGCGGCTCTGCGACGCTCGGAGATGTCGGCGCTGTGCGTCGCGAAGGCGATCAGCTGCTCCGCCTCGGCGGCGCTGGCCGTGATCTGGTGCATCGCCGATTCGGCGTAGCGGGCCGAGAGTCGCGAGACGGAGTCGTTCGTCTGCGGGATGCGCGAGCTGAGGGCTGCGGCATCCGCCCGCACCTGTGCGATGACCTCGGGAGCCCGTCGAACCTTGGCGACGGAGGCGGCGAGCACGGACGTCTTCTCGTCGAGCAGATCCTGGGCCCAGTCGCACAGCTGGAGGATGCGCGCGTTGCGGGTGCGCAGCTCCTCTGGCGTGTCGGGGATCTCGTCGTGGTTCAGCTGGTGCAGCTGGAACGCTTCGCGCAGGTGCGTGCGCACGGCCGCGAGGGCCTTGCGCAGGTCGGCGGTCAGCGACGCTCCGAGCTCCGCTTCGGCGAAGTCGAGCTCGTCGGAGGTGGTGCGGATCCTCTCGTCGGCGCCGACCAGGGCCTGCTCCGCACGGCGCGCGAGATCGGCGTCCTGTGCGGCGAGTTCTTCCTGTTCGCGTTTGCGTCTGCCCCAAAATCCAGCCATGACCCGATCCTAGTTTCCCGGGCGGTCGCGATGGCTGAGCATCCGCTCCGGGCGAACGCGGTTCGCTGAGCGCGTCAGGCTATCGCGGGGGTGCGGGTCGCCGGTCGGCCGCGCTTGGGGCGTTCCGTGGCCAGCTCGAGATCCATGGCGTGCTGCGGATGCTGCGCGAGAAGCCGTTCGGCGTGATCGAGCCAGCGCACCTCGGCCTCGGCGGCGAAGATCATCGAGTCGCGCACCAGCGACCAGGCGAGCTCCTCGGGACCGTCGGCGGCGGTCCCCGGGTGGATCGCGCTCTTCAGGGCATCCAGCTGTCGCAGCGAGGCCTCGCGCTGAGCCTGCAGAGCGCCGGCGACGTCCACTCCCGGCAGCGTGGCGGCGACCGCGAGCTTGATCGCCAGCTCGTCGCGGGTCGCCGGCGTCCGCACGACGGGGGAGGAGAGCCACTGCGCGACCTCCGCCGACCCGGCATCCGTGATCCGCCAGTAGACGTGGCCGCGCTCGTCGGTGTCGCCGCGCTGCACGAGCCCGTCGCGTTCGAGCCGCTCGAGCGTGTTGTAGATCTGGCCCACGTTGAGAGGCCACGTCGATCCGGTGCGACGGTCGAACTCGTGCCGCAGCTGATAGCCGTAGCAGGGGCCCTGATCGAGGATGGCGAGCAGGCTCTGACGGACCGACATGGTGATCTCCCGACGGCGTGTTGTCGAACGCGATACCGAGTATATGGATACCCGGCAACGGATCCGACAGGCTCGCAGCCAGCGCGTGCAGGCGACGCGCAGGTCACAGCCCGGTAACATGGCAAAGTATGCCTGGCGATCGCCTTCCTGGCGGCCGGCACTTTACCCACTGACAGGGAGATGACATCCGTGGCCAATCCTCTTGAGAAGCTGCTGCGTGCTGGTGAGGGGCGGGTCATCCGCCGCCTGAACCAAGTGGTCAAGGCAGTGGGGGCGCTGGAAGAGGACATCTCCAAGCTCACCGACGACGAGCTGCGCAACGAGACGACGGAGCTCCGCGCCCGCTTCGAGAAGGGCGAGACGCTCGATCAGCTCATGCCCGAGGCGTTCGCCGCCGTTCGTGAAGCCGCGAAGCGCACGCTCGGCATGCGCGCCTACGACGTGCAGATCATGGGTGGAGCCGCCCTCCACCTCGGCAACATCGCCGAGATGAAGACCGGTGAGGGCAAGACGCTCGTCGCGACCTTCCCCGCCTACCTCAACGCGATCGCCGGCAAGGGCGTTCACATCATCACGGTGAACGACTTCCTCGCGAGCTACCAGGCGGAGCTCATGGGCCGAGTCTTCCGTGCTCTCGGCATGACCACCGGCATCATCGTCTCCGGGCAGACGCCGGCCATCCGCCGCGAGCAGTACGCCGCGGACATCACGTACGGCACGAACAACGAGTTCGGCTTCGACTACCTGCGCGACAACATGGCCTGGCGCAAGGAGGATCTCGTCCAGCGCGAGCACTTCTTCGCGATCGTCGACGAGGTCGACTCGATCCTCATCGACGAGGCCCGTACCCCGCTGATCATCTCGGGCCCCTCCTCGGGCGAGGCCAACCGCTGGTTCGCGGAGTTCGCCAAGATCGCGCGCACGCTCGAGGCGGGCGAGGACTACGAGGTCGACGAGAAGAAGCGCACGGTCGGCGTGCTCGAGCCCGGCATCGAGAAGGTCGAGGACTACCTCGGCATCGAGAACCTCTACGAGTCCGCGAACACTCCGCTGATCTCGTTCCTCAACAACTCGATCAAGGCGCTCGCCCTCTTCAAGAAGGACACCGACTACGTCGTCATGAACGACGAGGTCATGATCGTCGATGAGCACACCGGCCGCATCCTGGTCGGTCGTCGCTACAACGAGGGCATCCACCAGGCGATCGAGGCGAAGGAGGGCGTTCCGGTCAAGGCCGAGAACCAGACCCTCGCCACCGTCACGCTGCAGAACTACTTCCGTCTGTACGAGAAGCTCGCCGGCATGACCGGAACGGCCGAGACCGAGGCCGCCGAGTTCATGTCGACCTACAAGCTCGGCGTCATCCCGATCCCGACGAACCGGCCGATGATCCGCAAGGACCAGTCCGACCTCGTCTACAAGAACGAGACGGCCAAGTTCACGCAGGTCGTCGAGGACATCGCGGAGCGCCACAGCAGCGGCCAGCCGGTTCTCGTCGGCACGGTGAGCGTCGAGAAGAGCGAGTACCTCTCGCGCCTGCTCGCCAAGAAGGGCATCAAGCACGAGGTGCTCAACGCGAAGAACCACGCGCGCGAGGCCGAGATCGTCGCCCGCGCCGGTCGCCTCGGCGCCGTCACCGTCGCCACCAACATGGCCGGTCGTGGAACCGACATCATGCTCGGCGGCAACGCCGAGTTCCTCGCCGTTCAGGAGCTCAAGGGCAAGGGACTCGACCCGGTCGAGACGCCCGAGGAGTACGAGATCGCCTGGGACGAGACGTACCAGGCGATGAAGGACGTCGTCGCCGAGGAGTCGGGGAAGGTCATCGAGGCCGGCGGCCTCTACGTGCTCGGCACCGAGCGCCACGAGTCCCGCCGCATCGACAACCAGCTGCGTGGTCGGTCCGGCCGTCAGGGCGACCCCGGTGAGAGCCGCTTCTACCTGAGCCTCACAGACGACCTCATGCGCCTGTTCCAGTCGGGTGCGGCCGAGGCGATCCTGTCGCGCACGAACTTCCCGGACGACGTGCCGATCGAGTCCGGCCTCGTGTCGCGCGCGATCCGCAGCGCGCAGTCTCAGGTGGAGGCGCGCAACGCCGAGATGCGCAAGAACGTCCTCAAGTACGACGACGTCCTGAACCGTCAGCGCGAGGCGATCTACGCCGACCGCCGCCACATCCTGCAGGGCGACGACATCGCCGGTCGCGTGCAGCACTTCATCGAGGATGCCATCAGCGGAGTCGTTGGCGACCACACCGGCGAGGGTCACAACGAGAGCTGGGACTTCGACGCGTTGTGGACCGAGCTGAAGACGCTCTACCCGGTCGGCGTCACGATCGATGAGGTCGTGTCCGAGGCAGCGGGCCGCAAGGGCGGCATCACCGCGGACGGACTGACCCGCGAGCTCCTGTCCGACGCGAAGATCGCCTACGAGAAGCGCGAGGAGTCGCTCGGAGAGGCGGCGACCCGCGAGCTCGAGCGTCGCGTCGTGCTGCAGGTGCTGGATCGCCGCTGGCGCGACCACCTGTACGAGATGGACTACCTGAAGGACGGCATCGGCCTCCGTGCGATGGCGCAGCGCGACCCGCTGATCGAGTATCAGCGCGAGGGGTACGCGATGTTCCAGACGATGATGGGGCAGATCAAGGAGGAGTCCGTGGGCTACCTCTACAACCTCGAGGTCGAGGTGCGCCGTGCCGACGCGCAGACCGCAGAGGTCGAGGCCAAGGGCCTGGCGACCGACGGGGGAGAGCAGCGACTGGAATACTCGGCGGCGAACGACGCGGGCGAGGTCGAGGTCCGCAACGATCGTGGACAGGTCCAGCAGGCCGCCACCGAGCGTCTTCGGCAGGCGGCGGCTGCGCGCACCCCGGCGCCGCAGGAGGAGCCGGAGGAGGCGCCTCGCGGAGCCTTCGGACAGCGGACGGATGCTGCCGCTCCCGCAGCGGCCAACCGTGAGCAGCGCCGCGCGCAGGAGAAGAAGAAGAAGTAGGCGCGGTCCTGCCGTGCCGGACGAGAGGGCCAATCCGTGTGGATTGGCCCTCTCGTCGTCGCTGTAGGCTTGGTCGATGACCCCAACGCGCAACTTCGACCAGTCGTCGAAGCTCAAGAACGTCCTGTACGAGATCCGCGGAAACGCCCTCGTCGAGGCGGCGCGGCTGGAGGCGGAGGGTCACAAGATCCTCAAGCTGAACACCGGGAATCCGGCGATCTTCGGCTTCGATGCCCCGCATCAGATCGTGCACGACATGCTCGCGGCGCTTCCGACGGCGCACGGCTACAGCGACAGCAAGGGCATCATCTCGGCCCGCCGTGCGGTCGTCAGCCGCTACGAGCAGATCGAGGGATTCCCGCGCTTCGATCCCGATGACGTCTACCTCGGGAACGGCGTCTCCGAGCTGATCACGATGACGATGCAGGCTCTGCTCGACGAAGGCGACGAGGTGCTCATCCCCGCGCCGGACTACCCGTTGTGGACGGCCATGACGAGCCTCGCCGGCGGTACCCCCGTGCACTACCTCTGCGACGAGGATGACGGGTGGCAGCCCGACCTCGAGGACATCCGCTCGAAGATCACGCCGCGCACCAAGGCGATGGTCATCATCAACCCGAACAACCCCACGGGCGTCGTCTACTCGAAGACGATCCTCGAGGGACTCGTGCAGATCGCGCGGGAGCATGAGCTTCTGCTGCTCTCCGACGAGATCTACGATCGCATCCTCTTCGACGGCGCTGTGCACATCCCGACGGCGACACTCGCTCCCGATCTGCTCTGTCTGACCTTCAACGGGCTCTCCAAGACCTATCGCGTCGCGGGCTACCGCTCCGGGTGGATGGTGATCACCGGGCCACAGGATCACGCCAAGGGGTTCCTCGAAGGGATCACGCTGCTCGCGTCGACGCGGCTGTGCCCGAACGTCCCGGCGCAGCACGCGGTCCAGGCCGCCCTCTCCGGGGTGCAGTCGATCGATGCGCTGATCGCGCCCACCGGTCGCCTGCACGAACAACGCGACATCGCCTGGGAGGGCCTGGAGGCGATCCCCGGCGTCTCGTGCGTGAAGCCCGAGGGAGCGCTCTACGCCTTCCCGCGCCTAGACCCGAACGTCCACGAGATCCGCGACGATGCGAAGCTCGTGTACGATCTCCTCGTCTCGGAGCACATTCTGCTGGTGCAGGGCACGGGCTTCAACTGGCCGACGCCGGATCACCTGCGACTGGTCACTCTTCCCGAGCCGCGAGTGCTGAGCGAAGCCGTCGAGCGACTGGGGAACTTCCTCGCGAGCTACCGGCAGTAGCTGCCGCCGCCCCTTCCGGAGCGAGGCTGGTCGCGAGACGGCGCACGGCGGCGACGAGCGACGAGCGGGGAGTGACGTCGGACATCGGCCTCGCGTGCAGGAGCGCCGCGTCCGCGGCGCGCTGGTCGAACGGCAGGAACGCGAGATCTGTGATGCCGGCGAAGCGCTCGAGAGTCCGTCGCACCTGGCCGCGTGCGTCGATGCCCAGCGGGCCAGGGCGCACCTGATTCACGACGACGGTCACCGGCGTCGGCGCTGCGAGTCGACACAGCTCGGCGTGATCGCGCAGGAATCGGCTGATGCCGACGGGGTCGGCCGACGCGACGGCGACGATGGCGTCGGCCTCCTGGAGCGCCGTCGAGGTGGCGGCGTGACGACGCGGGCCGGCCAGATCACTGCTGACCTCGTCGTCGGCGTCGAAGGATGCCGCGACGTCGACGATCGTGTCGTCCACCCAGTCGCGGCAGGCGCGGAGCGCTGCGCCGAGCCGCGCCGATGAGAGCTCCGGCCAGCGGCTCGGCCGGTTGAGTCCGGGCAGGACGTCGATGTCACCGGCGCTGGTGGAGACTGTCGTCGCCAGCCTCGTCAGCTCCGCCGCGTCGAGACCGCCCAGCTCGGCACGCCGGCACGCCGCGGCGATACCGGGTGAATCGTCGCTGAGTCCGAGCAGCAGGGCGAGGGAGGGCGCGGTCGAATCCGCATCGACCAGCGCCGCGCTGCGCCCGGTGCGCGACAGCTCGACGGCGAGCTGGATCGCTACGGTCGATCGGCCCGGGGCTCCCTGCGGGCCCCACACGGCGATGACGCGACGCGGAGCGGCGGATGGAGCCCGGACGGGGAGAGGCGACTCCGCGGCCAGGGCTGCGGCCACTTCCCATCCGGCGGCCTCCGCGGGAAGCGCTGCGGCGAGCCCGAGCCGGCTGAGCAGACGAGTCTCCGTGCCGCCGAGGACGAGGATACGCACGCCGGCGCGATCGCAGGCCGCGATCAGGCTGGCCGTCAGCACGCTGCGGGCAGCGGGGACCACGATCGCCTCGACGCCCGGCAGCAGGTCGATCGAGGCCGTCGGGGGCCCGATCGCCGCGACGCGGATCCCTTCCGCATCGAGCTCTGCGGCGAGTCCCGCCGCTCGTGGCTGCGGGACGGCGAGGATCACCGAGGTCATCGTGCCGACCGGATCGGGACGATCGAGAGCGAGGAGCCTCCGGTGATGGCGGCGAGGACATCGGCGACGTCCGATCGGTCGATCACGATCTCGATCCGGGTGCTCGCGTCGGCGAGCACGGTGTCGTCCTCGAGCACGTCGCGGACGATCACCTCGGCGACGAGGATGCGGGGGACGTCGTAGGAGCGCCCGTCCTCGAGCGGGGGCGCATGCCACACCTCGACCACCGCACCGCTCACCACGTCCTCGGGAATGCCCGTGCTGCTCTCGATCACGATCGTGGTGCTGCGGCTCTCGGCGGCGTCGGTCGTCGCCGAGGTCGGCACGATCTCGCCCCTCTCCAGCGTCCGCGACGCGACCTGGCCCTGCTGCAGATCCTGAGGACCGAGGTAGTCGTCGGCTAGTGCGCCGAGCCCGACCTCGACGACCTGGAAGTCGCCGGATGTCAGGGCCTCGCCCTCGGTGATGGTCCGATTGGCCTGCAGCACCGGGGCCGCGTCGTCGGAGGCCGAGACGATCAGCCAGACGCCCGTGATGGAGACGATCACCAGGGCGATGCCGATGAGGAAGCGCACGTCGCCCCAGAACGCGCGCCGGGGACGGGAGAGGACAGCCATGGCGACATCGTCACAGAAATCCGCCCAGCGCCCGTCGAGTTATCCACAGGGATGGATCGCGCGATGCCAGCACGCACGAGTGGGGGACAATGGGGACATGGCAGATCCGCCCGCGTCCGCTCCGCGATTCCTCGCCCCCGCGCAGGTCGCCGAGCTGCTGAGCATCGGGGTCGACGAGGTGATCACTCTCGTCCACGAGGGCCGTCTGCGCGGGTCGCAGCTCGGTACTCCGCCTCGCTGGCGTGTGGAGGAATCCAGCCTGCAGGATTACCTGGCCGAGCAGTCCGAGATCTCTCGACGTATGGCGTTGTGGCGGCAATCCCAGCCCGCGAGCTTCCCCGAGGTGTGGGGAACCTCGTCGGCTCACGGCATCTGAGTCCCCGGTGTCCGCACAGCGACGAGCCGCGGGAACGGGATGATCCGGAACGCCTGGACCGCGGACGCGCGTCTGGCGTCTCCCGCCTCGTGCACGGCCAGATCGAGGTGATCTGCCGCGGCGCGGTCGATCGTGCCGTGGACGTCTTCCCCTGTGAGGGTGCTCACCTGCACGGCGACGCGACGTCGCGCGAGATCGCGTAGCACGAAGCCGAGGGTCATCCGCTCTCGAAGCGTGTGGTCGGAGGGTGCCGCCTCCTCCACGCTCGCGAGGATCATGCCGTGATCGAGGGTGATGCCGGCGATCGCGTGCGCCGGCATGAGGAGCGTCGACGCGGCGGACTGCGTCCCCTCAGCCACTCGGGAGGTCGCCGCGATCCAGTCCGCCCCGAGAGCGCGCAGCGTCACCGGGACACGCCGTCCGTTCGCGAGATCGACCACGGCCTCGGCGCTGAAGGCGCACAGCCTCCGCAGTCGCGCACGGAGCTCGAGACGCGCGATCCGCAGGCGCTCCGATTCGGCGTCGAGCGTGGCACGCTCGGCCTCCCACTCCGAGGCCAGCTGACCCTCGAGGTCTTCGAACAGTCGATCCCAGTGCATCCGACCGAGAGTAGGCCACGTCGGGTCTCGGTGTACGAGTTATCCACATTCCTCTCGTGCGACGCCCTCCGGAGCGGATTCTCCGTGCTCTACTGACGCGCAGCCCGCCACGACCGAGAGCACGATAATGACGCTTCACGAGTACTTCGCACCGCAACCGACGCCGACCGTCGAACTGCCCGACCCCGTTCCACTGCTGCGGAGGCTGACGCAGGGCGCGCTCGAGGTGCTCGCCGGCGTCAGGGAGGTCGATCAGCTGGCCCGATGGTTCAGCGAGGACGCCTTCCGGAGTCTGGTGACCCGGGCGAATCTGTCGGCCAGAGCGCGCAGCGCGAGGGGAGTCCCGCCCGGGCGTCCGACGTTCGAGATCCTCTCCATCCGGGTGTGCGAGCCGACGGACGGAGTGATCGAGGCGGTCGTGGTCGTGGCGGGTCCCGGACGCACCCGCGCGGTCGCGCTGCGTCTGGAAGGCCTGGATCGTCGGTGGCGCGCGAGCTCTCTGGCCATTCTCTGAGCTCGGTCGCCCTAGGCTGGTGGGGTGTCAACCCTCAGTGATCTCGCCCACGCCCAGGGTCGTCTGACCGACAGCGACGTGGAGTGGCTCCATCGGCTCGCCGGCGACGGCCAGCTCCTCGCCGACCTCGCGTCGGCGGACATCGTCATCTGGATCCAGACCGAGGACGGATCGTTCGTCGCCGTGGCCCATGCGCGGCCCAGCGGTGCAGCGACACTCTTCTATCGGGACATCGTGGGAGAGCGCGTGCGTCCACAGTGGCGCACGCAGGTGCAGGGAGCGTTCGAGTCGGCGAAGATCGTCGACTCCTCGTCACCCGACTGGTTCGAGGAGACCCCGACGAGGGTGCGCGCCGTCCCGATCGTTCGGGATCGCGGAAACGCAGACCACGGTCCGATGGTGATCGGCGTCGTGACCAGGCACACCAACCTCGGAGAGGCGCGGACGCCGTCCCGCCAGCAGATCACTTTCGACGAGTGCGCGAACGACCTCTTCCGGATGATCGCCGACGGCAGCTTCCCCGACCTCGCCGCTCCGACGTCGCCGCGCCGCGGTGCGCCCCGTGCGTCGGACGGTCTCATCCGCATCGATGTCGACGGGATCACGACCTTCGCGAGCCCGAACGCGCTCTCGGCGTTCAACCGGATGGGATTCGATGACGAGCTCGAGGGGGAGTCGCTCGCAGAGGTGACCACGCGGCTCGTGCCGCCGTCGCGCCAGGTGGACGAGTCGCTCCCCGTCGTCGTCACCGGTCGCGCTCCCTGGCGCACCGACATCGAGGCGCGAGGGGTGACCGTGTCGCTGCGGGCCATTCCGCTCAAGGACCACGGGACCCGGATCGGGGCCATCGTGCTCTGCCGCGATGTGTCGGAGCTGCGTCACCAGGAGCAGGAGCTCATCACCAAGGATGCGACCATCCGCGAGATCCACCACCGGGTGAAGAACAACCTCCAGACCGTGGCCTCGCTGCTGCGCATCCAGGCGCGGCGGACGCACTCCGACGAGGCCAGGGACGCCCTCACGCAGGCGATGCGCCGGGTGGACTCGATCGCCGTCGTGCACGACACGCTCGCGCAGGGGCTCACGCAGAAGGTCGATTTCGACGAGGTCTTCCATCGTGTGCTCAAGCTCGTGGCAGAGGTCGCGTCGGCGCCGAACACGCGGGCGCGTACGCAGTCGACCGGACGCTTCGGCGTGCTGCCGAGCGAGTACGCGACGCCGCTCGCCCTAGCCCTCACCGAGGTCGTGACGAATGCCGTCGAGCATGGACTCGCGGGCCGGGAAGGGCTGGTGACGATCGATGCCACCCGTACCGAGGACAACCTCCGCGTGACGGTGCACGACACCGGTCTCGGGCTGCCGGAGGGCCGGATCGGTCAGGGACTCGGCACTCAGATCATCCGCACGCTCATCCAGGGCGAGCTCGGCGGCACGATCGAGTGGCGCGGAGCCGACGGCGAGGGCACAGAGGTGGTCATCGACATTCCGCTGCGCTGGCTGCAGCCCTGAGCGACCTCCACGCACACGGAAGCGGGCAGGTCGCACGTGGACGGGCCCGTGCGGGAAATAAAAGGCGCCCGGCGGGCGCGGGCGGCGGGGCGCTTCAGAGCGCGACGTTCATCTTCGGAGAGGCCGCCCCAGACGCCGGAGTCCTGGCTGCTCTCGAGGGCGTACTGCAGGCAGATCTCGGTCACCGTGCAGGTGGCGCAGACGGTTTTCGCCTTCTCGATCTGGTCGACGGCCGGACCGGTGTTCCCGACAGGGAAGAACAGCTCGGGATCGACAGTCAAGCAGGCGGCTTTGTCGCGCCAGTCCATGGGGGCTCCTCGGTGTGGATTTCAAAAGTGGTCGTGACATGACCGCTCTGATTTCGGGCGACTGTTCGGGTTCAGTTACCCTGTTGATATGCGGACGGATGCCCGCGAATTGTGATGCGAGCGAATCGCCCGCCCCACGCCGCTGTGGGAGCACATGACGCTGTCTATTCTGTTACATGAAACCTGCGAAATCAAGGGTTTTCCGCCTTCTCACTCGATTCTCAGGAGACACATCGTGCGCGCACCCGGACTCGCCCTCGCGGCGGCAGTCGTCCTCGCCGCAGAGGGCGCGGCGCTGCTCGTTTTCGCGGTCATCGAGCTCGCGGGTCTCGGCGCCGGCGACGCCGCGTCCCTTCCGACAGCCCTCGCCCTGATCGTACTGACGCTGATCGGCGCGGCCGCCCTGATCGCCTTCGCGATCGGCACCCGCACCGGGCGCTCGTGGGCGCGATCCGGGGGAGTGGTCTTCCAGGTGCTGTCGGTCGCGCTGGCGCTGGCCTCGCTCACCCTGCAGCCGATCTCGTGGCTCTTCACGGTCGCCGTCGGCCTGCCGGGACTGCTCGGCTTCGTCCTGCTGATCGCCAGTGCGCGACGCGAGGGCGAGCAGCGCGCGGCGGAGTGAACGACCGCTGAGACGGCCAGGAGTCAGGCGTCGATGCCGAGCAGTTTGCGGATCCGTGCGACGTGGCCGGTGGCCTTGACGTTGTAGAGCGCGAGGTCGATGACGCCGTCTGCGTCGAGCACGAAAGTCGAGCGGATGACGCCCTCGATGACCTTGCCGTAGTTCATCTTCTCGCCCCACACGCCGTAGGCGGAGTGGACAGCGTGGTCCGGGTCGCTGAGGAGGGTGAAGGTGAGGCCGTCGCGCTCGCGGAACTCGGCGAGAGTCGACGGCTCGTCGCGGGAGATCCCGATGACGCGGTAGCCGGCGCCCTGGAGCGAGCCGATGCTGTCGCGGAAATCGCAGGCCTGCGTCGTGCACCCCGGGGTCATCGCCGCCGGGTAGAAGTACAGGACGACCTTCTCCCCGCGGAGGTCGGCGAGGGCGACACGGGAGCCGTCCTGGTCGAGAAGGCTGAAGTCGGGGGCGGCGGTTCCGGGTTCGAGGCGCTGGGTCACCCTTCCAGCCTATCGGCCGGGGGTCTGCTCGGCCTTGTCGGAGAAGGTCTGCAGCAGCCGCTGCAGCGAGTCGAGACGGGCGCGTCCCGTCTCGCTGAGCTCGCCGCGCTCGGCGGCTTCGATGAGGGCGCAGTCGGGGGCGTCGGCGAGGTGCGTGCACCCGCGTGGGCAGTTCTCGGCGATCTCCGCCAGCTCGGTGAACGCCGCCAGGATGTTCGCCGGGTCCACGTGGCCGAGACCGAATGAGCGCACTCCGGGGGTGTCGATGACCCACCCGGTGCCGAGCTCCCCGTGATAGCGCAGCGAGACGGTCGACGACGAGGTGTGGCGGCCGCGACCGGTGACCTGATTGACGTGCCCGGTGGCTCGCTCGGCCGTCGGCACGAGCGCGTTCACGAGCGTCGACTTCCCGACGCCGGAGTGTCCGACGAACACCGTGGAGTGGCCGACGAGCGCCGCACCGATCTCATCCACCGGCATCTCGTCCAGTGCGCTGGTGAACACGCGCAGGTCGAGGCCCTCGAAGTGGGCGAGGAAGTCGCTCGGATCGGCGATGTCGGTCTTCGTCACGACGAGGAGCGGACGGATGCCGGCATCCAGCGCCGCGACGAGATAGCGGTCGACGAGCCGGGCGCGGGGCTCGGGGTCGGCCGCGGCCACGACGATGAGCATCTGATCGGCGTTCGCGACGATGACCCGCTCGACCTGGTCGGTGTCGTCGGCGCTGCGCCGCAGCAGCGAGGTGCGATCGGCGATGCCGATGATGCGACTGAGCGTGCCCTCGTCGCCCGATGTGTCGCCGACCACGCGCGCCTGGTCGCCGGTGACGATCGGCATGCGGCGGAGCTCCCGGGCGCGAACAGAGCTGATGACGTGCTCGTCGTCGGTGTCCTCGTCGAGCAGCACCGTGTAGCGGCCCCTGTCGACACCGAGCACGCGACCCGTCTGCGCGTCCTCATGCGCAGGGCGGCGCTTCGTGCGCGGTCGGTTGGCCTTCGGGTTCGGACGGGTGCGGATGCTGCTCTCGTCGTAATCCTCGAATTCGTCATCGAGGTCGTCGGTGTCATCGAGCCAGCTCATCCGTCAGCTCCGCAGCATCCGCTCCCAGAGCATCGTGAACTCCGGGAGGGTCTTCGCGGTGGTGCCGATGTCGTCGATCTCGACGCCGGAGACGCGCAGGCCGATGAGCGCTCCCGTGGTGGCCATCCTGTGGTCGTGGTGTGCGGCCCAGCCGCCTCCGTGCAAGGGGACGGGGGTGATGCGCAGTCCGTCGGAGAGCTCCTCCGCCTCGCCGCCGAGTGCACGGAGATTGCCGACGAGAGCGGCGATGCGATCGGTCTCGTGCAGGCGGATGTGTCCGATTCCGCGGATCGTCGTCGGCGAATCCGCGAAGGCAGCGAGCCCCACGAGAGTCGGGGTGAGCTCGCTCGCCGCGGAGAGGTCCATGTCGAGCCCGCGGATGCCGGACCCGGCGCGCACGGTGAGCGTGCCGCCGTGCCGGCCGACATGGGCGCCCATGGCCTGCAGGATCTCGGGGAGGAGCGCGCCGGGCTGCGTCGAGTGCGCCGGCCAGCCGGTGATCGACACCGAGCCGCCCGCGACGAGGGCGGCCGCGAGGAACGGCGCGGCGTTCGAGAGGTCGGGCTCGATCGCGATCTCCTTGGCGCGGGGGATGCCGGCCTCGACCAGCCACTCGCCGACCGTGGGGCGCTCGATCCGGATGCCGCGGCGGCTCAGGGCCTCGATCGTCATGTCGATGTGCGGAAGGCTCGGCAGGTGCTCCCCGGTGTGCACGAGGTGCAGCCCGACGTCGAAGCGAGGCGCGGCGAGCAGGAGTCCCGAGACGAACTGGCTCGATGCGGAGGCGTCGATCTCGACCCGGCCGCCGCGGATGCGTCCGTGGCCGCGGATCGTGAAGGGGAGGGCCCACGTGCCCTCGTCGTCGATGTCGACGCCGAGGTCGCGCAGCGCGCTGATCAGTCCGCCCATCGGACGGTGCAGCGCCGTCTCGTGCGCGGTGATGTGGACATCGTTCGCGGCGAGACCCGCGAGTGGGGCGATGAAGCGCATCACGGTACCGGCCTGACCGCAGTCCACGGTCTGGCCGCCCACCAGCTTCGCGGGCGTGACGACGAGGTCGGGGCCGAACTCGTGCCCGGCATCCACCTCCTCGATGCCGACGCCGAGGGCACGCAGCGCGTCGACCATGCGTGCCGAATCGTCGGAGTGCAGCGGAGCGATCAGACGGCCGGGGCCGTCGGCGATCGCGGCGATGATGAGCTCGCGATTGGTCAGCGACTTCGATCCGGGGATGGTGAGCTCGGCGTGGACCGGCTCGTCCACCGTGGGCGCGGCATAGGCGCCCTGGACTCGGGCGGGGGAATACCTGTTCGCGCTCATTGGTTCTCACTTTAGTGAACAGGATGCCCGCCGCGTGAAGGCGCGGGCGTCTGCCGAGAAGGAGAGTGCATGCTGGGCACGCTGGAACGCGAGACGCTGGACATCAGCGGCCTAGACTGGCCGGTGATGGATGACACCGCAACCGCAGAGACCGTCGGCGACCCTCGGCGCGAATTCGAGGAGCAGGCGATCCCCTTCATGGATCAGCTCTACGCCGCCGCGATGCGCATGACGCGCAACCCGGCCGACGCTGCCGACCTCGTGCAGGAGACGTTCGTGAAGGCGTACGGCTCCTGGGCGACCTTCTCGCAGGGCACCAACCTCAAGGCGTGGCTGTACCGCATCCTGACGAACACGTACATCAACATCTACCGCAAGCGGCAGCGCGAGCCCTACCAGGGCACGATCGACGAGCTCGAGGACTGGCAGCTGGGCGGCGCCGAGTCGACGACCGCGACGCACGGTCGTTCGGCCGAGGCCGAGGCGATCGACCGCATGCCGGCCTCCGTCGTCAAGGACGCTCTCCAGGCGGTGCCCGAGGACTTCCGGTTGGCGGTGTACTTCGCCGATGTCGAGGGATTCGCGTACCAGGAGATCGCCGACATCATGAAGACCCCCATCGGCACCGTGATGAGCCGCCTGCACCGTGGCAGGCGGATGCTGCGGGAGCTGCTGGCAGACTACGCCGCGGAGCGAGGCATCGCCGCGGCTGACACGAGGAGCACGAAATGAGCGACTGCGGCTGCGACAAGGCCCGTCAGGATCTGGAGGAGTACCTCCGCAACGAGGTGTGCAAGACCGAGC
>Ga0307406_10000655_pt1 | contig 19636 bp, 23 predicted proteins | sample 322Cmetagenome_3_FD_203706 | JGI IMG/M metagenome (GOLD analysis project Ga0307406, IMG submission 203706) | Maize rhizosphere microbial communities from greenhouse at UC Davis, California, United States - 322HYB-C-2 | ecosystem: Host-associated > Plants > Roots > Rhizosphere > Soil | place...
GAGACCGTCTCATTCCGATCGTCAAGCATCGGCCACATGAGCAGCATTGCGGCAGGCATGGGCGTGCCACGGTCACGGGCGAGCAGCGTCGTCCCCGCGCTGAGGCCTCCACCGGCGCTCTGGCCGCCAATCAGCACCCGTCGCGCGTCAAAGCCCAACCCCTCAGCTTGGCCGGTGAACCACATAAATCCGGCGTAGCAATCCTCAACGGGAACCGGGTCGGGGAACTGGGGTGCGAGACGGAAGTCCACAGCGGCCGCGATGGCGTCGTACTCGAGGACCCACTCGACGAGCATCGGCGCGACCGTCCATCGGCTCCCGCCGACCATGCCGCCACCGTGAATGAGGTAGACGCCCGGACCGGCCGCGCCCTCGTGGTCGCGACGCCGCAGCACCGTGACGATGATTTGGCCGCCGTCGTGACCGGTCACTGTGTGGTCGGTGACCTCGATCGGCCGTCCCGCGATGACGTCGTCGAGCAGTGAGGACGTACGAGCGGTCGCGGCGCGGAAATCCGGAATGGAATCGGGCTTGAGCGTGGTGAAGAACCCGGGCACAGCGTCGAGTGCGGGTTCCACCTCAACGTCGAACGGTGGACGGGCACGTGCGGTCATCTCGATCCTCCGGACTTGATCACTGCCACATGACCGATGTTCCACCCATCGACGGTTGGCCGTCGAGCGGTGATCCACGACAAGCCGATTCATCGCAAATCGTTTCGCCGACGCGGCCCCGCGCCTTCAAGCTAGTCGGCAAGTGAGGATCCGGCGAGCTGTCGAACCAGCCGGATTGCCTCTGCTACCCCGCCGCGCCAGGGCGGTCCATGTCCAGGCAGCACCCAGGTGGCCGATACTGCCTCCAATTTGGAAAGCGACGCCAGCGCACTCTGCGGATCGAGCGTAAAAGGCGCGGGCCGCGGCCCGCGCTCCCCGGTCAGCACATTGCCAGTGGTCAGGACGTCTCCAACGAACAGCGCGTCCACGGTTGGTACATGGACCGCGACGCTCCCGGGCGTATGCCCGGGAACGTGGATGATCCGCGGGGACCCGGGCAGATCGAGCACATCGCCATCGGTGAATGTCACGACCTCACGGACCGGCGGAATGCGAAGTCCGCCGTGAGTGGCGCCGTACCAGAGGAATTTGAGCAGCGGGCGCACTTTGACGCGCCCCCAGCCGCCGTTGGGCTTTTTGACCTCACCGCGGGCCCGTGCTGCGTCGAGTTCGTGGACGTTCACGGAAGTGCCATTCCGCTGCCTAAGCCGCTCAGCAAAACCGATGTGGTCGGTATCGCCATGAGTGAGCACGATCCCGCGTACGTCAGCGAGGGAGCGGCCCAGCTGCGTCAGCTCCCGCTCCAGCTCACGCAATTGGCCCGGCAGGCCAGCATCCACAATCGTGATTCCCGAAGCATCCTCAACCAGGTAGGAGGTGACGACATCGGTGCCGATGCGATGTAGATGCGAGGCAAGCCTCATCGAGCCATCTCCTTGATTCCTGCGGAGCTCGACTATATGAGATCGCCGGCCGGGTGGATGCCCCGGCCGGCGATGCTGGTACGCGGATACTACGAATCGATCTTCTTGTTGGCGACGATGCCGCTGGTCAAGATCGCCGCAGTCATCGGCATGTGGTCGGCGGCCTTGGTGAGCTTGGTCTGGTAGTCGGGACTGCCCGCCACCCTGGCGTCGATCGCGGCGAACAGCGTGCTGACGTGGGGCTTCAGTTCCTCAGCGACAGCATCTGCCGGCAACTCCGGGATCACGGAGTTGATCAACTCGCCGAACGAGGTGCGGTATGCATCAAGATCGGCTTTCGCCTTGGTGACCTGCTGGTCGTTCTTGGTCGCCTTGCCCAAGGTGTAGTTGACGAAGAAGCCGATGTGTTGACGCCACGACGTCAGGAACGGCTTCTCGGCATCGGGATAGACCGATCCGACCGTCTGGGCCAGCGCGACCGAGTTGGCATCCAGAGCCTTGACAGCGCCGACGACCTCGGGATCCTTCAGATCACCCTTGCTACGCACTGCGGTATCTAGCGCGTTTCCGGCCAACCACACGTGAGCCGAGAGCTGGCTGGTGAGGGTGGCCCGAACCGTCGAGGCCATGCCGTCAACGTCGCCCTCGAGACCTTTGTTCTTGGCAATGCCGTCGGCCAAGATCTCAGCGGTCATCACCATATGATCGGCAGCCATTGACAGCTTGGTCTGATAGTCGGGCTTGCCGGCCACGCTGGCGTCGATCGCGGCGAAGAGGGACGCGACATGTGGCTTCAGTTCTTCGGCAACCGCATCCGCCGGGAGCTCTGGGACTACGGAGTTGATCAACTCACCGAAGGAGATGCGGTACGCGTCAAGATCGGCCTTGGCCTTGGAGACCTGTTTGTCGTTCTGGGTGGCCTTGCCCAGGGTGTAGTTGACGAAGAATCCAATGTGCTGACGCCAGGACGCCAGGAACGGCTTCTCGGCATCGGGGTAGACAGATCCGATCACCTCAGCGAGTGCCACTGAGTTCCCGTCTAGAGCCTTGACGGCACCAACGACCGCCGGATCCTTCAGATCGCCCTTGTTCTGCACTGCGGTGTCCAGCGCATTGCCCGCCAGCCAAACGTGATCGGAGAGCAGGCTGGTGAGGGTCGCCCGCAAAGCGGCTGCCTCCGTGGCGTCCGGTGCGACGGCGGTAGTGGTCGTTGAGTGACTTGGTGAATGAGTCATAGAGACGGACGGGACCGATGAGGGCGCCGTCTCGGGTCCTGGCACGCCGGCTGGGGAGCCGGTGCTGCTGCAGCCAGCAGCGAGGACGAGTACCGCCGCCGCCGAAATTGAAAAGCGGGCGAAGCGCTTGTTCATGATTAACCTTTCTTGAGTCGCGCGGGATTGCGCTGAGTTTGGAAGAGACGACGAAATAGGTTCGGCTACTTTTGGTCGCCCTCGGTTGATGTGTTTTCACCCACGACGGTGATGGTGGCGTTCATGCCCTGGTGAATGTCGCAGTAATAGGTGTAGGTGCCGGGTTCAGTAAACGTAAAGTTGAAGGTTTTGCCTTTCCCGGCGAGTTTTGCGTTGAACACGCCGTCGGCCTTTTGCGAAGACCGCAGACCTGTCGTCTTGTCGACGCCGACGTAGCGTCCCGAGGTGACGGTGTGCGTAATCGCCTCGTCGTTACGCCAGGTGATCGTGGTGCCCGCTTTGACTGTGGTGTTTGAGGGATTGAACATCAGTGAACTGAGATTGATCACCGGGCCTGCGGGCGCGGAGCTCGCGTTCAATGGAGAGGTCGCGGGCATCTCGGCGTGCGCGCTGCAGCCGGCAAGTGTGCCTACTGTGATCAACACTGAAGCTGCGCCGATAATGAGTCGGCGGCGTACCGATTGAATTCTGGTAATCTCCACGCCTCCTATTCGGCATAAGCGAATAAGTGGATGGGTGCTTTTTCAATCGGGCGCCCAACGCGCCACTGTGTTTGATCGTCGGCTGGTCGGTTAACGTGCGGGGCATGACCACGAACGATTACGCGGAGCCGGCCGCGGTCTTGCAGAGCGGGCGCATGCCGCTGCTCGGATTCGGCACCTGGCAGATCAGCAATCGGGTGGCACCACAGGCGACCGCCTACGCCCTGCAGGCGGGGTACCGGCATATCGACACCGCAACCATCTACCAGAACGAGTCTGGTATCGGTAAGGCCTTGGCTTCAGTCGCACTGCCGCGCGAATCGGTGTTCGTGACAACCAAACTGCCGCCGAGCCACGCCGGCCGGGAGCGCCGCACGCTGCTGGAGAGCCTCAAGAAGCTGGGGCTTGATTACGTGGATCTCTGGCTCATTCACTGGCCGCCGAACGGTCGTGCGGCACCGCGGGTGTGGCAGCAGTTCATCCAGGCGCAGCAGGAGGGTCTGACCAGAGCCATCGGCGTCAGCAACTATTCACTCCGGCAAATTGATGAACTGATGCAGGTGACCGGCGTCATGCCGCAGGTCAATCAAATCCGCTGGGGACCGTCGCTCTACGACGCGTCCGTCGTCGCGGGGCTTGAGCAGCGCGGAGTCGTGCTCGAGGGGTACAGCCCATTCAAGGCGAGCAACCTGCACGATCCAACGCTTGTCTCGATCGCCACACAGCACGACGCAACCACCGCGCAGGTGATTGTGGCGTGGCACGTTGCACACGGCTTTGTGGTGATTCCCAAGTCCGTACGTCCGGAGCGCATCGTCGCCAACGCTGCTGGTGCCCGGATCCAGCTGACTGCCGATGAGGTGGCCGCTATCGACGGCTTGTCCAGCGGTGCCGGGGTCGGATCTCGGCGCAGATTCGGTTAGGTTTTAGAGCCGTGACGTTGCGAGTGTTGTTCATCGGCGGAAGCGGACTCATCAGTTCGGCGTGCTGCAGGTTGGGCGTGCAGCGCGGACTTGATCTGTACGCACTGAATCGTGGCGCCACCCAACTTCGATCGCTGCCGTCCGAGGTGACGATCTTGCATGGAAATATCCGTGATCAAGCCTCGGTACGAGAGGCGCTAGGTGATCATGAATTCGACGTCGTCGTGGATTGGGTCGCGTTCACCCCGGATCACGTTGAGGCTGATCTTGAGCTGTTCCGCGACCGGATCGAACAGTACATCTTCATCAGTTCCGCTTCGGCCAGACACCGCCGTCCCGCCAACCGGTGACCGAATCGACGCCGCTGCGCAACCCGTACTGGCAGTACTCCAGGGACAAGATCGCTTGCGAAGATCGACTGGTACGTGCCTACCGCGAGGAAGGCTTCCCGGTAGTGATCGTCAGGCCGTCACACACCTACGACCGCACCTCGGTACCGTGCCACGCCGGCTGGACATTGGTGGAGCGCATGAGGCAGGGAAAGGAAGTCATCGTGCAGGGTGACGGCACGTCGCTGTGGACGGTGACGCATAGCGACGACTTCGCCAAGGGCTTCGTACCGTTACTCGGCAACGCCCGTACCATCGGTGAGTCCTTCCATATCACTTCTAACGACGTACTCACCTGGAACCAGATCACCATGATCTTGGCCGCGGCCGGCGGTGCCGAAGCCAAGATCGTGCATGTTCCCTCCGATGCCATCGCGGCCGCAGATCCGGTCTGGGGCGCCGCACTGCTCGGAGACAGTGCCCACTCGCTGATCTTCGATAACTCAAAGCTGCGCAGCGTGGTCCCGGACTACGTCGCAACGATCACACTCGAACGGGCGGTGCCGGAGATCATTGCCTGGCATGATCAAGATCCAGCACGGCAAAAGGTGAATGCTGATCTTGATACGCTCATGGACAAGCTAGCTGCTTATTTCCGGGTGCGCGGCTAGCCGTCACCAACCCTCGAGTTGAGCCGTCCAGCCTGCTGGCGCCGCTGCGGAAGCGTTTCGACGACACGGTGGCCAGGATCCAGGAGCTGGTCAACATCGACTCCGGGTCTTTCAGCGCTGAGGGGGTAAACCGGGTCGCCGACGCGGATAGGGGTGGGGCCGCGGCTCCTTGCCCGGTTAGGGTCCGGGAAGATCCCCGGTCTAGGCCTTGGCAATCTGAATCAGGTTGCCGCAGGTGTCGTCGAATACCGCCGTGGTCACACCGCCCATCTCGAGCGGCTCCTGAGTGAACTGGACGCCGAGGCTACGAAGCCGCCCGAACTCGGCGGGTACGTCGTCGACGGCGAATGACGTGACTGGAATCCCGTCGGCAGCCAGCGCCTCCTTGAACGGCCGAGCGGCCGGATGGCTGTCGGGCTCCAAGGCCAACTCTGGGCCTTCGGGGTTCTCAGGAGACACGACAGTGACCCAGCGCGCCTCCCCTAGAGGAATGTCGTTCTTCTTCACAAACCCGAGCACGTCGGTGTAGAACTGCAGCGCTTTCTCCTGGTCGTCGACGAGCACTGAAGTGATGTAGATCCTCATTTGCTACTCCTTCTGCGAGTTGAGTCGCCACCGCTCGACGATCGTCTCGAGCGGCTTGGTATCGAGATGGTGAAACTTGTACCGACCCTGCCTCCTGGTCTTCACCAGCCCCGCCGACTCCAAGACGTCGAGGTGCTGCGAAATCGCCTGGCGGGAGGAGCTCAATCCGTGCTTTGCCACCAGGCGGGTACAAAGCTCGAACAGGGTTTGTCCGTCCCGTTCGGTGAGCTCGTCGAGAATCGCTCTTCTCGTCGGGTCGGCGAGCGCCTTGTATACGTCGCTCACAACGCCAGTATAGGCAAGTAAGCACTTGCCTATCAACTTGCTAAGCACATTGCCACTCCAGAGGCGCTAGCTTGCTGCTAGGAGGTGCCCGGATGCGGGCCGCTAACAGTTAGGAGCGCCATGCCCACTCGTGCCGGTGATCTTGAGTTCCTTGATCATCCCATCGCCCAACGCCTGCTCAGTTCGACCGAACCGGCCCAGCTTGCTTACACGTGGCCGGACGGTACGCCGCGGACCGTCCCTATCTGGTTCCATTGGGACGGCGAAGCCATTGTCTTCGCAACGCCTCCTCGCGCACCCAAGCTGATCGCCTTGCGTGCCAACCCTGCGGTGGCAATCACGATTGACGAGAATGTTTTCCCGTACAAGATCCTTTACCTTCGCGGCCGTGCGACGGTTGAGATGGTCGACGACGTGCCGCCGGAGTATGCCGCCGCGGCTGAACGCTACTTCGGGCCGGAGCAGGGCAAGGCCTGGGTGGATCAGCTGCGCGGGCAACCCGAGGCGACGATCCGAGTGAGGCCCGACTGGGCGAACATTATCGACTTTCAGACTCGGTTTCCGAGCGCCTTGGGAACCTGAATCGGATCCTGGCGCGAATTGCTCATTCGCCTTCTTAGGCTATGTCGGTTGGCATTGCGATCCGAAGCGCCGACATCCCGCTCAGGTCCAGCCACACAGCGTCCGGCGTACGTACCATCCGGAAGAGGACAGTCTCACAGCTAGGACAGCGGCCTACGTATCCCGGCTCGGGGCCGTACACCCGGAACGTTGCGAACTCTGATGATGTGCCACAACCGTGGCAGCGCCCGACCGCCGTCGTTACTTCAACGGCAAATACCTCCGAGAGCGGACCAGCCAGCGTATTGCCGTCGTACGCGGCATCGGTTTGCGCATCCATCGACAGACCTCCTCTTGCTATGGGCCGCTTGGTCCGAATCGCTCGGTACGGATCCTGCTCGGGTCGTGACCCAAAAAGATCAACAGATCCGCCACGGCCTCGACGAAACCGGTCGGGCCGCAGACATAACAGGTGGGCTCAACCTCCGCCGGCCAGCCATGCGACACCAGGTCATCGAGGCTGATCCGACCGACCGGTCGCGACGAATCTGCGGGAGCGGACCGGGTGTAGACGAACGTCACATCCAGCCCCCCGTCCTCGGCATCGCGGCGCCCTAGCTCGTCGTGGTAGATCCGATCCCCGGGCTCGCGTACGGAGTAGATGAGCCGGAACGGTGCGCTGCTGACCCCGGCGCGCGTGCGAATCATTGCCATGAGCGGTACGACACCTGAGCCGCCAGCGACCAGCAATACGGGATTGATCTGCTCAGGCCGCCACACGAACCAGCCGCCGACCGGTCCTCGGATCTCGACCGAGTCACCCGGCCGGGCGTCGCCGACGAGATAGCTCGAGACCTCGCCCTCGGGCACTCGTTGCACCGTGATCTCAACGTGTTCACCGTCTGCCGGTGCGGCGAGCGAATAGCTGCGCGCGGCCTGATAACCGTCGGGTGCGGTGAGGCGTACGTCAAGATGCTGGCCGGCCAGATGCCCGGGCCAGCCTGGTACGTCCAGAACCAGGGTGTAGGCGCTCGGCGTCTCTGGCCGCTGCTCTACCAGGACTGCGGGCCGCCAGGTGCGGCGTAGCTTCAGTCCCCCTGATATCGCTGTTCGCGCCATGGATCTCCGTAGTCGTGGTAGCCAAGCTGCTCCCAGAAGCCTGGGGAGTCTTGAAGCATCAGCTCGATCCCGCGAACCCACTTGGCCGACTTCCAGAAGTACAGGTGTGGCACCAGCAAGCGGGCGGGTCCTCCGTGTGCGGAAGCAAGCTCCTCGCCGTCGTACTGATAGGCAACCCAGGCTTTGCCATCGAGCAGATCCTCTAGCGGCAGGTTGGTTGTGTAACCGCCATAGCTGTGAGCCATCGCGAAATCTGCCTCGGTCTCGACGTCGGCGAGCAAGGTGTCGAGTGAGACCCCGCGCCAGGCGGTGTCGAGCTTGGACCAGCGCGTCACACAGTGGATGTCGACGGTGATCGACTCCGCCGGCAGCGCCATCAGCTCTGCCCAGCTCCACTGATGAGTCTGGCCGAGCTCGGTGGTCACCGTGAACTGCCATGTGTCAAGTGGGATGCGGGGCGTCGGCCCGGCCGACAGCACTGGAAAGTCGTGGGTGAGGTATTGGCCCGGTGGCAGGTCCCGGCCGCTGTCACGCCTTCGCCCGCCGAAGCCCCTCGTCACGATGCCCATCAAAGGAGGGTCCCACAGTCATGACCTGCCCGACAATGCCCTGGCAGCGGCTAAGGACCATCTGTGTCCTGACCAGTGCGCCTCCCGGTTGGGCGGCCCTCGGAAAAGTGGTCACCAACGACATGGAACCGGCGGTATTTGACGTCGTTGGTGACCACTTGCCAGAGCGTCCTACTCCAGCTGCAGGTTTTGCGAGCGAAGCACAAGCCAAACTCTTGCCACGATCTCGTACCGATTTCAGCCGCTTAGTTTGGCTGCCATGACCGCGGGTAGATGCGGACTGGTGACAAAAGCGGGCCGCGGGTGGACCGGGGTCCAGCTTCACAGTAAAGGAGATGCCATGGAAGTAATCGGAGTGATCGTCGCAGGGATCATCATCGGGTTGCTGGGCAAGTTCGTCGCACCGGGTAGCAGAGACAACACGCCCCTTTGGCTCACCATCCTCTGCGGGATCGGCGGCGTTCTCATCGGTTGGTTCATTTATACGGCCTTCGGCGGCAACGGCAGCCCAGGAATTGACTGGGTCCGTTGGCTTATTGCGATCGCGGTCGCGGCGGTACTTGTCGTGATCGCTTCTACCGTCACTGGTCGGAACACAACCACTCGGGTCTAATCGAAATCCGAGTCTGAACCCATACTGAATTTCTCTTTAGACCTTCCATCCTGGCATCCGACCCGTGCCGAAAGTGAAGGTTTCGTGGTCCGGTATTTGCCTTCCAGCAATACCGGACCATCCATCTCTAAAGGTGAAGAGACTTCTATGCCCCTACGACAAACGGATTAGAGCAAATGCAAACTGTTTCCTCCTCCGCCAATCGCGGCACAGCTTCCAGACGCGCCAAGCCTCCACACCGAGCGGCGGCAACCACCTATCGAGTTGCGGGTTTGTCGGCGCGCGCCGCAACCTCGAAGTCAGTCCAGCCCGCCCGGGCAGCCTCTGATTGTCGATATCAAGCCCGCGAGCTACTCGGTAGAGGAGGAATGTCGGAGGTTTATCGCGGGTTCGATGCCGAGCTGAGGCGGCCTGTGGCCATCAAACGCCTCCGTCCCGACCTGGCCATGAATCCTGTCTTGCGGGCCCGTTTTCGACGCGAGGCTCGGGCCGCTGGCAGGCTCAACCACCCGTCGATCGTGGCCGTTTACGACACCGGCGAAGAGCGCGAAGCAGACGGCCCCTCAATTCCGTTCATCGTGATGGAGCTGATTGAAGGCCGTTCTCTTCGGGATGCGCTGCGGCAGGAAGGAAAGATCTCACCGGTACGGGCGCTGGAGTTGACAGCTGGCGTCCTGGACGCCCTCGCGTGCAGTCATGCGGCCGGCATCATCCACCGCGACATCAAGCCAGCGAATGTCATGCTGACGACGGCCCGCGGCGTTAAGGTCGCCGACTTTGGCATCGCGCGCGCAGTGTCGGACTCAACGGGTACGGCGACGATGGCCGGAACGGTGATTGGAACGGCGCAATATCTGTCACCAGAACAAGGCCGCGGCGAACCAGCCGACGTTCGCAGCGACATCTACTCCGTGGGCTGCATGCTTTATGAGCTGCTCGTCGGTGAGCCGCCGTTTGCCGGCGACTCGATAGTGGGCATCGTCTTCCAGCACATCTCCGAGCCCCCGACACCGCCGAGCGAGGCGAACCCGGACATCTCCGCTGACATCGACGCCGTCGTCTTAAGGGCGCTTGCCAAGGATCCGGCTGAGCGCTACCAGTCGGCGGACGATATGAAGGCGGACGTCGAAAGCGTGCTCAGCGGGGATCCGCCAGCAGCCACGACATTGCTCCCCACCTCGATACTCGAGTCGGATGAGGTGTCCGAGCAGGAGACGGACTCAGCCACTCAAGACACTGTCGTCAAGACGTCGCCTGTCTCGCGCCCGACGGCGGGGCGTCTCATTGCAAGTGTCACTGCATTACTCCTCGTCGTCGCAGGCGCCAGCGCGTTCGGGATGTACACATCCGACCGGCCGCAGGCGGCTGCCGCGACGACCACAGAAGTCCCGGCGGTGCTGGGTCTTGGGCAGGTCGGTGTTGAGAGCCTGCTACGGAATGCAGATCTTGTGCCGCGGTTTACCTACGTTCGTGCCGCAGATGATTCCTCAGTCGACACCGCGATCCGGCAGAGCCCTGAAAGCGGCGATACCGCCACCATCAACAGCACGGTAACGGTCGTGATCAATATTGGTCCGGAGGAGGAGGCCCCAGTACCCAGCCTGGTTGCTCGTGACGGTGATTTCCGACCTTGGCTGAGGCAACCGGGCGCTAGTTCTGGTAGTTCATACCAGCTGGAGGTGCGACAAAGCGACGTCACCCAGGACACGGGTGGATCGGATAGCGACAAAGGCGAGAAGGGCAAGAAGTCCGGAAAAGGTAAGGGCAAATAGCCACATTTGTGTTTGTCCACGGCGCATGGCATGGCGCCTGGTGCTGGAGCCGCCTCCTGCCAGAGATGGAGGCACGAGGTCACTCGTGGACCACGATGGACCTGCCCATCGAGGATCGGCATGCGACATTTTCCGACTATGCCGATGCAGTCCTAGCGTCATACCCCGCAACTGTGGAAGACGCCGTGCTGGTCGGGCATTCGCTGGGAGCGATGGTCTTACCGCTAGTGGCGGCGTCGCGTCCGACGTCGCTGTTGATATCTCTCTGCGGACTGATTCCCAACGTTGGCGGTCGGCCCTGGGACGATGCTCCGCCAATGGGTGGGCCCGGCGCCTACCAGACTGAGACGCTGGAGAACGGGTCGAGTGTGTTCCGCACCCTTGAGTCCGCACGATTCACCTTTTACAGCGACTGTGACCCGCAGGATGCCAGATGGGCATTTGAGCAGCTGCGTGCGTACAACTCGACAAGCCTGTGGGATCGGCCGTATCCATTGCGGCGCCTTCCCGACACTCCGCGAGCGGCGATCGCTGCGTTGGACGACGTGGCTATGACCATCGAGTTCAGCAGAGCGGTTACCCGGCCCCGGCTCGGTGTCGAGCCGATCGAGATCCCGGGTGCGCATTCACCCTTCCTGGCCCGACCTGCGGAACTGGCTGACTTGCTTGATCAGCTAGCCAAGTGACGTCGGATGTCAGAACCGCTACGCCGATCCGCTCGCGGTGTCGCGCCAGGCTTGGAACTGCGCCAGATCATCCACGACAACTCCGTATGGCTGTAACGCGATCATCTTGGCCTCGTCGGAGGCGTTCCGGGCCGTATAGAGATAGACCTTGACATTGGCCAGCCGATAGTTGTTCGCGACACCAGCTGGGATGGTGAGCTTGGCGTGCACCGCCGTGCCGACGCTCTTGATTGCCGACACTGACGGCCAGCCGCCGGTGCCAGTGGCAATCAGCGCATAACTGATCTTGTGGCTGGAATCGGCGGCATCCAGCTTTTTGATCTTGTTCAGCGCGTCGAGCCGGCTTGGCGTAGCCTGCAACTGGAGTCGTGAGTCCTTAATCGCTTTCCACAACTGCCTTGCCTGGGCATCGCTGATCGAAGCGACCTTGATCTCCACGGCAAATGATTTTCCGACAGCGTTGCCGTATTGCAGCAAGTCGACAAGGCGCATGAGCGGCTGCTTGCCGATATCGGTGCGACATTTGTCGCTGACCGCCGACCAGAGCCATGAGGAGACTTTGCCCGTGCAATTCGTGACTCGGTCAAGCGTTGCGTCGTGCAAGATCACCATAGTGCCGACGCTGTCAGCATCAGGACCATCTTTGGTCCAACGAACGTCTGCATCGAGAATGTCTGCACGGTTCTTTACCGCGTATTGGTAGGCAGGCAACGTGCCTTCGCCCAATTTCGACGTGCTGGCGCCACGATGCGCCACGGTGTGTTCATCCATGGAATCGGCGTACGCGATTTGGGCTGGGATGACGAGGGCAATTCCACCGGCGATAACGACAGTAAGCGCACGCAGGCGATTTCTCATGGCACTCCTCGCTAGGGGAAGGGAAGTCGGAAAACTTCGAGCGCGAGCGCGCCACGTTTACTAGAAGTCGATAATCAGGCGCCAATCGACACGCCGTCGGGCCTGCAAGCTGTAATAGCTCCCTCCGAAGCAATTTCTTCGGGATCACTCCATGGTGGTCGCGAGATAACGCGCGTACGCGCCGGAAGTACTGAATTCCGGATACTCCGGTCCAAGTGCTACTGCGCTGAAGATCTCGCGTGCCTGGTCAAGATGGGTCGTCGAGGGACGTTCCTGCCGCCATCGAGCCAACTCCTCGACGACGATCGAGCCGACGAGGTCTGCTGTAACGCGTCGGCCGTCGGAGAGCGACGTGCCGTAGTGCAGCCACTGCCACACCTGAGACCGGGCGATCTCGACTGTGGCCGCATCCTCCATCAGATGATCGATCGCAACGGCGCCATTGCCACCAAGCCACGCATCCAGGTAGCCAAGCGAGACGCGAACATTGGCACGCAGCCCTGCCTCCGTGACGTCACCGACGGCGGTCTCCACGGCAAGAAGATCCGCAGCCGAAACCTCGACTTCCTCCCGCGTACGCTGCAACTGATTCGGGCGTTCACCCAACGTCCCGTCGAAGACCTCTCGGCAGATCGGGACGAGATCAGGATGGGCGACCCAGGAGCCATCGAAACCATCATTTGCCTCGCGCTCCTTGTCGGCACGCACCTTGTCGAACGCCACAGCTGTCGCTGCCTCGTCACGCCGATCCGGTACGAATGCCGCCATGCCGCCGATCGCATGTGCGCCGCGCCGGTGACAGGTACGTACCAGCAGCTCGGTGTACGCGCGCATGAACGGTGTCGTCATCGTCACCGCGGCGCGATCGGGCAGCACGAATCGCTGCCCTCGGGTCCGGAAGTTCTTGATCAAACTGAAGATGTAGTCCCAGCGGCCGGCGTTCAGCCCAGCAGAATGATCACCTAGCTCGTAGAGGATCTCCTCCATCTCGAACGCGGCCGTGATCGTTTCGATCAGCACCGTTGCCCGGACGGTGCCGCGAGGAATCCCGAGCTCATCTTGTGCGAGGCAGAAGACGTCATTCCACAGCTGAGCCTCGAGGTGATTTTCCAGCTTGGCCAGGTAGAAATACGGTCCCCTGCCACGATCCAGCTGCCGCCTCGCACAGTGGAAGAAGTAAAGCCCGAAGTCGACCAGACTTCCCGATACCGGGCTGCCGTCGATGAGGAGGTGCTCCTCGGGAAGATGCCAGCCGCGTGGCCGTACAACGATGGTCGGTATTTCATCGCCCAGCCGGTATTCCTTGCCCGACTCGGCGGTGAAATCGATGCGCCGGTCGAGCGCGTCGATGATGTTCAGCTGACCGGTGACGATGTTGTGCCAGGTGGGCGAGGTGGCATCTTCAAAGTCGGCGAGCCACACCTTCGCACCGGAATTCAACGCGTTCACCGTCATAGACCGGGTTGTCGGTCCAGTGATCTCCACCCGACGATCCGCCAAGCCGGGCGCCGGCGGAGCGACCCGCCAGTCTGGGTCTTCCCGGATCTGCTTGGTATCAGAGAGAAAGTCCGGATCTTCACCCGCGGCGATTCGACTTCGGCGGTCGCTGCGCTGTGCTAATAGGTCGCGGCGACGCTCATCGAACCTGTCATGTAATCGGCCAAGAAAGCTCAGAGCCTCGGGGGTGAGAACCTCGTTGTAGCGCTCGCCGGCGGCTCCGAGAACGCGAATCCCATCATGCAGTTCCATGTCGTTTCCTCTCCAACCCACGCCTGTCCCCGATGGGTTGTTGATTGACGCTAGTGGAACTGTTCGGTCTCGGTCGATCCGGCCAGTGCAAGAGTGTCGCTGTTCGGATTGAGGGCAGAAGTCACCAGGTCGAAATAGCCCGTACCCACTTCCCGCTGATGCCTGACAGCGGTGTAACCGCGTTCCACAGCTGAGAATTCGGCCTGCTGCAGGTCGACGTAAGCAGTCATCCCTTCCCTCGAATAACCGTAGGCAAGGTCGAACATCGACAGGTTGAGGGCATGGAAGCCGGCCAGCGTAATGAACTGGAATGCATAACCCATGGCGGCAAGTTCGCGCTGGAACTTCGCGATCGCGGAGTCATCAAGCGCTGCCTTCCAGTTGAACGATGGCGAGCAGTTGTACGCGAGCAGCTTGTCCGGGAATTCCCGATGCAACGCCTCGGCATAATCCCTCGCAAAGTCAAGATCGGGAGTGCCCGTTTCAACCCAGATCAGGTCGGCGTACGGCGCGTAAGCCAGGCCCCGAGAGATCACCGCATCGATGCCGCCGCGCACCCGGAAGAAGCCCTCGGCGGTGCGCTCCCCGGTGCAGAAGCGGACATCTCGTTCATCAACGTCGCTGGTCAGCAAGTTGGCCGCGAGAGCGTCTGTGCGCGCGATGATGATGCTCGGAACGCCGCTGATGTCGGCGGCTAGGCGCGCCGCGTTGAGCGTACGAATGTGGTGACCTGTTGGGATGAGGACCTTGCCGCCGAGGTGCCCACACTTCTTTTCAGAGGCGAGCTGATCTTCCCAGTGCACCCCCGCCGCACCGGCGGCGATCATGGCTTTCATGAGTTCGAAGGCGTTGAGCGGTCCGCCAAATCCAGCCTCCGCGTCGGCAACGATGGGAACGAGCCAATCGCGCTCGCCGTCTCGCTCCGACCAGGCGATCTGATCGGCGCGTAACAGCGCGTTGTTGATGCGCCGCACGACAGCGGGGACCGAGTTTGCCGGGTAGAGGCTCTGATCGGGATAGGTGTGGCCGGCCAGGTTGGCATCGGCGGCCACCTGCCAGCCGGACAGGTAGATGGCCTGCAAGCCGGCCTTGATCATCTGCACCGCCTGGTTACCAGTAAGAGCACCAAGAGCGGCGACATAGTCCTCCGTTTGCAGCAGCTGCCATAGCCGTTCGGCGCCGCGGCGGGCCAGTGTGTGCTCTTCGCAGACGGTGCCGCGGAGGCGGACGACATCCTCGGCGGAATAGGTGCGCGCTATGTCGCGCCAGCGTGGTGAGGTCGCCCAGTCGACGGCGATTTCTTCCGCGGTGGGCAACGGGGTCTGAGTGCTTGCAAGGGTTTGCAGATCGGTCATGGCCTGTTCTCCTAGCGACTCTGCTCGGTGGCTCTAGAGGCACTTTGGCCGGAACTCGCGCTGATCTTCAATACCAACGCGCGCGAAAGATTGGCGTTTCTTTCGCTATTGTGAAGCAATGACGGATCTTGACATCGCTCCAGCCGCAATGGATTCTCTGGCCCTTGGACGCCGACTGCGCCATTATCGGCAGGCGAGGGGCCTGACGCTGGACGAGGTCGGTGCCGCCGTGGGCCGGGCTCCCAGTCACCTGTCGCTGATCGAAAACGGTCGGCGTGAGCCCAAGCTGTCCCTGCTCCGGGCACTCGCGGCGACCCTTGACGTTCCGCTGTCGGACCTGCTTGCCGCCGAGCCGCCAAGTCGACGGGCAGCGCTGGAGATCACGTTAGAACGCGCGCAGCGAACAGCGCTGTATCAGTCGTTGGGCTTGCCGTACGTTCACACCGGCCGGCGGCTTCCCATAGAGGCCCTCGAGGCGCTGGTTGGATTGTACGAAGAGCTGGTACGGCATGCCAGTGAGCATGCCGCAACGCCGGAGGAGGCTCGGCGTGCCAATGCGGAGCTGCGTGCGCAGATGCGTGAGCGGGGCAACTATTACCCGGAAATTGAGGCGGCCGCGCAGAAGATTCTCGATGCCGTTGATCACCGGGGTGGCCCGCTCTCGCAGCGGGTGATGGTTCAGATGGCCGAGCATCTTGGTTTTGAGCTGCATTACGTACCCGACCTACCGCTGTCAACGCGTTCGATTGCCGACTTGCGCAATAAGCGGATCTATCTGCCTCAAGTGCAGGCGCCGGGAACCCACGACGTACGGCTCCATGTGTTGCAAATGCTCGGCCATGTTGTCCTCGGCCATGTCGAGCCCAAGGACTATCCGGACTTTCTCCGGCAACGGGTGGAGGTCAATTACTTTGCAGCGGCCCTTCGCATCCCTCAGCAAGCGGCGGTTGACTTGCTGCAGACGGCCAAGAAGGAACGACAACTTGCGATTGAAGATCTGCGTGATGCGTTCGCTGTTTCGCATCAGACGGCTGCGCACCGGTTCACGAACCTGGCGACCCACCATCTCGGATTGCCGGTGCATTTCATGCGGGTACATGAGAACGGCGTGATCTATAAGGCGTACGAGAACGACGGCGTGAGCTTTCCTACCGATGTCCTTGGCGCGATTGAAGGACAGCCGGTCTGCCGTAAATGGACCGCGTACGCGGTTTTCAACGTGGCTGATCGCTCTGGTGCGTACTCCCAATACACCGACACGCCGCGCGGCACCTATTGGTGCACCGCTCAAGCAGAAGCCACCAGCGACGGTGTGTTTTCAGTCAGCCTCGGCGTGCCGTACACGCACGTGAAGTGGTTCCGCGGGCGTGAGACGACTGAACGGGCAAGATCACTGTGTCCTGATCCGGACTGCTGCCGGCGTCCGCCCGGAGCGCTTGCCGCGCGTTGGTCCAAGCAGGCCTGGCCCAGTGCCCGAGTGCATTCGCATCTGTTGGCCGCTTTACCGCCCGGCACGTTCCCCGGGGTCGACGACACCGATGTGTTCACCTTCCTGGAACGGCATGCACCTGTGGAATCTGATCATGGAGTAGCGAGCTCAAGCTTTGGAAAGTAGGTGCGATACCGGGTGCCATCTCGTGTCAACAAACGGTATCCAGCGATGGCCGCATGTGCGCCGATATAGAAGTCAGGTAGTGGAGAGCGCTTGTTTCCTCCCAGTCGGCGATACATGAGGAATGCTCTTCCTGCCAAGAACCCGGCGCTGTACGGCAAGGGCTCACGATCGAACTCCGGTTCTGGAACTGCATTGTCAAGATCTTCGATGGTCATAAACCCCACCGATACTTCGGCATAAATGATCGGGTTGATGACGAGTCTTCCTCGATCAGCAGCATCGGCGAGAGCATCCTCCGACCATGGCCTCCACTTTGGATCATCCGTAAGGACGTCGAGTAAGACGGAGGTGTCAACCAATGTGGCGATGTGATCGATGGCGCGGTCTCCCGAGGTCTCAGTCGCCACGCAGTAGGTCCATTAACTCGTCGGTGCTCAGTTTGGTGCTGGCTCGGCCACGCATCCTGCGAACCAGACGCTGCCCGCGGGTCAGGTCTCCTTCGACTGGCACGATTCGCAGAGTGCCGCGCTCGGACCAGCACGCCCGGAGGCGCAACCCGATGGCGATTCTGAAGAGCCGATGATGGGCTAATGGAGACCGCAATTGAAGTCTCAGATCACTGGGACCGCGTGTACCAGCATGGCGATACGACTCGAAGCTGGTTTCAGTCCGAGCCAGAGTGGTCGCTGCACATGCTCGACCAAACTGGCGTCGATAAAGCCGACAGCATCATCGATGTGGGCGGAGGTAGCTCGTCGCTCGCCGCCGCGCTACTGGCCCGAGGCTTCTCAGACATCACCGTGCTGGACGTGTCAGGAGTCGGGATGCATGCCGCGCAGCAACGCCTTGGCGCAGCTGCTGATCATGTGCAATGGCTGCGTGGTGACGTCCGGACGTGGCGACCGCCTCGGCGCTACATGGTCTGGCATGACCGAGCGCTCTTTCACTTCATGATCACCGACCAAGATCGCGAAGCTTACCTGCGAACCCTCGACAGCGCCACCAATGCGGAGGACGCTATCGCGATCTTTGCGACGTTTGCCCCGGATGGCCCGCCAATGTGCTCTGGGCTCCCCGTCGCCGGTTACAGCGCCGCCGAACTTGCCGCCGCGCTTGGCAACGGCTGGCAGATGATCAATCAAGATCGCGAGTTGCATGCTACGCCCGGCGGAGCGATGCAGCCCTTTACGTGGACAGCGTTTCGCCGGGCGGGCCAGTCAGCCATTGATCAACTGCTGGCCCGAGCTCGAGCCGGGTTGGATCGCGTCGAACCCGAACGTCTCGACGATGAAGTAGCAGCCGGCGCAATCTTGATGGTTGGGTGCCTTCTAGGTCCTGGTACAAAGATTCCGACTGCTGACGCCCCACGTTCTTGCTCGACGCACCACCTATAGGTGGAGCGTCGAGCAAGAACGTGGGGCGTGCAGTGAGAAGGTGGGGCGTCGCCCGTTCGAGCGAATGCGACGATCAGCCGGTCACTCCGGCGAGCTGGGATCCTCCGTTATAGACGGGCAGCTATGGTCTGCTCGCATCCCGGGTCGTGAAGGCGTGTCGTCAGGCACGCGCACGTGTCACAGACTTGCTGATCGCAGTTACAGCTCATGCACACGGAGCAGCTTTGTACACCCGCAAAAATGATGTCGCCGGTCCTTACCGGATGCCCGTCCTTCGGATCGGTCACGCCGACACTTCCGAGTCGCGAGACGGTAATCTGCCCGCTTCAGTTGGCGCCGCGGTCGGAGGAGCGCAGCACGGCAACCGTCCCGCCGCGTTGCTTGTTGCGGTTGTCGAAGCTAAACACCGCCTTTACGTTGAGAAGGTCTTCGTTGCCGAGCATGGCTTTTCGACGAGGGCGCGTCGAAAATTGTCGAGGCACTCATTCCAGCGAGCTCAGATCCTCCGGTACGTCCACCGCGTACGGCCGCAGCCGAGCCAAGTCGATCACTTCCAGCGCCCGAGAGTTCGTGGCTGCCAGTACTACGGGTGGAGCGACACCAGCCTCGTACGCCTGCGCCCATCGCTCAGCCACGACGCACCAGCGATCACCGGGTTGCAGACCGGGGAAGCCGTACTCCGGCACCGGAGTGATCAAGTCATTTCCGACGCTGCGCTGATGATCAAGGAACTCCGCCGTCACCACTGCGCAAACCAGGTGACGTGATTGACCTGGCCCACTGCTGCAGCACCCGTCGCGATAAAACCCCGTGAGCGGGTCCGAACCGCAAGGTTGAAGTTCGGTGCCGAACACATTCGTTTCACCATTCACAGCACCAGTTTGGCCTGGATTGGCCGTCGACTGCTGTCGCCCCAAGCAAAGGCGGAGTGACACCAAATACTGATGTTCGAACCTGTTCATGATCTGCGATGATCGTCAGCGGGGGAGTCATGACACCACGCGCGCGGCCAACCGCCGGCAGCGACCAAGCGCCGGTTGTCGCCCCGCTGACCGTATTGGTCTGCTCGGCCTTGCTGGTGCTGGCTCAGCTCTACTTGGCAATCCCGCTCGCGCCAGTGATCGACGAGGTACTAGGTCGTGGCAGTTCCGCAACAGCCGCCG
>Ga0307406_10000658_pt1 | contig 19608 bp, 22 predicted proteins | sample 322Cmetagenome_3_FD_203706 | JGI IMG/M metagenome (GOLD analysis project Ga0307406, IMG submission 203706) | Maize rhizosphere microbial communities from greenhouse at UC Davis, California, United States - 322HYB-C-2 | ecosystem: Host-associated > Plants > Roots > Rhizosphere > Soil | place...
GAACCGGGACGAGATAGCCGATCTCGGTGAGCAGAGCCCGGTACGCGTCGCGATCGGGGGCGCCGGGGTTCGCGCGGTGGAAGTCGTCGATGCGCTGCTGCAGCTCGGCACGTCTCTGCAGCAGCTGCGCGTTCCGAGGACCGAGGTCGTGGATGATCGCACTGGCCTCGCGCCAGAAGGCCTCGGAGTCGCGCCCGGCGTCGGCGAGCGACGCCTCGGCGAACTCGACGATCGGCGCGGCCACCGAGAGGTCTGCTCGGGTGAGATACGAGGTCATGCGGGCATTCCTTCTCTTCGGGCGCCGAGGCGCTGCAGGGTCTCGAGGGCGATCTCCGCATCCTGCACGGGCGTTCCTCCGGCCACACCCAGCCCGCCGACGTGCACGTCGCCGAAGAAGATCGGCACACCGCCGTCGACGGTCGTGAGGGTACCGCCGGTGGCGAGCGGCAGGGTGATGCTGAGCGCTTCCGGGATCATCCCGGTGCGACGACGAGTGGATGCCGAGGTCGCGGCCTTGCGGCGGCTGGTCTCGGCGCTGTGCGGGGTGGCTCCATCGGTCATGCCGTAGGCGATGAGCGTCATCGAGGGATCGGCGACGGCGACGACGGTCTTGACGCCGTGGCTCTCGCCCACCTCCATCGCGATGGCGACGGCGCGGACGGCCGTCTCGTAGTTGATCGCGGCGATCTGGCGGTGGGTAGACACGATGTCTCCTCTTCTCGATCTCAACTATTCACACAGCGAACGCTAACTTCCGTATGACGGAATCATATGTCACCGGGCTCGGCCGGTTCAACCGTGCTTCTACACTGGATGCCGTGACCGCACTCGACGCAGACCGCCAGACGCTTCTCGACCTGATCAAGGACGAGGCGGTGTTCCACGGCGACTTCACCCTCTCCAGCGGCAAGAAGGCGACGTACTACGTCGACATGCGCAAGCTGACCCTCGACCACCGGGCCGCTCCGGCGATCGGGCGCATCATGCTCGACCTCATCGGCGACCTCGACATCGTTGCCGTCGGCGGGCTCACGCTCGGCGCCGACCCGATCGCGAACTCCGTGCTGCACGCCTCGGTCGCCGCCGACCGCCCCCTCGACGCGTTCGTCGTGCGCAAGGAGCCGAAGGACCACGGCCGCAGCCGCCAGATCGAGGGCGCCGACGTCAAGGGCAAGCGCGTCGTCGTGCTGGAGGACACCTCCACGACCGGCCAGTCCGCCCTCAAGGCCGTCGAGGCCCTCCGTCGCGAAGGCGCCGAGATCGTCGCCGTCGCCGTCATCGTCGACCGCAAGACCGGCGCCCAGGCCGCGATCGAAGCCGAGGGCCTCGAGTGGCGTGCCGCCTTCGACCTCGACGACCTCGGACTCGACCCGCAGTGACGCGCTACGCCCTGGCCGTCGACGTGGGCGGCACGAAGATGGAGGCCGCGCTCGTCGGCGAAGACGGCGCGCTCGTCGCGGGCAGCCGCAGCAGGCAGGCGACCGGCCGCGAAGCGACCTTCGAGTCGCTGACCGCCGCCGTGCAGGCGATCGTCGCTCACGCGCTCGCCGCCTTGCCCGACGGTGCTGAGATCGTCGGCGCCGGAGCGGGAAGCGCCGGACCCATCGACCGCGTCGCGGGCGCGATCATGCCCGTGAACATGCCTCTGGCGCGGGGCTTCGGTCTGGCCGCGGCTGTGCGTGAGGCAGCGTCCGCCGACCTGGGGCGCGAGGTGCCGACCGTGCTCGGGCACGACGGCGGAGCCCTCGCGCTCGCCGAATCGTGGCTCGGTGCCACGCAGGATGCCGGTGCGTCCCTGTCGATCGTCGTGTCGACCGGCGTCGGCGGCGGGTTCGTGGTCAACGGCGCCTACATCCCCGGTGCCACCGGCAATGCCGGCCACCTGGGTCAGGTGCGCCGTGAGGGCGGGCTGACGCTCGAGGAGATCGCGTCCGGCCCCGCGAGCGCGGCCTGGGCTCAGCAGCAGGGCTGGAACGGCGCGACCGGCGAGGATCTCGCGCGAGATGCGGCAGCCGGCGTCGCCGTCGCGCGCGCCGCGATCGAGCGCTCGGCGAAGGCCGTCGGTGAGGCGCTGGCGGATGCCGCGACCCTCGTCGACCTCGACACGGTCGCCATCGGCGGCGGGTTCTCCCGCGTCTCCGACGACTACATCGACCTCGTGCAGCAGGCGCTCACGGCGAGCGCCGCTCACGAGTACTCCCGTCGTGCGCGCGTCGTGCGCTCCGGTCTGGGCGACGAGGGTCCGCTCATCGGCGCTGCGGCGCTCGTGCTGCGCTAGCTGCTCGCGGTGACGAGGCGGCGGGGCGGTCCTTCGAGCCTCGCGATCGCGATCTTCACTCCGGTGACCTCGTCGGCCACGGCGTCGATGCGGGCGCCGAGCTTCTCCTCGACGGAGTCGATGCGGGCTTTGAGCTTCTCCTCGACCGCGTCGATGCGGGCGCTGAGCTTCTTGTCGACGGTGTCGATGCGCTCGTCGATGTGGCGCACCATCCAGGCGAAACCCGCGAACAGGCTCGCCCCGAGGGTCAGCACGATGCCGATCGCGCTGATGACGATCGTCAAGGTCTCTGCGGACACGTACACGCTCCCATTCTGCGGCTCAGGTTCGGGATACGCCAGCAGGTTATCGAAGAAACCAATATTCTCTGTGACCAGGAAAATACGTGCTCAGCGATGGTGGACGAAGTGACCATTGCGCCGCGCTGTGGAGGAGAAGTCGCGCCGGTCAGTTCGTCGTGGAGGTCCTCTGCCGTGCCCGTGCCGTGATCAGCACGAGCACCGGCACGACGGCGCACAGCGCGGCCGAGACGATCAGCGTCGTGCTCGATGCCGGGTCGCGGCCGATCAGCAGCACAAGGCTCGGGACGAACGTGCCGCCCACGGCTCCGCACGCCACCAGGGTGCCCGTCACGGCGGCGCTGCGCGCGGCGTCGAGACGGTCGAGTGCGAGTCCGAGGATGAGGCCGTAACTCGGAGCCAGGAGAACCACGGATGCCGCGAGGGCGACGAGTGCGCCCGCGGGCGCATCGTTCACCAGCAGCCCCGCGGCCGTCATCAGACAGGCGGCGCCGATGGTACCCACGGCCAGGATCGCGATCGGCGACACCGCGCGGCGTCGGAGCCCGGCGGCTCCGAACCGGCCGACGGCCATCAGCGCCCAGAAGGCGGAGGTCCCGAGAGCGGCGGCGGCAGGGTCGAGGGTGAGTGCTCGCGCCGGGATGACCGCCGACCATCCGGACAGCACGGTCTCGACGCCGACGTACAGCGGCAGGGCGATCGCAAACGGCAGAAGCGGGAGCAGCGCCCGCACGTCGCGTCGCGCAGGCGCATCGGACGCGGATGCCGACCCCTCGCGCCCTCCGGCGAGCAGGGCGATGGTCCCGAGGGGGACGACGGCGAGGATGCTGAGCGCCGGAAGTGCGCCGGATCCCGCGGCGACGGCGAGGGGGGTGAGCGCGGCGCAGACGGCCACGGTGCCCATGAGCGCGCTGAGCAGCCCGGTCGCGCTGCCGGTCGCCGCGGCCTTGGCGGCGACGGACCCCGCGGCCTCGACGAGCCCGAACCCGAGTCCTGCCAGCGCGGCGGCGGCGATGAAGAGCGCAGGGTCGCCCGCCCACGCGGCGGCGACCAGAGCGCCCGCCTGGAGCGCGCTGCCGAGGATCAGTGTCACTCGCGCGGGGCGCCGCACGAGCAGCGGTCCGGAGAGCAGCACGCCGACGAGGAGCCCGGCGAACAGCGCCGGCACGGCGGCGCTGAGCTCGGCCGACAGCATCCGCTCCGCCGACGGCAGCACCGCGGGGATGAACGCCGCGGTCACGCCGAGGCTCGCGAAGGCGGCGAAGAGCCCCGTGCGGTCGCGGCTGCTCGTCACGCGCCGCCCGCTCTGACGCGGTGCACGGCGGCGTAGGTGTCGCGGAGCGCCTCCATCGAGCGGTCGTAGTTCGACTGGGCGACGCCGATGAAGATGCAGTCGACGACCATGAGCTGGGCGATCCGGCTGCCGAGGGCCCCGGAGCGGAACCCGGTCTCCCTGGCCGCCGTGGTGAGCACGATGTCGGCCTGGTCGGCGAGGGGGGCTCCGGCGTGGTTCGTGATCGCGATCGTCGTCGCTCCCGCGCGGCGGGCGAGCAGGAGGAACTCGATCGTGTCGGTCGTCGAGCCGCTGTGCGAGACCGCGATGGCGACGTTGCCGGGGCCGAGGGTGGCCGCCGACGTCCACGCGGCATGCGGGTCGGACCAGTCCAGGGCGGTCCGGCCGATGCGGGTGAGCTTGCGCTGCAGATCGAGCCCGACGATCGAGCTCGCGCCGACGCCGAAGATGTCGACCCTCGACGTGGAGTTGATCGCGTCGACGGCCGCGCGCAGCGCGTCGGTGTCGAGCACCTTGGCGGTGTCGGCCAGGGACAGGGTCTCGGCGAGCGACACCTTCGCGACGATGTCGGCGAGGGTGTCGTTGCGGTCGATGTCGCCGGAGACGTCGGGGAGGGCCGCCGTGTCGAAGGTCTCGCGCTCCACGTCGCGCAGGACGTGGTTGCGCAGCTCACGCACGTGGTCGTAGCCGAGCCGCTTGCAGAAGCGCACGACCGAGGTGGTCGAGGTGTCGCACCGCTGCGCCAGCTCGGCGATGGACAGCCCGGCCGTCTCGGCGGGGCTCGCGAGGAAGAGATCGGCGATCCGCTGCTCGCTGGGGCGCAGCTCGGGGCGGATCGCGCGCATGCGCACGAGAACAGGGTGCCCGCCGGCGTCGTCGAGGGCGGCGTGATGGGGCATGGAGGTCTCCGATCGATGTTTCATAACACTAGAGGAACTTCTGTTACATAAGAAGTGACTTTCGTGTACTTTTAGTACCACCAAGACCGACGATGTTCGCGGGCGAGCAGGCGCAAGCGCCTCCCCGACGCCACGGCGACGCGTCCCAGCCAGCAGGAGGAATCAGCAATGAGCACAGCACGGCGGGCGTCACTGGGCGCTCTCACCGCGACGGGCGCCATCTTGGCCCTCGTCATGACCGGGTGCTCCGCCCCGGCATCCGATCCGTCCCCCTCGGAGGACACCGCAGGCGGCGATCTCGTCATCGGCGTCACCAGCGACCCCGACACCCTGTTCCCCTGGAAGGCCACGCAGTTCCAGGCCGTCAACGTGCTGCAGAACCTCTACGGCACGCTCACCGAGTTCGACGAGGAGCTCAACGTCGTCCCCGGGCTGGCCGAGTCCTGGGACGTCTCGGAGGACGGGCTCACCGTCACCCTCAAGCTTCGCGAGGGCGTGACCTTCGCCGATGGCAGCACGTTCGGATCCGAGGACGTGAAGTACTCGCTCGACGCGATCGCCCTCGAGGCCACCGCCGCCGTCGCACGCAGCTCGCTCGCGTCGGTCACGGCCGTCGAGGCGACCGACGAGTCGACCGTGACGCTCACGCTGAGCGCCCCCGACGCCGCGCTTCCCGCCAACCTCGCCGTGATCAACATGGCGATGCTCTCCTCGGACGACACCGAGGAGGCGCTGAACACGACGCCGAACGGCACCGGACCCTTCGTCCTCGAGGACCGTTCGCCGAGCCAGTCGCTCACGCTCGCGAAGAACGACGACTACTGGGGCGACGCCGCGCTGCTCGACACGGTCGAGTTCCGCGTCATCCCCGACGAGTCCTCGATCGTCTCGGCGATGCAGTCCGGCAACGTCCAGCTCGCCGTGTTCGACGACCCGCTGGTCGCCCAGACCGCCGAGGGCGCGAACGTCGAGGTCGCGACGACCCCGCAGCTGAGCTACCACGCCCTGCAGCTGAACGCGACGCGCGGCGACCTCGCCGACGTCAACGTGCGTCTCGCCATCCAGTGCGCGATCGACCGTCAGGAAGTCCTCGACACCGCCGCCCTCGGCGAGGGCGAGGTCACCGGGCCGATCACGTCGCCGGCGTACAAGTCCGACCCCGACGCGCGCCCGTGCCCGGAGCGCGACCTCGACAAGGCGGCCGAGTACCTGAAGAAGGCGGGCAAGGAAGACGGCGTCACGATCAACGCGATCGTCTCGCAGGGCGAGTACGCCACCTCGGTGAACGAGGCCCAGAACCTCAAGGCCCAGCTCGCCGACGCCGACATCACCCTCGAGATCGAGGTGCTCGAGTCCGGTGCGTTCGTCGACCGCTGGATCGCCGCGGACTTCGATGCCGCGGTCGCCCTCAACGGCGGACGCCCCGACCCCGACGGCATGTACGGCCGGTACTTCACCAGCACCGGAAACCTGAACAAGGTCGCCGGCTACTCCTCGCCCGAGCTCGACGCGCTGTTCGCCGAGGGCCGTCAGACGGCGGATGCCGATGAGCGCAAGGACATCTACGCGCAGGTCTCCGAGAACCTCGAGGACAACGCCGCGTGGATCTGGCTGTTCACCAGCTACACCTACACCGCGACGGCGTCGTCCGTCGACGGCTTCGTTCCGATGGTGAACGGTTCGCTCCAGTACCTGCGGACGACCTCCATCAAGTAGCGGACGGATGCGGCGCCGGTGCACGACCGGCCGGCGCCGCCTCCTCCCCGACGACAGGCAGCCTCACACTCGCATGTTCAGACAGATCCTCCGCAACACCGTGCTGCGCCGCATCCTCGCAGCCCTCGGCACGCTCCTCGGCGTGGCCGTATTCGTCTTCCTGATGCTGCGCGCCATCCCCGGCGACCAGATCAGCTCGGGCCTCGGCACCGAGGCCGCCGCCCTCACACCCGCGCAACGCGCCGCTCTCGAGGCCTACTACGGTCTCGACCAGCCGCTGTTCGTGCAGTTCTTCTCGTGGCTCGGCAACATCTTCACCGGCAACCTCGGCTTCTCGTCGCGGGCGCAGACCAGCGTGCTCGACCTCACTCTCGCCGCACTACCGGTGACCTTCGAGCTCGCGATCTTCTCGATCGTGATCGCCCTCGCCATCGGCATCCCGCTGGGCATGCTCTCCGCCTCGAAGCCCGACTCGGTCCGCGACGGCTTCGGCCAGGTCGTCGGGCTCGCCGGGCTCTCGATCCCCGCGTTCCTGCTCGGCACCGCGCTCCTCGCGATCCTGGCCTCCTCGTTCGGGTTCAACCCCAACGGTCAGGGCTTCGTCACGCTGTTCCAGGACCCGCTGCTGAACCTCCAGCAGATGCTGCTCCCCTCGATCGTCCTCGGCTTCGGCATCGCCGCCCCGATCATGCGGACCACGCGCACCGCGGTGCTGGAGATCCGCGCCAACGACTTCATCCGCACGGCGCGCGCGAAGGGCGTGCCACCGCGTCGCCTCCAGATCCGGCACGTGCTGCGCAACGCGCTCGTGCCGATCGTCACCATGACGGGCCTGCAGTTCGGCTACCTCCTCGGCGGTGCGGTCGTGGTGGAGCAGATCTTCTCCCTCCCCGGCATCGGCCGCCAGGTGCTCCTCGGCATCCAGCAGAAGGAGTACGCGCTCGTGCAGAGCACCGTGCTGGTGATCGCGCTCGCGTTCGTCATCGTCAACCTGCTCACCGACCTGCTGTACCGGGTCATCGATCCTCGGGTGCGTGCCGCATGACCGACATCTCTCAGACCCCTGCTCTCGCGCCCGGCGGCGGACGCACGATGGAGCGCGTGCGGCTGCTGCTGCGCAGCAGGAGCGGTCTCACCGGACTCGTCATCGTCGTTCTCCTCGGTGTGCTCAGCATCGTCTCGGCGTTCGGGCTGCTGCCGTTCGATCCACTCGCACAGGACCCGCCGTCGCGCCTGCAGCCGCCGTCGGGTGCACACTGGTTCGGCACCGACCAGTTCGGCCGCGATGTGTTCTCCCGCGTGGCCGCCGGCGTCGCGAACTCCGCCCTGATCTCGCTCGTCGCCGTCGCCTTCGCCACGGTCGTCGGCACGGTGTGCGGTCTGATTGCCGGCTTCTACCGCGGCTTCTCCGACGGTGCGATCACGGCGGTCACGAACGTGCTCTTCGCCTTCCCGCCGCTGCTGCTGGCCCTCTCGCTGGCCTCGGTGTTCGAGCGCAACTGGTTCACGATCGCCGTGGCCATCGCGATCGTCTACGTGCCGATCTTCATCCGGGTGACCCGCGGTCCCGTACTGTCGCTCCGCGAGGTCGAGTACGTCAAGGCCGCGAAGAGCACCGGACAGAGCCGCATGGCGACCATGTTCCGCCATGTGCTGCCCAACATCACGTCGATCATCATCGTGCAGGTGACGCTCTCGCTGTCGTGGGCCGTGCTCACCGAGGCGTCGCTGAGCTTCCTCGGCCTGGGGACGCCGCCGCCGGCACCGTCGCTCGGATCGATGATCTTCGAGGCGCGCACGCTCGTGACCATCGCCCCCTGGACGATGATCGCCCCCGGCGTGATCGTGGTCCTCCTCGTGGTGGGCCTGAACCTGCTCGGCGACGGACTGCGCGACAGTCTCGACCCGCGGAACAGGGGCAAGCGATGACGATGGAGGATCTCGGCGGACTCGCCACCGAGGCGAGCGACCCGCGGTACGCGGAACTCGACCTGATGAGCGTCGCCCAGCTCGCGCAGACCATGAACGACGCGGATGCCACGGTGCCCGGTGCCGTGCAGCGGGCGCTCCCGCGGATCGTCCCAGCGATCGAGGCGACCGCGGAGCGCATGGCTCGCGGCGGGCGGCTCGTCTACGTGGGCGCCGGCACGCCGGGACGCATCGGCGTCGTGGACGCGTCGGAGTGCCCGCCGACGTTCAGCACGCCGCCGGAGCTCGTCTTCGCGATCATGGCCGGCGGACCGGGAGCGATCGTGAATCCGGTCGAGGGTGCCGAGGACGACGCCGACGCCGGTGCGAACGCCATCGACGAGGCGGCCATCGGACCGCTCGACACCGTGATCGGCATCGCCTCCAGCGGACGCACGCCCTACGTCGTGGCCGCGATCCGGCGCGCGCGTGAGCGCGGCGCACTGACCGTCGGACTCTCCTGCAACACGGCGACGATCCTCAGCGCCGCCGCGGAGCACGGCATCGAGGTCGAGGTCGGCCCCGAGGTGCTCTCCGGCTCGACGCGCCTCAAGTCGGGCACCGCGCAGAAGCTGGTGCTCAACATGTTCTCGACCATCGTCATGGTGCGGAACGGCAAGGCCTACGGCAACCTCATGGTCGATCTGAAGGCGACCAACCACAAGCTCCGCGAGCGCGCCACCCGCATGGTGCAGTCGATCGCGGGCGTCGATCGGGATGCCGCGGTCGGCGCGCTCGAGACGGCGGGCTACGACGTGAAGATCGCGTCGATCATGCTCCGCCGCGGCGAGGACCTCGCCGCGGCCACCGCACGGATCACCGCCGCCGACGGCCGGCTGCGGACAGCACTGGAGGAGAACTGATGCGCGTCCTGGGACTCATCTCCGGCACCTCGCACGACGGGATCGATGCGGCCGTCGTGGACTTCACGGCGAGCGACGCCCCCTCGGCATCCGGTGTCGCTCTGCAGGGCACCGTCCTCGCCTCGACGAGCGTGCCGTACGCCCCCGAGCTGCGCGCCCGGCTGATCGCCGCGCTCCCGCCCGCGCAGACCACGCTCGCCGAGGTCGCCGAGCTCGACACGCTCATCGGACAGGCGTTCGCCGAGGTCGCCGCCGACATCTCCGCCGAGATCGGCGGCGTCGACGCGGTCTGCTCGCACGGACAGACCGTCTACCACTGGGTCGACGGCGCGCACGCGCTCGGAACGCTGCAGATCGGGCAGCCCGCCTGGATAGCCGAGCGCGTCGGCGCCCCGGTCGTCTCCGACATCCGCATCCGCGACATCACGGCGGGTGGACACGGCGCACCCCTGGTCTCGTTCCTCGATGAGCTGCTGCTGCGCACGCACGCCGGCGTCTCGGCGGCCCTGAACCTGGGCGGCATCTCCAACATGACGGTGGTGCGCCCCGACGGCCTCGTCGCGTACGACATCGGCCCGGCGAACGCGCTCGTCGACGCGGTCATCGTCGAGCAGGGTCTCAACCCGCTCGGGTACGACGACGACGCCAGGATCGCGCGCACCGGGCGCGTGGACGACGCGCTGCTCGCGGCGCTGCTCGCCGACCCGTACTACGCGCTGACCCCGCCGAAGAGCACGGGCAAGGAGCACTTCCACCTCGGTTACGTGCACGAGCACCTCGCGGCGCAGGGGCGCGAGATCCCGGTCGAGGACGTCGTGCGCACGCTCACCGAGCTCACGGTGCAGACCGTCGCCCGCGACGTGACGGCGGCCGGCATCGAGTTCCTCGCGGTGTCAGGAGGCGGATGCCGCAATCCGCTGATCCTCGACGGACTGCGCTCCGCTCTGCCCGGCACGCGGGTCGTCCTCGCGGACGAGCTCGGCGCCCCGGCCGACAGCAAGGAGGCAATCCTCCTCGCGCTCATCGGCTGGTGCACGATGCACGGCGTCTCGGCCATCGTCCCCGGCGGCACCGGGGCGAGGGAACCGCGCATCCTCGGCACGATCACCCCGGGTGCCGGTCCGCTCGTGATGCCGCGGCCGGTCTCCGGCATCGACTCCCTCACGCTCGCGGAGGCCGCGGCATCGTGAACGTCGAGGTGCGCCCTGCGACCCCGGACGACCTGTCCGGGGTGCTCGGCGTGTTCCTGGGATGCTGGCGGGAGAGCTACCGCGGCATCCTGCCGGCATCCGCGATCGACGCGATGACCGATGAGCGCGCCGAGGCCCTGTGGCGACGGGTGCTGGCCGACCCGGTCGGCGAGGTGCTGGTCGCCGAGGCCGACGGCGAGGTCGTCGGCCTCACCCGCTACGCCGTCAGCGACGGCGAGGGGGCGGTGCACTCGCTGTACGTCTCGCCGCGCACGCACGGCGGCGGAGTCGGCACCGCGCTGCTGTCGACGGCTGTCGAGGCTCTCCGCGCGGCGGGGGCGGATGCCGCCACGCTCTGGGTCTTCGCGGCCAACGCGCCCTCCATCGGCTTCTACGAGTCCCGCGGCTGGCAGGCCGACGGAACGACCCGCACCCAGCCCGACTTCGGCGAGCCGGAGCAGCGGATGCGCAGGGAGTGGGCATGAGCGTCGTGGAGCGGATGCGCGTGCTGCGGGTGTCTTCGCCGCTGGTGCGGCCCTTCGTCACGGCGGTGCGCCGCACGGATCGCCTCGACGTGGTGCTCGTCGAGGCGACCGATGCGGATGGCCGCGTCGGCTGGGGCGAGGCGGCGGTGAGCTGGCGTGTCACGGGGGAGAGCCCGCAGAGCGTCGCCGCCGCCGTCGCCGGTCCGCTCGGTGACATCGTCGGCGGACGGGGAGCAGGGGACCCCGCGCTGGCCGACGACCTCGCGCGGTCGATCTGGGGGAATGCGGCCGCTCGCAGCGCGGTCGCCTGCGCGGTCGCGGATCTCGCCGCGCGGCAGCGGGGGCTGTCCGTCGCGGGGGCGCTTCTGGGGAACGGCGCGACGGCGCCGTCGCGCCTCCGCACGGACATGACGCTGTCGACCGCCGCCCCCGCGGAACTGGCGGAGCAGGCGATCGCGCACGTCGCGGCGGGATTCGGCTGCCTCAAGATCAAGGCTTCCGCCGAGCACGACACGGTCGCAGGGGTCCGCGCGGTGCGCGCAGCGATCGGCCCCGCGATCACGCTGCGGATCGACGCGAACCAGGCGTGGGACGTCGACACGGCGATCCGCGTCATCCGCAGCTGCGAAGACGAAGGGCTCGACATCGAGCTGGTCGAGCAGCCCGTCGCGGCATCCGACCTCGAAGGGCTGGCGAACGTCACGGCGGCTGTCGGCACCCCGGTCATGGCCGACGAGGCCGTGCGCACCGAACGCGACGTCCGGGCCATCGCGGACCGCGGCGCCGCCGACCTCGTGAACATCAAGCTGGCGAAGACCGGCGGTCCGACCGAGGCCGTCGCGGCGGCCCGTGCCGCGAGGGAAGCCGGGCTCGGCATCGTGTTCGGCTGCATGATGGAGTCTCCGGTCGGGGTCACCGCCACCGCGCATCTCGCCGCGGCCCTGGCCCCCGAGGTCGTGCACGATCTGGACGCGGCGCTCTGGCTCCGGCGGTCGCCCGTCACGGGCGGCATCCGTTCCGAGGCTGACGTGCTCATGCTCGGAGACGGGCGCGGTCTCGGCATCGACGCGCTCGCGTCCGACGCCGAAGCCGATGTCCTCGCCGACATCCGGGTCCACCAGGGGGCGTGCGCATGAGCGCCGCGCAGGCCGTCGAGACCGTGATGGCAGGGCGCTCCGCTCCGGCCGGGGTCGTGGTCGGCATCGCGTCGCCGTCCGGACGCGACGTGGCCGCCGGCGGTCACGCCGACGTCGCGGGAACGCCGATGACGGTGAAGACCGCGTTCGACATCGCCTCCGTGACCAAGGTTGCCGCGACCACGACGGCCGTGCTCGCCCTGGTCGGCCGCGGCGACCTCCGGTTCGACGACCTCGTCGCACGCTTCCTTCCCGGCACCGCGTGCGCGCCGCAGACGACGCTCCGCCACCTGCTGCAGCATCGCGCCGGTCTCTGGGAATGGCAGCCGCTGTATCTGGACCCGCGCGACCCGGTCGCCGCGATGGACGCCCTGCCCCTGCGCTACGCACTCGACGAGGGGCGCCACTACTCCGATCTCGGCTTCCTCCTGCTCGGCCGCATCGTCAACGCCGTCACGGGTATGCCGCTGGTTGCCGCGGTCCGCGACCTCGTGACCGCACCGCTCGGACTCGACCGCACGGGCTTCGGGCCCGTGGCGCCCCCGGTCGCATCGACCGCGGTCGGCGACATCGCGGAACGCCGCATGGTGGCCACGGGTGAGCCCTATCCGATCCTCACCTCCCGACGCCACTTCGCCTGGCGCGAGGAGGAGATCACCGGGGCGGCAAACGACGGCAACTGCTTCCACGCCTTCGACGGGATCGCCGGGCACGCCGGACTCTTCAGCACCGCCGACGACCTGCTCACGCTCGGCACGGCGCTCGCCGCACCCGAGCAGCACACCGACCTGTGGAATCCGGATGCCGTCGCCGAGCTGTTCCGCGACGGACCCGACCCCGGCCAGGCGCTCGGCTGGCGCAGCGACACGGTCCGGGTCGACGCCCACGAACAGCGGATGCTGTGGCACCCCGGCTTCACCGGCTGCGCCCTCGGCATCATCCCGGGCGCCGGCACGGCCGTCGTGATGCTCGGCAACCGCCTCCTCGCCGCCGAACCGGCCCCGACGGAGACCCTGTGGCGATCAGCTCTCCCCGCACTCCTGGGCGACCAGACATCCCGTGACACCGCGACTTCCCGTGAAACCGAAGGAACGAGAACACCATGAGCATCACCGAGCCCGTGCTGAGCATCAAGGGCCTGGCGGTCGCCTTCCGGATCGGCTCCGAGCTGGTCACCGCGATCAGCGACGTCAGCATCGACGTCGCCGCGGGCGAGACGGTCGCCGTGGTCGGCGAGTCCGGATCCGGGAAGTCCACCACGGCTGCGGCCGTCAACCGGCTCCTCCCGGACAACGGCGTGATCACCGCCGGCAGCGTCCGCTTCGACGGGCGCGAGCTCACCGAGCTGGGCGAGAACGCGATGATCTCGCTGCGCGGCGCGGGGATCGGCCTCGTCCCGCAGGACCCGATGTCGAACCTCGACCCGCTCATGCGGGTCGGCGACCAGATCGGCGAGGCTCTCGAGGTGCACGGCCGCACGTCGGGCGACGCCACGACGGCCCGGGTCGTCGAGCTGCTCGAGATGGTCGGGATCGCGGATGCCGCGAACCGCGCGCGCCAGTACCCGCACGAGTTCTCCGGCGGCATGCGCCAGCGCGTGCTGATCGCCATGGGGCTCGCCTGCACGCCGCGGCTGCTCATCGCCGACGAGCCGACCTCCGCTCTCGACGTCACCGTGCAGCGCCGCATCCTCGACCAGCTCGACGAGCTGACCGACGAGCTCGGCACCGCGGTGTTCCTCATCACGCACGACCTGGCGCTCGCCGCCGAGCGCGCGGACCGCATCGTGGTGATGTTCCGCGGCAAGATCGTCGAAGAGGGCACCTCGGCCGAGGTGCTCGGCAACCCGCAGCACGAGTACACCCGGCAGCTGCTCGCGGCCGCGCCCAGCCTCGCGTCCCGTCGCGACCCGCTGCCGCAGCGCGAATCGGTCGCGTCGGAGACGCCGTTCGTCGAGGTACGGGACCTCCGCAAGGAGTTCGCGCTGCGCTCGCCGAAGCCGGGCGAGGCACAGAGCTTCACCGCCGTCGACGGCGTGAGCTTCTCGATCCGTCGCGGCACGACCGTGTCGATCGTCGGCGAGTCGGGCTCGGGCAAGTCGACGACCGCGAACATGGTGCTGGGTCTCGAGGACGTCACATCGGGATCGATCCTGTTCGACGGCCTCGACCTGACCGGACTCCGCCGCAAGGAGCTCTTCGCGCTGCGCCGGAGGGTCCAGCCGGTGTTCCAGAACCCCTACGCCTCGCTCGACCCGCGCTACACGGTCGAGCAGTCGATCGCGGAGCCCCTGCGGGTGCACCGCATCGGCACCGCGACCACCCGGCACGCCCGCGTCCTGGAGCTCCTGGAGCAGGTCGCTCTTCCCTCGGCCATGGCCGAGCGCCTGCCGCACGAGCTCTCGGGCGGGCAGCGGCAGCGCGTGGCCATCGCCAGGGCGCTCGCCCTCGAGCCGGAGCTAGTGGTCCTCGACGAAGCGGTGTCGGCCCTCGACGTGCTGGTGCAGGCGCAGATCCTCGACCTGCTCGCCGACCTCCAGCGACGTCTCGGGCTCAGCTACCTGTTCATCAGCCATGACCTCGCGGTCGTGCGGATGATCTCCGACGAGGTGCACGTCATGCAGCGGGGCGTCGTCGTGGAGAGCGGAACGCCGGAGCGCATCTTCGACGATCCGCAGCATCCGTACACGAAGGAGCTGCTGGCGGCGATCCCGGGGGCCTCGCTGGCCTCCTGAGCGCTGCGGTCAGCGCTTCGGGTCGTCCTCGTCCCAGGGGCCTTCCCACCAGTTGCCGCCGCGGACGTCACCCTGACCGCCGCGTCGGCGGGAGCGCACGAACTGCACGATGATCACCGTCAGTGAGCTGAGCAGGATCAGGAAGACGACGAGGAACAGCACGTCGCTCTGGTTCATGGGCGTTTCCCCTCCGCGGCATCCGCCACGATCTTCGCGATGCGCGCCGACCGCGTATCGGGCCGCTTCGCCATCGCGATGTGCGTGAGTCCGAACTTCTTGACCGACTTGGGGAACGCGTCCCAGTTCTCCCGCGCCGAGGGCACGGCGTCGAGCGCCGCGGCGAACTCGTCGGGCTCGATCCCGGCCTCCGGCCCGTCGAGCAACGTCCAGGACCCGTTCGCCTTCGCGACCTCCAGGACGCGGATGCCGGCCGGCGCGAGCAGCCCCTCCGCCTCGAGCAGGGCGATGCGCGCCTTGTTCGTCGCGGCCCATCCGCTGCCGGGGCGGCGCGGCGAGAACCACTGTCCGTTGGCCCGGTCGTCGCTTCCCTCGTCGAAGACGCGCACCGGGCCGTCGATCCATCCGAAGCAGAGCGCCTGCCGCACGGCGTCCTCGTAGCCGACGCCGCCGGCGTCCGTGCCACGCACGCTCAGGAGCCAGACGCCGGCCGCGCGTTCGTGGTTCTCCTCCAGCCAGGCGCGCCATGCCGCGGCATCCGCCGCGCGGATCCGCTCGCCCTCGTCAAGCGCGCCCACAGGTCACTTCTTCGTCTTGACCGTCGTGATCGTGTCGGTGATCCGCGGCAGCAGGTCGGCGACCGACTGCACGATCTCGTCGGGTCGGAACGGGTACTTCTCGATCTCGGCCTGGTCGCTGATGCCGGTGAGAACGAGGACCGTGTGCAGGCCCGCCTCGATGCCGGCGACCACGTCGGTGTCCATGCGGTCGCCGATCATGCCGGTGCGCTTCGAGTGCGCGCCGATCTTGTTCAGCGCGGAGCGGAACATCATCGGGTTCGGCTTGCCGACGACGTAGGGCTCCTTGCCCGTGGCCTTCGTGATGAGGGCGGCGATCGCCCCCGTCGCCGGCAGCGGGCCGTCGGCGCTCGGTCCGGTCGCGTCGGGGTTCGTGACGATGAAGCGCGCGCCGCCGATGATGAGGCGGATGGCCTTCGTGATGGCCTCGAACGAGTAGTTGCGCGTCTCGCCGACGACGACGAAGTCGGGGTTCGTCTCGGTCATGATGAAGCCGGCGTCGTGCAGGGCGGTGAGGATGCCGGCCTCGCCGATCACGAACGCCGAGCCGCCGGGGAGCTGCTGCTGCAGGAACGACGCGGTGGCGAGGGCCGAGGTCCAGATCCGCTCCTCCGGCACGTGCAGACCGCTCGTGCGGAGGCGTGCGGACAGGTCGCGGGCGGTGAAGATCGAGTTGTTGGTGAGCACCAGGTACGGGATGCCGGCGGTCTCCCAGCCGGCGAGCAGCTCGGATGCTCCGGGGATGGCGTCGTTCTCATGGACGAGCACGCCGTCCATGTCGGTGAGCCAGCATTCGATGTCGTCTCGTTGGGCCATGTGCACAGCCTAGAGGGACGGGGTGACCACCGGAGGTCGTTCTAGGCCGAGAGCCAGACCACGTCGTCGCTGCCGTCCGGAAGCACGGTGTCCGTCTCGCCGAGGCGCACGCCGTCGGCGGTCACGGCGAGGGTGGTGCCGATCTCCACTCCCGCGCCCTCCAGGGCGCGGAGGAGATCCGGATCCCGGTCGTCCACCCGGAGCACGTGGCCCACGTGGCCGGCGGGGGCATCCGCCAACAGTACGAAGGGTTCGCGCTCGACCACTCCGGAGGCGTCGGGGATCGCATCGCCGTGCGGGTCGAACCGCGGGCGGCCCAGTCGCTCGTCGATGCCCTCGAGCAGTCGGTCGCTGATCGTGTGCTCGAGCACCTCGGCCTCGTCGTGCACCTCGTCCCAGCCGTAGTCGAACTCGCGCACGAGCCACGTCTCGATCAGGCGGTGGCGGCGCACCATCGCGAGGGCCCGCTGCGTCCCGGCATCCGTCAGCCGCACCGCGCCGTAGGGCACGTGCGAGACGAGGCCTGCGGCCGCGAGCTTCTTCACCATCTCGGTGACCGAGGAAGGGGCGATGCCGAGCTTCCCGGCGAGGACCGACGGGGTTATCGGCGCGTCCTGCCATTCGGTGTGGGCGTAGACGGTCTTCAGGTAGTCGTCTGCTGCGGGGGAAGCCACGGGAGCCAGTCTAAATGAGGGTGGGGGCGGCCCTCAGTTCGCGACCGCGACCAGCACGCCCCAGGCGACCTGCCCCGCGAAGAAGATGACGAGGAATCCGAGGAGGGCCGCGGCCAACGACAGACGTCCGTCGTAGTCGGGGACCTCGGCGATGCCGACCCGACGGGCGCGGAACGACAGCACGAGCGTCGCGATGCCGAGCGCGAGCTGCACCCACGGGCCGCCGACCGGCAGCACCTGCGGGAACGCGATCAGCAGGCCGCCGATGACACCGGCGGCGAGTCCGCTCCAGCTGAGGAGGCGGACGTTGCGGCGGGCGGTGTCGGCGGACATGACACCGAGCCTATCCGCGCCGCGGACCGCGTTTTTTCAAGCGCCGGTGAGCACCAGCCAGAGCAGCGCGCCGTTCAGCGCGATCAGCAGGACGGATGCCACGATCCCGGCTGCCGTCGTCCACACCCGGTTGGCCCAGGCGCCGAGGGTGCGGCGCTGCGCCGTGAGCGCCACCAGGGGGATGAGCGCGAACGGGATGCCGAACGACAGCACCACCTGGCTGAGGACGAGGGCGAGAGTCGGATCCACGCCGATCCCGAGGATCACGAGCGCCGGGATCAGGGTCACCAGGCGGCGGGCGAGCAGGGGGATGCGCACGTGCAGCAGGCCGTGCATGATCTCGGCGCCCGCGTACGCGCCGACCGAGGTCGATGCCAGGCCGGAGGCGAGCAGGCCCACGGCGAAGAAGGTGGCGACGACGGGACCGAGACCGGCGGCAAGGGCCGCGTGGGCGCCCTCCAGCGAATCGGTCCCCTCGACACCGGCGAGGTTCGCCGCGGCCAGCAGCAGGATGCCGAGGTTCACGGAGCCCGCGATGACCATGGCGATCAAGACGTCCCAGCGGGTGGCCGTGAGGAGGCGGCGGATGCGCGAGGTCTCGGTGCGCACCGCTTCGTCGCCCGCGTGCGAGGTCGTCGCGCCGAAGCGGTCGCGGGCGAGGGAGGAGTGCGCGTAGATCGCGTGCGGCATGATCGTCGCGCCCAGGATGGATGCCGCGAGAAGCACGGATCCCGTCCCCTCGAAGCGGGGCACGAGGCCGCCGACGACGCCCGCGGGGTCCGGCGGGGCCACGAAGACACCCGCCACGAAGCCCACCGTGATGATGACCATCAGTCCGATGATCACGAACTCGAAGGGGCGCGCGCCGCGACGGCTCTGCACGGCCAGCAGGATCATCGACACGGCACCCGTGATGACGCCGCCCAGCAGCAGCGGGATGTCGAAGAGCAGGTAGAGCGCGACCGCACCGCCGATGACCTCGGCGAGATCGGTCGCCATCGCCACCAGCTCGGCCTGCAGCCAGTATGCGCGGCGGCCCCACGGTCGCCGCAGCCGGGTGCCCAGCACCTCGGGCAGGCTCTGGCCCGTGACGACGCCGAGCTTCGCGGAGAGGTACTGGATCAGCCAGGCCATCACGTTGCCGGCGAGTACGACCCAGACCAGGAGGTAGCCGTACTGGGCGCCCGCCGTCATGTTGCTCGCGACGTTGCCGGGGTCGAGGTACGCGACGCCCGCGACAAGGGCGGGGCCGAGGAGCCACAGGCTGCGGGGCGCAGTGGTGCGGGGAGCGGTGCGGACGGACGGTGTCAGCACTGACGGAGGATTTTTAGGCACACCGAAATCATAGCGTGTTTTCGGTGTGCCTAAAAGTGGGGACGGTGCCTGCTCGGGTTCACTTGTCGGGCGACACGCCAGATGTCGGACCGAATCGGCGATGGCGTCCGACATCTGGCGTGTCGGCCGACATCTGTACTGGCGGATAGCCTGGCGTGATGGATGAGCAGACGGCCGCACCGGATGCCGAACCGACCTCGCACACCGGTTCGGTGGCGCAGCCCGGGTACGGTGTCGGGCCCTGGCCGGGTGGGCCGGATGCCTGGCCGGTGGGCGACCGCTACGACCCCGACCTGCTGGCGGCGGGCGACACCCGCAACGTCATCGACCGCTACCGCTACTGGCGCATGGAGGCGATCGTCGCGGATCTCGACACCCAGCGGCATCCGTTCCACGTCGCGATCGAGAACTGGCAGCACGACATGAACATCGGCTCGATCGTGCGCAGCGCCAACGCGTTCCTCGCCGATACCGTGCACATCATCGGTCGCCGCCGCTGGAACAAGCGCGGCGCCATGGTCACGGACCGCTACCAGCACGTCGTGCACCATGAGGACGTCGAGACGTTCGCGGCGTGGGCCGCCGAGCAGAGCATCCCGATCATCGCGGTCGACAACGTCGAGGGGGCGGTGCCGGTGGATCGCGCCGACCTTCCGCAGACGTGCGTGCTGCTGTTCGGTCAGGAGGGGCCCGGACTGTCGGCGGAGGCGCTCGCCGCGGCATCCGCCCATATCGAGATCACGCAGTACGGCTCGACGCGCTCGATCAACGCCAGTGCGGCGGCGGCCGTGATCATGTACGAGTGGTGCCGGAGATACGCGGACTGATCGCGT
>Ga0307406_10000659_pt1 | contig 19536 bp, 12 predicted proteins | sample 322Cmetagenome_3_FD_203706 | JGI IMG/M metagenome (GOLD analysis project Ga0307406, IMG submission 203706) | Maize rhizosphere microbial communities from greenhouse at UC Davis, California, United States - 322HYB-C-2 | ecosystem: Host-associated > Plants > Roots > Rhizosphere > Soil | place...
GCACAGCGCCGAGCGGCGCTTGCCGCGAAGCTCCAGGACGGCGTGCTCCTCGCCATCGGCTCGAGAGAGCCGGTGCAGGATTACCTGTCGTTCTTTCAGAACGAGTCGTTCACGTACCTCACCGGCTACAACGAGCCGAACGCGGCGCTCGTGATGGTAAAGCGGGGCGGTCAGACGACGGCCACGCTGTTCGTCGAGGAACGCGACCCCGCCGCGGAAGTGTGGACCGGCAAGCGCTTCGGCCCCGAGGGCGCGACGAAGACGACAGGTATCGACGCACGCCCGGTAGAGCAGCTGCGACCGGTGCTCGACTCGCTGCTCGGTTCTGCGACCCAGCTGTACGTCGTGGGCAACGTGCAGTTCGGCGGGCGCCAGGGGGAGGAGCAGCGCGTGCTGTCGCCCGACGATCAGTTCGTTCGCGGCGTCGCCGCCGCACATCCGTCGGTGAAGGTGTCGTCGGCGAACATGCAGGTGTCGATGCTGCGCGGCACGAAGAGCGCGGCGGAGCTCGACCTGATTCGCAAGGCCGTCGCGATCACGGCAGACGCGCAGCGTGAGGCGATACGCGCGATCGAGCCGGGCATGTACGAGTTCGAGATCCAGGGGCTCATCGAATACACGTTCCGGCGCAATGGTGCGGATCGCCCGTCCTTCTCGACCATCGTGGGATCGGGGCCGAACTCGACGACGCTGCACTACAACGCGGACGACCGGCTGATGAATGCCGGCGAGCTGGTCGTGATGGATATCGGGGCGTCGTATCGCGGCTACGCGGCTGACGTCACGCGCACAGTCCCGATCAGCGGCACGTTCACGCCGGACCAGCGCGTGATTTACCAGATCGTTCGGGATGCCCAAGCGGCGGCGGAGCGCCAGGCGAAGCCCGGCGCGAAGGCGGAGCTCATGTCCGATTCGGCAGCGGCGGTGCTGGCCGCAGGCCTAACGAGAGTCGGGCTGATCGAGTCGCCCACGGCGACGTACGATTGCGGAACGGCGCAGCAGCCGCAGCAGTGCCCGCAGCTGAGCCTCTACTACATGCACGGGCTCGGCCACGGCATCGGGCTCGAGGTCCACGATCCCGACCAGTTCTACTTCAAGGGGACGCTGGACACCGGAAGCGCGTTCACGATCGAACCGGGGATCTACGTCCGCGAGAACCTCCTCGAGATTCTGCGGAAAACGCAGCGGAACGAGGCGCTCGCCGCCAAGCTGCGACCGGCGGTGACGACGTTCCGAAACATCGGCGTCCGCATCGAGGACGACTATCTCGTCACCGACCAGGGCCTCGAGTGGATCTCGCGCGCGCCGCGCGAGCTGAACGAGGTCGAAGCGCTCATGCGAGAAGCGCTGGCGGGTGCGCCAAAACGGGATCCCGGGAAGCTGGAGTGGTACAAACGGACGGCCGGCCCGCAAGCCCCGTAGAGAGGAATGAGCATGACGATCGTTCGGACTTCGCGCGCGCTGGCCGTCGCCGCAGCGCTCGCGTTCGCATCGCCGACACTGGCACAGTCGCGGCGCCCGATGACGTTCCAGGACTTCGCGGCGATGAAGGCGGTGTCGGACCCGCAGCTCTCGCCTGACGGCACGACGATGCTGTACGCCGTGCGCATAACGGACGTCGACGCGAATCGGCGAGCGACGACGACGTACGCCATGGCGTTAGGCGGCGGGACGGCCCGAGCCTTCCCCGATGACACGACGCGCGCGACCGAGGCGCGCTGGTCCCCCGACGGGCGCCTGGTTGCGTACACCGCCGGTGGCCAGCTGTGGGTCGCGAATGCCGATGGCAGCGGGCGAAAGCGCCTGACGACGCTCAATGGCGGCGCCAGTGGTCCGGTGTGGGCATTCACTGGCGACCGGATTGCGTTCGTCTCGGCGGTGTGGCCGGACTGCACGACCGACGCGTGCAATGCACAGAAGGACAAGGCCAAGGAAGACAACAAGGTCAAGGCGCACGTCGCCGACAACCTGATGTTCCGCCACTGGAACGCGTGGGACGAGGGCACGCGGTCGCACCTCTTCGTCGTCGGCATCGATGGTGGCGAGCCGCGTGACCTGACACCCGGCGCGAAGTACGACGTGCCACCCGGGCCATTCGGCGGCAGCGAAGCGTACGCCTTCGCGCCGGACGGAAAGGAGATCACGTACACCGCCAAGGATCAGGGGCGCGCGGACGCGTGGACGACCGACGTGAACCTGTACGTCGTCCCCGTGAGCGGCGGTGCGTCAACGGTTATTACGAAGGCGAACGTCGGCGCGGACCAGAACCCGGTGTACTCGCCGGACGGTAAGTACCTCGCGTATGCGTCACAGAAGCGTGCGGCATTCGAGTCGGACCGGTGGCGACTCATGGTCTATGATCGGGCGACGAAGACCTCGGTAGAGGCGCTGCCGTCGTGGGACCGCAACGCGGACGGCTACTGGTTCGCGCCGGACAGCAAGGCGATCTACGTGGCGACCACGGACAAAGGCCGGGACAAGCTGTACCGAGCGACGTTAGGCACGGCGGGTGTCGCGACCGGCACGCCCGCGCTGGTTGTCGGCGAGTCGAACAACGTCGGCTTCTCGTTCTCACGCGACGCGCACACGGTGGTGTGGATGCGCGACGCGACCAACCGGCCCCCGGAAGTGTTCTCGTCGTCGCTCGACGGCCCTCGCGCGACGGATGCGCGACAGGTGACGCATGTGAACGACGCGCTCGTGGCACAGCTCGCGCTCAACCCGGCCGAGGATTTCTGGTTCAAGGGTGCGGGCGGCGACAGCGTACAGGGCTTCATCGTGAAGCCACCGCAATACACGGCCGGCCAGAAGTATCCGGTGATCCTCTTGATTCATGGCGGCCCTCAGGGCGCGTGGCTGGACAACTGGCACTCGCGCTGGAACTACCAGATGTTCGCCACGACCGGTGCCGGTCTCGTGATCATCAACCCACGCGGCTCGACGGGGTACGGTCAGAAGTTCGTCGACGACGTGTCGAAGGGTTGGGGCGGTAAGGTGTACACGGACCTCATGAACGGCCTCGACGCCGCGCTCGCGCGCAACGCCTGGATGGACTCGACGCGGATGGGCGCGGCCGGCGGATCGTTCGGCGGCTACATGGTGAACTGGATCGCCGGACATACGACGCGATTCAGGGCGCTGGTGTCCCACGCCGGGCCGTTCAACCTCGAGAACATGTACGCGGCGACGGAAGAGCTCTGGTTCCCCGAGTGGGAATACGGTGGGCCCTTCTGGGATCCGAAGGCCATGCGCGAGCAGTATCGCGTCTACTCGCCCCATCTGTTCGCGGGGAAGTTCAAGACGCCGACGTTGGTGCTGAACGGCGAGCTCGATTACCGCGTGCCGTACACGGAGGGCTTGTCGATGTTCACGTCGCTCCAGCGTCAGGGGGTGCCGAGTCGGCTGGTCGTGTTCCCCGATGAGGGGCACTGGATCGGAAAACCTCAGAACCAGCGGCTGTGGTGGGGAGAGGTTCAGGGTTGGCTGACCAAATACCTGGCTCCGAGAACGGCCAGCTAACTGGTTACCGCATACTGAGTACGACGTATTGGGACAGGTAATTGGTTACTGACTGGTACGGGCTATTGGTTATTTGAACCCTCGGGAAGCTTCGCTCAGCGGAGATGAGCATCCCCGGGGGTTCAAATCACTGATAACAAATTCCAGTAACCAATTACCTGTGCTGTTGCGCCGTTCTATTGCCTAACGTTTCCCTTTCCCCTTCTTTGCGGCCGTCGTCGGATACGCCACGTCGGGCGGCGGATCCCCGTTAGGCCAGTCCGCCGCCTTGCGCGCGAAATCGGGCCGCGGCCGTGACGTCACGTACGCCGCCACATCGTAGGCCTGCTGGGGCGTCAGCGAGCCGGGCTTGTCATAAGGCATCGCGACCCGAATGAACGCCGCGGCTGTCCTCAGGCGTGCCATCCCCGCCCCGACGTTGAACGACTGGGGACCCCAGAGTGGCGGACCGACGATGGCAACGGTGGTGTCTGCCCTGCCGCCCTGACCATTCGCGCCGTGACACTGCACGCAACTGGTCGTGAACACCTCACGTCCACGCGTCGTGTCGGCTGGCAGCGGGTCGAGACGGAGCAAGCCTTGCCCCTCGACCTGCGCACCGATCGGGACGCCGTACGACAGAAATGCGAGATAGGCGACGATGTCACGCATCGGGCGGCTGTCCCGCGCCAATGCCTTGCCGTTCATGCTCCGCTCGAAACAATCGTTGATGCGATCCTCGATGATCTCGACCGTAGCGCTGCGCGGGCGATACTGGGGAAATCGCGCGTACACACCGACGAGCGGCATCTTGTTCGGCTCCTGCCCGTCGCCCATGTGGCAGCTCACGCAGCGTAATCGGTTGCCCACATGGGCCGGCAGGCTGTCACGCGTGTTGGAAAGAATCGCACGCCCGCGACGGACCGCTGCGAGGACGACCGTATCCTTGACCTCCGACTCGGCCGGCACGCGGAACGGAACGGGCCCGTTGGCTCGCGTCGCGAGTGCTGCCGCGGCGAGAACCTCCGGGCGGGTCCTGGCGGTGTCGTTTGACACGCGCGTCGCATCCTTGCGAGAGCACGCGAGCGCGCCAAGCGTCAGGCACGCGCCGAGGAAACCGACTGGTCGAACGCGACGCCTGGCGTCGCTCGATCGTGAAGCCATGGAGGAGATGGTCGACGTGCTGTTAAGATGCGTCGATCCTCGCGATTACACCAACCTGGAGCGCTTCGCAACATCGTCCATTTCGACCTTCAGCCCTAGCTATGCAGATTTCCGAGATCCCATTTGGGACGACCGATTGGGCAACGATCCCGCCCACCGAACACCGTGGCGAAACCGGCACCTCCGTGTGGCGCACCAGAGAATTCAGTCGGATCCGCGTTCGCATGGTCGAATACTCGCCCGGCTATCGCGCCGATCACTGGTGCGAGAAGGGGCATATTTTGCTCTGCCTCGCCGGCGAGCTCGAAACCGAGCTTCGCGACGGCCGGCGATTCCAGCTCCGTCCCGGCATCAGTTATCAAGTCGCCGATGGCGCCGAAGCACACCGATCCTCCAGCCTGACAGGCGCGACGCTGTTCATCGTCGATTGAGCATGGCGCCTAACGAATGCTGACGCTGCCAGGCGATCCATAGCATAGCGCGGCGCCTCCAGGAGCTCCCCGGCCATCAGCGGCCGTCGACGACCGCATCTACAGGCACTCCACGCCGGTGGCGAGCGTGCTCCACGCGGCGCCGAACAACTGTATGGCGACCATGAAGCGCGCCCCCGCCTTTCGCGCCGCCACCATGTACTGGCAGCCCGTAGCTGCCACGATGCGGACGACAGACATGCGGGTCAGCAATCGGGCCAGCAGGTCGTTTGCCCGCGGCCACAGCCAGTCGAACGGGTACACGAGGAAGTTCGTGTACGCGTCGCGTTCCGGAGCCAGCCCGCACCGTTCGAGCTCGGCGCGCAAGCGCGATGGGATGCAGAGGCGCCGTGGCATCACCGGCGGGAACGCGCTTGCGGAGGGGCCGCGACGCAGCATCGGCTTCACCGTTCGCCATGCACGCCAGACGGTCGCCTGCGCGACGTCGTGCGTAACGTGATATGGGCTGAGCCGGTTCGGGATCGAAAGCACCAGCAGTCCGCCGGGCCGAAGGACGCGGGCGATCTCGCGCATCGCCGGGATGTAATCCGGCAGCGACTCGAACACGCCGAGGCACGTCACGGCGTCGAAGCTCGCATCGGCGAACGGCAGGAACTCGGCGTCACCGCGGGAGACCTCGATCCCGCGATCATCCGCGTAGCGCTGCTTCGCGACGGCGATCATCTGTGACGACAGATCGATCCCGACTACGTCGAACTCCCGCTCGCGCAGCATCGGGAATGCGCTGCCGGTCCCGCAGCCGAGATCCAGGTTGCGCCCCTGTTCGGCGCGCAGCATGTCGGACGCGATGGACAGCTGCACAGCGAGTTTAGGGTCGTCGTCGCGCCTGGCCGCGTACCTGCCCGCCAGGGACTCGTACGCCTCGACGGTGGCCTTCTTCCACGTGGCTACGTCTTGGTGAGTCTCCATGTGCGAATCTCCCCGTTCCCCGATCCATTTCGATTCGACCGCAGGCGCGGCGGCCGCCCGGTCCGAGCGCGGCACAACGTGTGGAGCGGCTTGCCGCCAAGTCTGGCTCTCACCGACCGGCACGAGCGAGTCAATACTCGCAAGGGAATTGTGTGGAATACCGAATTGTGTGGAATACCAAGGATGGGCGTTCCAGCAAGCCTGTCGCGCTCTTTGCTGGCGCGCAACTGCGACCGTCGGGCGATGGTCCTCAGCGCCGGCCCGTCTCGATAGGCAGCTCGGACAGGCGACTCCACTCATCCCACGAACCGTCGTAGAGGCGGGCATCGCGGCCCAGGAGTCTCGCCGCGAAGTAGACGACGGTCGCCTGCTGTCCAATGTGGCAGTAGCTGATGACGCGCTTGTCAGGCGTCGCGCCGGCCGCGTCCATGAGCTTCTCCAGCGTCTCACGCGGCTTGAACGTGCCGCGCTCGTCGATGAGCGTGGTGAACGGGAGATTCTTCGCCCCGGGCACATGCCCCTCGCGCACGTGCATGCCCGTGGCCTGTCCCGTGTAGAAGCGCGGATCGCGTGCATCGATGATGACGGCACGCGCGTCGCCGATCGCCGAGCGAACCGCGGTCGCGTCGACGATGACGTCCGACCGCGGATGAATCGTGAGCGTACCGTGTGCGTGGGATGGCACCGCGGTCGTCACCGGCCCGCCCGCGGCCTTCCACGCCGCGAACCCGCCGTCCAGGATCGACGTCCTTTCGCCGAGGCCCAGATAGTCGAGCGTCAGAAAGACGCGCGTGGTGGGCGAGTACCAGTCCTTCGACCAGTAGAGCACGATACGGGACTCGTCGGAGACGCCAAGCGACTCGAATAGCGAGTGGAGCGCCAATACCGGCGGCAGCTCGAGCACGAGCCCGTTGCGGCGTTGCGAGATCGCGTCGTACGGCAGAAACCGGGCGCCCGGTATGTGCCCGGCCTGGTAGTCTGCCGGCTCGCCAATGTGCAGCAGCACGACGTTGCCGCGCGTTAGGCGGTCGCGGAGCTCCCCGGTCGTGAGCAGCAGCGAGTCCGCCGCCTCGCGCGTGCTCGGCTGCGCCGCGGCGCGCGGTGCCGCGAACACCGCGAGCAGCGGGAGGAGCCGAAGCATCGACAGCACCGAGCCTCCGCTACTTCTTGACCGGTCCCACGATCGGCGTGTCGTCGCGCGAGCTCCAGTCCTCGAATGAGCCGTCGTACAGGCTTGGCTTGATGCCGACGTATTTCGCCGCGAGGAACAACAGGCTCGCCTGCTGCCCGACGTGGCAGTAGGTCACGACGCGGTCGGTAGGCTGCACGCCCGCCGCCGTGAACAGGCCGGAGATGACTCCGCGATCCTTCATCTTCCCCGTGGAGTCGGTGAGCGCCGTGAACGGAATGTTCTGCGCGCTCTGCACGTGGCCGGGACGAGGGCCGCCCCCGCCCTCGCCGCTGTAGAAATTCGGCGTGCGTGCGTCGAGAATGCGAATGCCCGGCTTGTCGATGTTCGCTTTCACGAACTCGGCGTTGACGACCACGTCCGGGCGCACGTGCGGCGTGAACTTGCCGCGCGCGACCTTCGGCGCCTCGGTGCTCAGCGGTTGGCCAGCGGCCTTCCATGCCGCGAGCCCGCCGTCGAGCACCGCCGCGCGATCGCCGGCGCCGAGGTAGTCCAGGGTCATGAACACGCGGGCGACGATCGGCGTTATGGTCTGGCCATAGACGACGATAAGCGAGTTATCCGACACGCCGAGCGACTCGAACAGCGAGTCGAGGTGTGCGAGGCTCGGCAGCTCCGTGTTGAAATCGGGGTTGCTGGGCGCCACGTCGTTGAACCAGAGGAAACGTGCACCCGGAATGTGCCCGGTCGTGTAGTCGCGCCGGATGGTCGCGAGATGCAGCACGACGACGTTCGGGTCGTCGCGGTGCTCGGCGAGCCATTGGGTCGATACGATGGGCGAGTCGAAGCGAGCGGCCTGTGCGTGCACGACGGCCGGTAACGCTATAGCCCCGACCGCCAGTAACGTCATCGCGCGGGCGACCCCGCGTCGGCGAATTCGAACCATGATGTCCTCGCGAAATCTCAGGGGGTGAAGCGGTAACCGACTTTCCAGATCGTGATGAAGTGCTTCGGGTCAGCGGCATCGTGCTCGAGCTTCTTGCGGAGCTCGGCCATGTGGGAGTCGACGGTGCGTGTGAGCACGATCGCGCGGTGGTCCCACACTTCGCGCAGGAGCTCGACGCGAGTCGCGACCGCACCCTTTCGCTTGATGAGCGCCATCATCAGCTCATAGGCCTTGGGCGTTAGGCTCACCGGTTCGCCAGCCCGCGTCACCGTGCGCGACGCCGGATCGATGCTCACATCGCCGAACCTGATGACGCCGGCGGTGGCGCTCGCGTCGTGCACGTCCGTCCGTGCCCGGTTTCGCCGGAGCAGCGACTTCACGCGCTCGAGCAGCTCGATGAGCCCGAACGGCTTCGTGACATATTGATCGGCGTCGAGCTGGAAGCCGCGAACTTTGTCCGCCTCCTCTCCACGTGCGGACAGGATGAGCACGGGCGTTTGACGGCCCTCGGTGCGAAGGGACCGCAGGACCTGATAGCCATCGATGCCGGGGAGCATGAGATCGAGAATGACGAGGTCCGGGTCCCACTCGCGCGCCAGCGAGAGTCCGGCGTTGCCATCGTCCGCGACCTTCACGGCGTATCCCTCGAGCTCGAGGTTGTAGCGCAGGCCCTGCGCGAGGTCGTTCGAGTCCTCGATGACGAGCACGCGGGTCATGACGGGCGCAGCGTGAGCGCGACATCCACGGGGGCCGCGGACGGTGCAGGGCGCTGCGCGGTCGGCAACTCGATCTGGAAGGCCGCACCCCGGGTGGACGGAACGACCTCGATTCGCCCGCCCATCTGCGCCACGAGATCCCTCACGATCGTGAGCCCGATGCCGCTTCCGCCGGCGCCTTGCGCCGCGGCCGCGTTCCCGCGGTAGAACGGCGTCCAGATGGCTTCGCGTTCCCGTGCCGGGATCCCGGGGCCTTCGTCCGTCACTGTGATGCGCGCCGATGATCCCGTCTGCGAGAGCGAGATCCGCACGGTCTGTCCGGCGGGCCCGTATTTCACGGCGTTGTCCAAGAGGTTGATCAGCACCTGCCGGAACGCTTCGCGCTGGAGCGGCGATACGACGTTCGGCGCGAGATCGAGCGCGAGCGATGCGCGCCGCGACGCCGCGAGCGGCTCGAACGCGCGCGCAATCTGTTCGATCTCCGATGCGAGGTCCGTCTCCTCCGGCACCGCTCGCGACGCGGGCGCGTGTCCGGCCCGCGCGAACGACAGCACGTTTTCCACCAGATGCGACAGCCGGTTGGTCTCGCGATCGATGTTGTCGAGCGACCATTGGCGCTGTGCTTCGGTCGTGAAGCGGCCGAGGCGCAGGGTCTCGAGGAACAGGCGGATCTGTGCGAGCGGCGTGCGCAGCTCGTGGGAGACGCTCGACACGAAGTCGGAACGCAGGCGCGCCAACTCCTCCTCGCGACGGAGCTGGATGACGGCAACCACGGCGAGCGCCGCCGAGACGACGAACATGCCGAGCAAGAGCGGCAGTCTGGAGCGAGGCAGCCCGCCGATCACGAGCTGATTCGCGTATTCCGGTCGCACCGCCGTCTGCACCTTCAAGCCGCCGAAATGCGGCGTCAGCTCGAGCGCGGCGACGTACGGCGTCTTGGGCCAATTTGCCGACTCGTAGAGCGGGAGCGAGCCCCGACCGACGATGCGGATGCCGAGCAGGTCCTCGTTGTCCTTGCCGAGCATCACGGCGTTCGGCAGCAGGTGCTCGTGTACGACGGCGTCCTTGAAGATGTGCCGCGAGGTCGTCGCGCCGAACTCCACGCCATACACCACGGTATCGCCGGCTTCGGTGGGCATGAGCGCATAGGCGATCATCCGTCCGGTGCCGAAGCGCGGCGACACGAGTACTTCGTAGTTCTCATCCGGGTCGTGGACCTTGCGGACGTGTGCGGTCAACGAATCGACCAGCCATCGTTTGTCGGACTCGGGCGCGACCTCGAGCCAGGCATCCGCTTCGGGCACAGCGGCGCGTGGCGCGACCTGGAGCGTCTCGGCACCGATGGTGAATCCGAAATACGCCGATGGCGGGAACGACTCCGGACACCGCTTCGGCGTGCAGAAACGGGTGCGATAGCGGTCGTTGTTGTTGTAGTAGTTCCAGAGCTCGTCGGCGTTAGGCCGCGGGCCGTTGCGCTGGAACCGATGCGGCTCCCGGCCGTGCATGACGTATTGGAGCGACGCCATCACGGCCCCCTCGAGCCCCGCCTCGATCTTTCGCTGCGACGTCCACGCCGTGAACGACGCGTAGTCGCGGAGCAGGCGCGACGCCGTTCGCTGATGCGACCATACCGCGCGCTGCGCGTTGAACGCCGCCACGCCGGTCACGCCGACGCTGGCGAGCAGCAACAGGAGCGGCCACGAGAATCGGCGGCCAGGGAGTGGGATCCGCGCGCGACGAGCCTGAGGCGTCACAGTGCCTGGCCCGGGGTGGAGGAGAGGGATTCGATCACCCAGGTACGATGGGACGACTGCCTCCGGCCAGGCAACGCCCATTTGTGTGAGATCTGTTGAGGAGCGGTCGCATTTTGGTGCTCTGGGGGACCCAACACTTCGGAAACACCCGCTGCACCAATCCACAACAGACGCATGACGCTTCCTTCGCCGGCGACGCTCGCCGGGACCGTAGCATGCGCGCACCACGAGAGGAGCCATGCATGCAGACCTTCCTGCAGGATCTGCGATACGCCGCGCGCACGCTCGGGCGCGCCCCCGCATACACCGCTGTCGCCGTGCTGACGCTCGCGCTCGGCATCGGCGCGAACACAGCGATCTTCAGCGTCATCCACGGCGTACTGCTCAAGGACCTGCCGTTCGCCAACGGCGCCCGGGTCGTTCGGCTGAAACAGCCTGTCGCCGCCGGCCAGATCGACGATGCCGGCTTCTCGGTCCAGGAGATCGCCGATCTGCGGGCCAGGAGCAGGTCCCTGCAGACGATCGTCGAGTATCACTCGATGTCCTTCAACATGCTCCGCCGCGGTGAGCCGCAGCGGGTGCAGACCGGCGTGGTGTCCGCCAACTACTTCGACGCGCTGGGCGTCCGGCCCCTGCTCGGCCGGACGTTCCGGGAGGGCGAGGATCAGGCGGGCGCGACGCCGGTCGTGGTGTTGAGCTACCGGTTCTGGCGCGAGCGGCTCGGGGGCGACACGACGATCATCGGCAAGACCGTCGAGATGACGGACCGGATGCATACGGTCATCGGCATCCTCCCACCGCTGCCGGCGTTTCCTAACGAGAACGACGTCTTCATGCCGGTCTCGTCGTGCCCGTTCCGGATGTCGGAGTTCTGGGTGACGCGACGAGACATACGCGCCCTGACCGGGTTCGCCGTTGCTCGCCCGGGCGTCGAGCTTGCCGCGGTTCGCGGGGACCTCAAGGCCGTCGCGTCGCAGATGCATAACGAGCACGCCGAGAGCTACCCGGACGCGCAGGGCTTCGGGATCGGTGCGGAGTCGCTGCTCGAGGAGCTGTCCGGCCCCGCTCGCGAGACGCTGGCGCTGCTGCTCGCGACATCCGCGTTCGTCCTCGCCATTGCCTGCGCGAACGTGGCGAACCTCACCCTCGTGCGACTCGTACACCGTCGCTCGGAGCTCGTAGTGCGCGCGGCGCTGGGCGCCGGCACGGGGCGTCTCGCGCGACAGCTGTTGACGGAGAGCATTGTCGTGGCGGCGGCCGGAGCGCTGGTGGGTGTCGGGCTCGCCGCCGCCCTGCTCCGGGTTCTGGTCCCGTACGCGGCGCGCTTCACGCCACGCGCGTTCGAGATCGGTCTCGACGCCCCCGTGCTGCTCTTCACGCTCGGCGTGTCGGTGGTCGTGGGGCTCGCGTCGGGAACGCTGCCGCTCGTCGCGATGACGCGGGATCTCGCGAGTGGCCTCCGCGCGCGCGGCGATGCCGGCCAGGCGCGTGGGCGCCGCGGTCGCGCCGAGCGCGGCCTGGTCGTCGCGCAGGTCGCCGTGTCGGTGGTCCTGCTCGCCGCCGCCGGCCTGTCCGTCCGCAGCATGATCGAGCTGAGTCGCATCGACGCAGGCTACAAGCCCGAGCAGGTGTTGAGCCTTCGCGTGACCCCCGGCCGGGAGCGCTACCAACGCCCCGAGGACGTCGTCGCCGTCACGACGCGCATCGTGACGGCCATGCGAGAGCAGCCGGGTGTCTCCGGCGTCGCCCTCGCCGCCGCTGTCCCGTTAGGCGAGGACGGGCGCATGTCGCACGGGATGCTGATTCAGGGGCGGCCGGTCGGGCCGAACGAGGTCGCGCCGCAGGCGGAGATGCAGATCGTGAGCGGCGAGTACTTCACCACGATCGGCGTGCCGATCATGAAGGGACGAACGTTCGACGAGCACGATCGACTGGGCGCGGAGGAGGTGGCGGTCATCAGCCGGTCGTTGGCGCTCAGGTACTGGCGCGATGCCGATCCCCTCGGAGCGCGGATCTCTCCGGATGGCGGAGATACGTGGCTTCGGGTCGTCGGCGTGGCCGGCGACGTTCGCGATCACGCGCTCGATCAGGATCCCATCGATGTGTTCTATGTCGCGTTCGCGCAAACGCCGGCCGGCGCGAACGTCCTCCTGCGGAGCACGAGCGACCCGGCGCGGCTGGCGAAGCGGGCCACGGCGGCGATCCACGCGATCGACCCGGACATGCCCGTGGACAACATTCGCACGCTGATGGAGATCCGCCTCGACTCGCTCGTGCCTCGGCGACTGACCGCGTCGTTGCTGGCCCTGTTTGCGCTGCTCGCGGTGTTGATCGCCGCGGCGGGGATCGGCGCGGTGCTCGCCTTCTCGGTCAGCCAGCGGACGCGCGAGATCGGCGTGCGATTGGCGCTCGGGGCCCAGCGCACCGAGGTGCTCGCGCTCGTGTTTCGTCAGGGCGGCGGGATGATCGCGCTCGGGCTCGCGATCGGTGCGGTTGGCGCGCTATGGCTCACGCGGTTCATGCAGGGGCTGGTGTTCGGGATCGGCGCGCGAGACCCACTCACGCTGGCCGTCGCCTGCCTAACGCTCGGCGCGGTGGGTCTGATCGCCAGTCTCGGTCCGGCACGCAGGGCGACGACGGTCGATCCGGTCGTCGCGCTTCGAAATGGCTAGCGGAAACAACCACGAACGCTGAGTACGCAGACGGCGCTTCCCGCCGCCGCTGAACACGCTGAGAGTTCTTGAAGGAAGACCGCACCTCCCCCTCAGCGTACTCAGCGCCCGGCGCGCAGCGCCGTCTGCGTTTCCAGCGTTCGTGGTTCGGCGGTCCGAGAGCCCTTTCGCTACCGCTTACCGAGTTCTACCTCATTGTCATGGCGCCAGCCGGTAGCTGAACTTGACCAACAAAACGTTTGTGCCAGGCGTGCGCCATAGCGCGCGCGCCTGGCGGTTCAACGAGAGATCGACTGCATTCACGTCGTCGCTCCGCGACTGTGCCCACACGAAGAACAGCGCCGAACCCGGGCGATACTCCCAGCGGAGCACAGCGTTCGACTGAAGCTCGGCCACCGTGAAGTTCGGGTCGCCCAATGTGATCGGCCCGCGACCCGGGCCGCGGTCGATGCGCAGCTCGTCCCCTTCCATCGGCGACACCGCACTCACGGCGAAGGTCGCGACGCGCTGCTCCAACGCCCGAGCGCTCGGGCTACGGACTTCCCCCAGTCGGGCGTACTTCCCGGCGCTCAGGAATGGCTGCACGTACAGCTGGAGTGACAGCGAGGGCGTGAACGTCAGGTTCACGCGGGCAGTGAGGGCGCTCGTGGTCTGCGCCAGCCGCGCGGTCACGTAGCTGGTATCACCACCGGCCGATGCGGTCTCGACGTACTGCGATGGATTCGTGATGAGCGTGATGCTTGGCTGCAGCGACACCTCGGCGCGGGACGACGGACGCAGCGTCACGATCGGCGAGAACGCAAGCCGACTTCCGCCGTCCACGTCGTCCACCGAGCCCCGTGTGACGAGCTCACCGCTCAGCACGCGGCGCGGATCGGAGACCAGGCGTCCCCACCACGAGACGTTAGGTGGCACGTAGGTCGCCGGGCCGCCGCGCAGGAAGGTCGGCGAGCGCTGCGAGAATTCGCGGCGCAGCTCGCCCATGAGCGTCCAGTTGTTCTGGAAGCTCGCGACGCCGAATACGTTGGCGGCGAGCCGCTCGCGATCACCGTCGAGCGTCCACCGCGCCATCTGATTGAACCACGTCTCCCAACTCCGAAGCACTCGGCCGGGTTCGAAGTGCGTGTAGCCGACCCAGCTCGTTGCCGTGACGACGTCGCTGCGCAGCTGGTAGCCGATGTCGTTGATCTCGAACCCGCTCGTCACCACGCGGCCGTTGATCCCCCAACGCCACGGGCCACCGCCCTGCTTCATCGCGCGCACCTCGGCGGACACCCCGACAAGACTTGTTCGCGTCGTGTCGAGCGGACCGCCGCGTTTGTCCGGTCGCTGCATGAGATGCACCGACGACCGTTGTGTCTCCGTGATTGCTTGAGGCGCGCCGCTCACGTAGCTCGCGAGCACGTTTGCCATGACCGTGTGGGATCGATCCGGGGAACGGAATCGACCGTCGATTCCCGCCGCGAGCGCGGTCGAGCGCAGCGTGAGCGCCGCGTCGGGGGCGAGGTCGCGATGCACCGCGCTCGCAACGATGCCTGCGCTGTTCCGTCCGTCGGCGCCGTCACGCGACAATCGGGCGAACGCGTAATTCGTCCGGGGTTCCACAATGGCCGACCCACGTATCCCGTCGCCACTCACGAAGCGCGCGCGTTCGGCGCCGGTCATGGCGTCGAGAACGCCGATCGTCCACGGGCCAGCCTTCCCGGAGAGCTTCGCCGCGCCAAGGATGCGGGTGACGTCGGGCCGGTCCACAGCGATGGCGTTGGCGGGGTCGTCGAGCTGTGGGGCGCGACCGATGCGTCGCGAATAGAACAGCTGCTCCTGGCCCAGGAGGTCATCGCCAAGCGTATAGCGGAAGATGTCCCCGCCCTCGACGAAGAACGGTCGTCGCTCGTGGAGGAATGTCTCGAGGCCGGTGAGGTTCACCTCGGACGGGTCGGCCTCCACCTGCCCGAAGTCGGGATTGATCGTCGCGTTGAGCGTCAGCTTGGACGTGATGCCGAGGCCAATGTCCGCGCCGAATGCTCCGTCCACCGTTGTGTGTCGATCGAAAGGGTTCGTGGGGTCGACCGGAGAGCGCGTGGCCTCGGCGAGCGTGTACGGCACGAGGTCGACGCGCCGGGGTGAACGGACCCCGTCGATTCCGGCCAGCGTTCCGAACCGCGATACGTAGCCGGCCGCGCCCGGGTCGATTGGCGCCCACGTGCTCCGCTCGTTGCGGCGCGCGAGGTCTCGCATGAACTGGATGCCCCACGCGCACGATGATGACCGGGCCGAGGCGCTGTCGTTAGGTTTCGCGAGCTTTGGCGCCGGCCGGCTGGCCTCGCCGCAGCGGTCGAAGCGCAGCTGGGTCAGGGGAATCCGAAACTCGGCGGTCCAACCCAACGAGTCCCGCGCGGTTGCGACGTCCCACACGGCGTCCCAGCTCGTGTCCTCCTGCCACTCGGCGTCGTTGGAGATCATGCCGTCGAGCCGCGTCGCGGCGGGGTTGACCGCGAAGTGGAAGCCGGTCCGACGATCGTGGTAGCTGTCGATGATCACGTGGGCCCAGTCGCCGTAGGCTCCGGCGTCGCGCCTGCCTAGCGGGGCGAGGAGGGAGTCCGGGTGGTCATCGAACATCCACATGGACACGTAGAGTGCGCCGGCGTCGAACAGGACGCGCGCCTCCGTTCGCTCCGACGCCGGGGCGCCAGGCGTGGGTCGCTGCTGCACGAAGCCGGATGCGAGCTCGGCGGATCTCCACGCGGCGTCGTCGAGTCTTCCGTCGAGCACGATCGCCGTCGTCGGACGCCGGGCCCTAACGATGCGACCGTCGTCGCTGCGGAGCCCGCTCAGCGCTCGCGTCGTGGCGGCAACGGACGACTGGGCCGCGACGGCCGAACTGGCGAGACAGATCGCGGCCACAAAGGATGCAAGTGTTGCTGCACGGTACCACACGATGCACTCCGGTCACGCGTCGGCGACTTCGGGGGGGGACGCGCGAAGGTAGGATCGTGCGATGAGGCGTGGGTGGAGACGCCGTGGGGTCGGCGTGCGGGAAATCTCAGCGTCGTGCAAGGAACGCACATTGACCTGCAAGCAAACGAGACGATGACGGTGTCGACCCGAGTCGACACCCACGGGTGAACCGCCTCCGCTAGCGTTCCAGCCGATACCCTGCCTTGCGAACCGTCAGGATGTGTCGTGGCTCGGCGGGATCGTGTTCGAGCTTGCGCCGCAGCTCGGCGATGTGTGTGTCCACCGTTCGGCTCACGACGACGGCGCTATGTCCCCAGACCTCGCGCATGAGCTCCTGGCGAGAGGCGACCGCGCCCTTTCGCTGGAGCAGGGCGAGCAGCAGCTCGAACTCCATGGGCGCGAGGTAGACGGGGATGCCGCGGCGCGTCACCGTTCGCGCCGCGCGGTCCACTTCGACGTCGCCGAATCGCTCGGCGGGCGGCAGCGCCTGCGGGCGAGCGCCGCCGGGCGTGCGCCGCAACAGGGCCTCGATGCGAGCGAGCAGCTCCAGCACACCGAACGGTTTCGTGACGTAGTCATCGGCGCCGTTGCGGAATCCAATAACCTTGTCGGCTTCTTCGCCGCGGGCGGTGAGAATGAGCACGGGCCGCTCGAACCCCTCGGACCTCAGCGCGCGCAGGACACGGTAGCCGTCCATGCCCGGCAGCATGAGGTCGAGGATCATGAGGTCGGGCAGCCAGTCGCGCGCCCGCGTTAGGCCCGAGGGCCCGTCGCCGGCGACGAGGACCTCATAGCCTTCGATCTCGAGGTTGTTGCGGAGGCCGAAAGCCAGATCCGGATTGTCTTCGACAACGAGTACGCGGCTCATTGCTGCGACGAGCTGGGAACCGGGAAGTGGGAACCGGGAACAGTGGCTCCGTTGTCATCCCGAGCGGAGCGAGGGATCGCGCTCGTTTCGACTGAGGGACTCTCTTCCCCGTTCCCGGTTCCCGGTTCCCGCGGTGCCGCGAGCGGCAATTCCACGACGAAACGCGCCCCTTTCCCAGGCGCCGAGTCCACCCATGCCCGGCCGCCGTGCATCGCTACGAGCTGTGCGACCACGGAAAGACCAATTCCGCTCCCGGCTACTGCCGCGGTCACCGCGCTCTCGAGCCGTTGATATGGCTCCCAGACGCGGCCGCGCTGCTCGGATGGAATTCCCGGACCTTCGTCGTCGACCATGATCCGCGCGCGATCGCCGGTGCGCCTCAGCGTGATCGTCACCGTCTGGCCCAACGGGCCGTACTTCACCGCGTTGTCCAGGAGGTTGAGCAGGATCTGTCGGAATGCGGCCGGATCGACCAGACAGACCACGTCGTTCTCCAACGCGGTCTGCACCACGACGTGACGCGACCGCGCCACGGGGCCGAACGCCTCCACCGCCTCCCTGACCTGGAATGCCAGCTCGCTGGGGACCGGGGCGAGCCGGATCGCTTCGCGCTCGGCGCGAGAGAACTGCAGGATGTTCTCCACCAGATGCGTTAGGCGGCGGGCTTCCTGATCGACGATCTGCAGCGACCGCAGACGCTCCTCGTCGCTCCGCACCCGCCCGAGTAAGAGGGTCTCGGCGAACATGCGGACCTGCGCGAGCGGCGTCCGCAGCTCGTGCGACACGCTGGCGATGAAGTCCGACCGCAGGCGCGCCAGCTCGCTCTCGCGGCGCAGCTGCATGACGCCGAGGGCGGCGAGCGCGACGCTCAGCAACAGCGCGCCGAGCAGCAGCGGGAGCCGTTCGCTGGGCAGCTCGCCGATGAGCAGCGCCTTGGCCAGCGTCGGCCGCAACGCGATCACGCTCTTCAGGCCGCCGAAGTAGTCGACCTTGTACGCGCCGACGTACGTCGCGGGGTACTGCACATCAGACTGGAAGATCAGGTGCCCGTTGCCGTCGAACACCCTGGCCGAGAAGATGGAGTCGTTCGGCACCGTGTCGTTAGGCACGCCGCCGGTGAGCGATGGCGGTAGAATGGCATAGTGCCGCATGACCTTCTTCAGACCATCGGCGGCGAACTGCGCGAAGCAGAACTCGAAGCCGTAGGCGACGGCCGGCCGCCCGGCACGATCGCGCTTGAGTTGGTAGACGATCGACCGTGGATGCCCGTCGACGCTCCCGGAGACCACCTCGTACACCCAGTCCGACTTGTACGTCTTCGCATTCCTGGGCAACGTGTCGATCATCCACCGGCGCATCGACGTTGCGGGCTCATCGCCGCTCGTCACGAACGAGCCGTCGCGCATGTCGAGGCGGAAGAAGTAGCGCGAGGAGTCGCGTGCGCAAAGAAGGTGTGAGGATTTCTCGTGGTCGAGGATGGATGGGCCGGGAAGCGGTCCATCGAGGTCCCGGGCGTCGATGGTGCCCGTCGGGCTGAACGCCCACACCAGCGTCGAGTACAACTGTTCCTTGGCGCTGGCCGAGAACTCCCACGCGGCGAACTTCGCGTAGTCGGTCATGGCGCGCTCGGCGGTGACGCGGTGGCGGTGCGCTGCGTCCCAGGCCTCGAACGCGAGGAATGCCGCCAGCGCGACCGTCAGCATCAGGATCGCAACCAGCGACGTGGTTCTCGAGCGTACGCCGCGGAAAAGACGGGCATCGGACATGACGGCACACTACACCGTCGGAAGCCATGGCGGCAACTCGGCCACGCGTCCAGCGAAGACGAATGTCAGCGCCAGGTCAGCGCCGGTACGGCGCACCGCGTAACTGCGCCGGGAGGGGGAACGCGAGCATTAACGGCGCGGGCCGTAACGACGCAGGGCATGAGGGCGCCGTCATGACCTGCGCCGTTCCTGCCGGCGCCGCTCCGGCACTGCGCCGTTTACGTTGTGCCTTTCAGGATGCCATTTCGGATCCGGACGGCTTTGGGCGATGCCGCGGGGTCAATGATGATCCGCTGTTCGGTTCGCTCCGCGAGCCGGACGTCGATCTGCAGGTCGAGGGTTTGTCCTCCGCGACGGATCTTCACCGGAATCTTGGTGCCCCCGGCCTTTGCATAACGAGTCCGGAACTGCTCGCCGAACGACGGGTCGCGAACCGCGATGTCGCCCACCTGGTCGAGATAGTCTCCCGGACGCAGACCTGCCGCTTCCGCCGGGCTCCCCGGCTGCACCTCGGCGACCCGAACGCCTGACGAGTCCGGCGCGCTCGTCACTCCCAACCGAGGCTCACGAATCGTGTCGACCTTGAGGCGGAATCCCCCCAGCGGAAGCACCGACGCGTACGGCATCGGCTCGCGCCCATCGATGTACTTCGCGTTGAATTCGTC
>Ga0307406_10000660_pt1 | contig 19535 bp, 16 predicted proteins | sample 322Cmetagenome_3_FD_203706 | JGI IMG/M metagenome (GOLD analysis project Ga0307406, IMG submission 203706) | Maize rhizosphere microbial communities from greenhouse at UC Davis, California, United States - 322HYB-C-2 | ecosystem: Host-associated > Plants > Roots > Rhizosphere > Soil | place...
CGCTGCTGAATAAGGTATAATTCCATCTTGCCGCGCGATGGAGCAGCCTGGTAGCTCGTTGGGCTCATAACCCAAAGGTCGCAAGTTCAAATCTTGCTCGCGCAACCAATTTAAAAGGCCCTTTGAATTTCAAAGGGCCTTTTTTCTTTGGTCGATGATCTTCGGATCGGCAGATCCATCCACCCATAAAAAATGCCCTCGCGAAGAGGGCATTCTTGCTTGTACGGCGCAGTAGCCGGCTGCTGCGTGTTCCGTCAGTCCGGAATGACCGCCGTGACCTCGATCTCGACCTTGGCGCGGTGCTCGACCAGCGCGGCCACCTGCACGCAGGTCATGGCCGGGAAATTGCGCCCCATGGCGTCGCGGTACACCGGGCCGAGTTCGCCGAGCCGGCGGCTGTATTCGTCGCGGTCGGTCACGTACCAGGTCATGCGCACCATGTGCTCGGGGCCGGCGCCGGCTTCGTGCAGCACTGCGGCGATGTTGCGCAGCGCCAGGCCGCACTGCTCGATGAAGTCGTCCGACTCGAACTGCTGCTGCGCGTTCCAGCCGATCTGGCCGCCGACGAACACCATGGTGCCGCGCGCGGCCACGCCATTCGCATAGCCCTTGGGGGGCAACCAGCCCGGGGGCTGCAAGAGTTTGTTCATCATGATGTGACGTTGTCGTTGAGTTGTCTCAGTTTGAATCGCTGGAGCTTGCCGGTCTCGGTGCGCGGAAGCACCGTCACGAACTCGATCTCCCGCGGGTATTTGAAGGGCGCAATGGTGGCCTTCACGTGGTCTTGCAGCGCCTTGACCAGCGCCGCATTGCCCTCATGGCCGGGCTTCAGCACGCAGAAGGCCTTCACGATCATGCCGCGGTCGGCGTCGGGCTTGCCGATCACCCCGCACTCGGCCACGGCCGGGTGCTTGAGCAGCGCATCCTCGACCTCGGGTCCGCCGACGTTGTAGCCGGCCGTGATGATCATGTCGTCGGCGCGCGCCTGGTAGAAGAAGTAGCCGTCGTCGTCCTGCACGAACGAATCGCCGGGGTAGTTCCAGCCGTTCTTCACGTAGTCGGCCTGGCGCGGATCGTCGAGGTAGCGGCAACCCACGGGGCCCTGCAGCGCCAGCTTGCCGACGGTGCCGCGCGGCACTTCGTTGCCCTGCTCGTCCACCACCCTGGCGGTGAAGCCGGGCACCACCTTGCCGACCGCGCCGCGGCGCACCTGGTCGCCGGCGGCCGAGATGTAGATGTGGAACACCTCGGTGCCGCCAATGCCGTCGAGCATCTCGATGCCGGTCGCTTCCTTCCACAGCTGGCGGGTGGCGTCGGGCAGCGCCTCGCCCGCGCTCACGCAGATGCGCAGGCTCGGCGCACCGTGCTGGCGCACGAACGGGGCCATCTGGCGATAGAAGGTGGGCGCGGTGTAGCAGATGGTCGCGCCGACTTCGTTGATGAGCTTCACCAGGCCTTCGGGCGTGAACGGCGCATCGGCAAAGTACACCGAGGCACCCGCCCACATCGGGAACACCAGGAGGCCGCCGAGCCCGAAGGTGAAGGCCAGCGGCGGCGAGCCGATCACGATGTCGTCGCTGCGCGCCTGCAGCACGTGGCGCGGCCAGGTTTCGCACATCGCAAGCACGTCGCGGTGCGTGGTGACGGGCGCCTTGGGCTTGCCGGTAGTGCCGGAGGTGAACGCGAGCAGGGCGATGTCGTCCGAGGCCGTGGGGCAGGCGGTGAACACGCCGCTCTTGCCGGCCGCGCGCGCCGACAGCGAATCGGGCGCATCGGGCGTGTTGAACGCGACCACCGAAGCGAGTACGGGGTGTTCCCGCTGCGCCAGCACGAGTTCGTCGAGCAGCCGCCCATCGCACAGCGCCGCCACCGGGCGCGCCTTCTCGATGATCTCGCCGAGTTCCTTGGCGCGCAGCAGCGGCATGGTGGCCACCGCAATCAACCCGGCCTTCACCACCGCGAGCCACGACAGCGCCATGGCCACCGAGTTGCCGCCGCGCAGCAGCACGCGGTTGCCGGGCACGAGGCCGAGGTCTTCGGTCAGCACCTGCGCGATGCGGTTGACTTCGACCGCGGCCTGCGAATACGTCAGCGTGCCGGCGGGCGAACGCAGCATTGGCTTGTCGCCGAAACCCTTGGCGGGCGCCTTGTCCAGGAGTTCCTCGACGAGGTTCAGCTGATCGGGCAGCTGCAGCTCCGGAAGGTCGTAGCGGAAGACCGGCAGCTGCTCGGCGGGCGGCAGGCGGTCGTGAACGAAGCGGTCGACTTGGGCAGACACGATGTTTATCCCCGCAAAACGGATTTGCCGATGATCAGTTGTTGAACCTCCGTCGCGCCTTCGTAGATGCGCAGCGAACGGATGTCGCGGTAGAGGCTCTCAATCTTCGTGCCAACCTTCACGCCGAGGCCGCCGTGCATCTGCAGCGCCATGTCGATCACGCGGCTCGCGTTCTCGGTGGCGCACATCTTGGCCATGGCCGCGGCGGCCGACACGTCGCCCACCGCAGGTGCACCGCGCCGTTCGGCATCGTCGCGCATCCATGCGGCGCGGTAGGTGAGCAGTGCGGCGCTGTCGATCAGCGCGGCCATTTCGCCGAGCTTGGCCTGCGTGAGCTGGAAGTCGGCGAGCGTCTGGCCGAACATGCGCCGGCCCTTCGCATGCGCGATGGCTTCGGCGAGCGCCCGGCGCCCCATGCCCAATGCTGCCGCCGCAACGGACGCGCGGAAGATGTCGAGCGTGCGCATCGCGAGCTTGAAGCCGCCGTTGAGTTCGCCGAGCTGTGCCGTGCGCGGCACGATGCAGTTCTGAAAGCGCAGCGTGGCGAGCGGGTGCGGCGCCATCACGTCGATGTGCTCGGAGGTGTCGAGGCCTGCCGAGGTTGCATCGACGATGAAAGCCGTGATGCCGCGTGTGCCGCCTGCGGGATCGGTCTTGGCGAACACGCAGTAGAAGTCGGCGATGCCGCCGTTGCTGATCCAGGTCTTCTCGCCGTGAAGGCGCCAGCCGTCGGCCGTGGCTTCGGCGCGCATGGCCATGGCGGCGACGTCGGAGCCCGCATCGGGTTCGCTGAGGGCAAAGGCCGCGATCTTCTCGCCCCTGCCCACGGCGGTGAGGTACTGCGATTGCTGCTCGGGCGTGCCCGCGAGCGTGATCGCGCCGCTGCCCAGCCCTTGCATCGCAAACGCGAAGTCGGCCAGCGGCGAGTGGTAGCCGAGCGTTTCGCGCAGCAGCACGAGCGCACGCGAATCGAGGCGCTCCAGCGCGCCGCCTGCGCAGCCGGGCACGGCATAGCGCAGCCAGCCGCCGCCGCCGAGGCGGCGCACCCAGTCGCGGCAGGCCGCGCGGTCGTCGCGCTCGTCGACCTCCTGCGCGGCACACCAGGGCAGCAGCTCGCTCGCGAGCGCGCGATGCGCGTCGTCGAAGAACGGCAGCGCGAGGTGCGTTGTCGAAGGCGGTGCGGGAACCTTGGTCATCATGACTTCAGTCTCCGCCGAACACGGGCTTGCGCTTGGCCGCAAACGCTTCGTAGGCGCGCTTGAAGTCTTCGGTCTGCATGCAGATGGCCTGCGCCTGCGCTTCGGCCTCGATGGCCTGGTCGATGGTCATCGACCACTCCTGCGAAAGCATGGTCTTGGTCATGCCGTGCGCGAAGCTCGGGCCTTCAGCCAGTTCGCGCGCCACCTTGGTGGCCGCTTCGAGCAGTGCATCGCTTTCGTGCAGCGCATTGAAGAAGCCCCAGGCCTGGCCTTCCTGTGCCGTCATCGCGCGGCCGGTGAACAGCAGCTCGGAAGCGCGGCCCTGGCCGATCACGCGCGGCAGCAGCGCGCAGGCACCCATGTCCGCGCCGGCCAGGCCGACGCGCGTGAACAGGAAGGCGGTGCGTGTGGCGGGCGAGCCGTAGCGCAGGTCGCAGGCCAGCGCGATCATCGCGCCGGCACCGGCGCACACGCCGTCGATCGCACCGACGATCGGCTGCGGGCAATGGCGGATGGCCTTGACCAGGTCGCCGGTCATGCGCGTGAACTCGAGCAGCTCGGGCATGCGCATGCCGGTGAGCGGGCCGATGATCTCGTGCACGTCGCCGCCCGAGCAGAAGTTGCCGCCGGCGCCGGTGATCACGATGGCCTTCACGTCGGTCGCATAAGCCAGCGCGCGGAACAGGTCGCGCAGCTCGGCATACGAATCGAAGGTGAGCGGGTTCTTGCGCTCGGGGCGGTTCAGCGTGATGGTGCCGACGCCCGCTTCATAGTGCCACGCGAAGTGCTTCGCCGCGTAAGGCGCCTTGGCCTCGAATTGCGCGTGCATGGGATTGCCCGCGCCGATGTAGTGCTTCATTCGGCCTCCGCCATCTGGCTGTGTGAGTGTTGCTTGACCTTGCCGAGCAGCTTGTGCAGCTGCGCGATCTCCTTGGCGCTGAGAGCCGCGAAGGCATCGACGATCCAGTCCTCGTGCTGCTGCGCCATCTCGTTGAAGAGCTTGCGGCCGCGCGCCGTGAGCCGCACGCGCCAGGCTCGGCGGTCGCCCTCGACGTTGATGCGCTCGACCAGCCCTTCGGTCACGAGCTGGTCGGTGATGCCGGTGACGTTGCCGCCCGTCACCATCATGCGGCGCGACAGCTCGTTCATCTTCAGGCCGTCGGGCGAGCGCTCGAGCTGCGACATCAGGTCGAAGCGCGGCAGCGTGGTGGCGAACTGCGAGCGCAGTTCGTTGCGCACCTGCTTCTCGATCAGCTGGGTGCAGGTGAGCAGCCGCAGCCAGAGTCGCAGGGCCTCGGGGTGCTCGCTGTGGGCGCGTGCTTCGAGGTCCATGTCAGTGCGCCTCCTCGCTGCTTTGCGCGGCCATCGCTGCATTGGCGGCCGCCGCGAGCTGCAGCTGCTTGGCGATCTCGCGGTACATCTGGTCGCGCCCGCTCAGGTACTGCTTGGGCCAGTCGACGTCGCGGCTTTGCAGCTTGGCGGCTTCGTGCAGGGTCCACGCAGGGTCGGCAAGGTGCGGGCGCGCAATGGCGCAGAGGTCGGCGCGGCCGGCCGCGATGATGCTGTTGGCCTGGTCGGCATCGGTGATGGCGCCCACTGCGATGGTCGAGATGCCGACCTCGTTGCGGATGCGGTCCGAGAACGGCGTCTGGTACATGCGGCCATACACCGGCTTGGCGGCGCGCGTGGTCTGGCCGGAGGACACGTCGATGAAGTCCGCGCCGGCTTCCTTGAAGAGGCGCGCCACCACCACGGCGTCGGCATCGGTGTTGCCGCCGGGCGCCCAGTCGTGCGCCGAGATGCGCACGCTCATCGGCTTGTCTTGCGGCCAGGCGGCGCGCATGGCGCGGAACACCTCGAGCGGATAGCGGCAGCGCGCTTCGATGCCGCCGCCGTACTCGTCGGTGCGCAGGTTGGTGAGCGGGCTGATGAAGGCCGACAGCAGGTAGCCGTGCGCGCAATGCAACTCGAGCCAGTCGAAGCCGCATTCGGCGGCGCGGCGCGTGGACGCCACGAACTGGTCGCGCATGGCGGCCATCTGCTCGCGCGTCATCGCGGCCGGCAGCTGGTTCTGCTCGCCGTAGGCCACCGCGCTGGCGGCCAGCAGCGGCCAGTTGCCGCTTGCTAGCGGCTCGTCGGTGCCTTCCCAGCCCACGCGTGTCGAGCCCTTGGGGCCGCTGTGGCCAAGCTGCATGGCGATCTTGGCGCTCGACTGCGTGTGCACGAAATCGACGATGCGCTTGAATGCGGCCTGCTGCGTGTCGTTGTACAGGCCCGTGCAGCCGGGGGTGATGCGGCCTTCGGGCGTCGGGCTGGTCATCTCGACGAACACCATGGCGGCGCCGCCGAGCGCGCGGGCGCCCAGGTGCACCAGCAGGAAGTCCTGCGGCACGCCATCGACCGCGCTGTAGGTGGCCATCGGCGACACCAGGATGCGGTTCTTCAGCGTGAGGCCGCGCACCTGCAGCGGCATCAGCATGGGCGCAACCGGCTTGCCGCCGGCGAGCCAGCGCTCGTAGCCGCCGAGCCATTGCGTGTCGCGCACGCGCAGGTTCTCGTGGCTGATGCGCTGCGAGCGCGTGAGCAGCGAGTACGCGAACTGCTCGATCTGCATACCGGTGTAGCGCGGCACGTTCTCGAACCATTCGGTGGAGTTGCGCGCGGCGTTCTGGATCTTGAGCACCTCGACGCTGCGGCGCGCCTCGTAGCCTTCGAGCACGTGGTCGACAGTGCCGCCCTGCGCGAATTCGTTGGCCAGGTCGATCGCGTCTTCCAGCGCGAGCTTGGTGCCCGAGCCGATCGAGAAGTGCGCCGTGTGCGCCGCGTCGCCCATCAGCACCACGGGCACCGAGCGGCCCTGCACGTCGATGCGGTGCGTCCAGCGCTCGCACACCACGCGCGGAAAGCGGATCCAGTTGGCCGAGCCGCGCAGGTGCGTGGCATTGCTGATGAGCGAATGGCCGCCCAGGTACTTGGCGAACAGCTTCTCGCAGAAGGCGATGGCCTCGGGCTGCTCCATCTGGTCGAGGCCGTGGGCCTTCCAGACTGCTTCGGGCGTCTCGACGATGAAGGTCGAGGTCTTGTCGTCGAACTGGTAGGCATGGGCCTGGAACCAGCCGTGCTCGGTCTCTTCGAAAGCGAAGGTGAAGGCGTCGAAGGTCTGGTGCGTGCCCAGCCACACGAAGCGGCAGTTGCGCAGGTCGATGTCGGGCTTGAACACGTCGGCATAGCGCTGGCGGATGCGGCTGTTGAGGCCGTCGCTTGCAATCACCAGGTCGGCGTTGTACTGGGCGGCGATCGCCTGGTCGTCGGTGGCGTCGGTCTCGAAGACCAGCTTCACTCCCAGCGCAAGGCAGCGCTCCTGCAGGATGTTCAGGAGGCGCTTGCGGCCGATGCCGCAGAAGCCGTGGCCGCCCGAGCGCACCTGCCGGCCCTTGAAGAACACCTGGATGTCGTCCCAGTGGTGGAACTCGCTGCCGATCAGCGCCGCGGTCTGGGCGTCGGCCGCGCGCAGGTTGGCGAGCGTCTGGTCGCTGAGCACCACGCCCCAGCCGAAGGTGTCGAAGGGGCGGTTGCGCTCCACCACGGTGATCTCGAGCGCGGGGTTGCGCGCCTTCATCAGCAGCGCGAAGTACAGGCCCGCGGGGCCGCCGCCGATGCACAGGATGCGTTGAAGGTCCATGGCGGGTGCGGCAGAGGAGCCGGCGGTTAGGCTGTTCATGGTTGAATAGTTTAAGCATAAACAATCTGGTGTCAACGGGGCCATCCCCAGCGAGGTGCCCAGGGTGCGGTGGGTGTCATGCAAAAAACTGAAAAAATCAATACCATCGCCTCACCATGCAAAGCTTGATACCCAAGATCGAGTCGCAGCTTGCGTCGCTGCCCGTGCCCATCGCGCTGGAACTGCCTGATGGTCGGAGAGTTGCCAAGCCGGGGTCGCGCGTCACCCTGGCGTTCAGCGAGTGGTCGGCGCTGGCCAAGCTGGCAGCGCACCAGGTGGGGGCCATCGGCGAGGCCTATGTGGAAGGCAGAGTCCAGATCGAAGGCGCGATGCGCGACCTGATCGACGCCACGGTCGGCATGCTGCCGGGCAATCCCGCGGAGACCAACACCACCTGGTGGACCCGCCTGATGCGGCTGGCCAAGTCCCACAACTCGCATTCGCTGCACAAGGATGCAGAGCAGATCCAGTTCCACTACGACGTTTCCGACGACTTCTACGCGCTGTGGCTCGATCCGCGCCGGGTGTATTCGTGCGCCTATTTCCGCACCCCCGGGCTGACGCTGGCACAGGCCCAGGAGGCCAAGCTCGACCACATCTGCCGCAAGCTGCTTCTGCAGCCCGGCGAGCGCTTCCTGGACATCGGCTCCGGCTGGGGCGGGCTGCTGCTGTGGGCGGCGGAGCACTACGGCGTCGACGCCACCGGTATCACGCTGTCGAAGAACCAGCATGCGCACGTGCAGCGCCTGATCGAAGAAAAGGGCCTGCAGGGCCGCGTACGGGTGGAGCTGCGCGACTACCGCGAGCTTTCCGCTGACGCGCCCTTCGACAAGATCTCGTCGGTCGGCATGTTCGAGCACGTGGGCGCGGCCAACATGCCCACCTATTTCCGCAAGATCCATTCGCTGCTCAAGCCCGGCGGCCTGGTGCTGAACCACGGCATCACCTCGGGCCAGCTCGACTACCGCCAGCTGGGCGCGGGCATGGGCGACTTCATCGAGAAGTACATCTTCCCGGGCGGCGAGCTGCTGCACGTGACGCACGTGCTGCGCGAGACGGCGGCCGCGGGCCTGGAGATGGTCGATACCGAGAGCCTGCGCCCGCACTACGCGCGCACTTTGTGGGCCTGGTCCGACGCACTGGAGTCGCAGCTCGACACCGCACGCGAAGTGCTCGCGCGTGCGGGCGGGCGGCAGGGCGAGAATGCCGAACGCATCCTGCGGGCCTACCGCCTCTACCTGGCGGGCTCGGCCATGAGCTTCGAGCAGGGCTGGATCTCACTGCACCAGATGCTTTCGACCAAGCCCGACGGCCGGGTCGAGCAGGGTGTTCTGCGCGGTTCGCAATCGGTGTACCCTTTTGCCCGTGACTACATCTACAAGTGAGTGAGAAAAACCATGCTGTACCGATTCCAGTCCCGGGCCTCCCCTGACTTCGTGATGCTGGAGGTGCATGCCCGCCAGCTGTTCGACATCGTCGGCAAGGCGCCAGCGCCGCAAGGCATCATCACGTTGGAGCAGATTCCCGGCGCCATTGCGGCGCTCGAATCCGCGCTGGCACGCGAGGCCAGCAATCCGCACAACCACGACGACTACGCCGTCGAAGGCCATGCCAACGAGGCCGAGAAGCAGCACGTGGGCCTGCACCAGCGCGCAGCCCCGCTGCTGCACATGCTCAGGGACTCCCTGGCCGACAAAAAAGACGTGACCTGGAAGACCTGAGCGCCTGTCGCGAAGCCTGGGGGTTAGTCAACCTTTGCGCCGGAGTCCTTCACCACCTTCGCCCACTTCACGTGCTCGCTGGCAATCAGCCTGGTGAAGTCGGCCGGCGAATTGCCGCTCGGGATGGCGCCCTGGGCGAGCATCTTTTCCTTGATGGCGGGCGTGCCCAGCGACTTGGCCACTTCCTGCTGGATCCGGTTCACGATCTCGGGCGAGGTGCCGGCCGGCGCCAGCAGGCCGAACCATGAGCTCGCCTCGAAGCCCTTGAGCGTCGGGCCGCCCGCTTCCTCGACCGTCGGGACGTCGGGCAGCGCCGGTGAGCGCCTGGCACTGGTCACGGCCAGGGCCGTGAGCTTGCCGGCCTTGATCTGCGCCATCGACGAGGGCAGGTTGTCGAACATGACGTCGGCGTTGCCGCCCACCATGTCCAGCAGCGCCGGGCCCGAGCCCTTGTACGGGATGTGCGCCATGAAGGTGCCGGTCATGCTCTTGAAGAGCTCGCCTGCCAGGTGGATCGAGGTGCCGCTGCCGCTCGAGGCCATGTTGAGCTTGCCCGGGTTGGCCTTGGCGTATTTGATGAAGTCCTGCACGTTGTGGATGTTCAGCGCCTTGGCCTTGTCGGCGTTCATTTCCATGACGTTCGGCACGGCCGCCACCAGCGTGATCGGCACGAAATCCTTGATCGGGTCGAACGGCAGCTTGGGATAGAGCGCGCGGTTGATGCCGTGCGTGCCGACCGTGCCCATCAGGAGCGTATAGCCGTCGTTCGGCGCGCGCGCCACGATCTCGGCGCCCACGTTGCCGCCCGCGCCCGCGCGGTTGTCGACGATGAACTGCTGGCCGAAGGCCTTCGACAGCTCGGGCGCGACGGCGCGCGCCAGGATGTCGGTGGTGCCGCCGGCCGCAAAGGGCACGACGATGCGCACCGGCTTGGTCGGCCAGGCGTTCTGGGCCCAGGAAGGGGTGGCCGCGAGGGCGATGGCGCAGGCGGAAGCGGCCAGTGCGGCGCGGCGGTTTGTCTTGAAATTTGAAGAAGTCATGCGGGCGTTTGTACAGGGGAACCTCCGCGCGCATGGCGGGTAAAAACCCCGTGGGGCGCCGGTCTATGCCACCTGCATCCGCTGGGCGAAGCGCTCGCTGCGAAAACGCTCGAGCACGAAGTCGATGAACACGCGCGTCTTGGCGGGCAGCAGCTTCTTGCTCGGGTAGTAGAGCCAGACCGCGCCCGCGTCGAAGTGCCACTCGGGCAGCAGGCGCACCAGCTCGCCGCTGCGCAGGCCGCGTTCGACGAAGGGCATCGGCAGCATCGCGACGCCAAGGCCCATCAGCGCGGCGTGCGCAATGGCTTCGGGGTCGTTGAAGATCGCGCGCGGCCGCGGCAGCTCCACCGTGGCCTGGTCGCCGCCCGCGTGCTGCAGCGTCCAGCTGCGAAGCCGGCCGGTGGGCGAGGAGCGGCGCAGCAGGGCGTCGAGCTGCGCCAGCTGCGCGGGCTGCGCCGGCAGTGCGCGGCCCGCCAGGTAGGCCGGTGCGGCCACCGCCACCACATGGATGCGCGCCAGTTCGCGCGCCACCACGCCGGGCGACAGCTCGATGCCGCCGCCGATGGCCGCGTCGAAGCCTTCGCCCACCAGGTCCACCTGCTGGTTGTCGAAGTGCCAGTCGGGCAGGATGGACGGATAGCGGGCCAGGAAGTCGCCCATCATCGGCAGCACGTGCTCGCGGCCGAAGGCCTGGCCCATGCTCACCTTGAGCGTGCCGGCGGGCTGGCCGTCGTCCTTCGAAAGGCCGGCCACGGCGTCCTGCAGCGTGGCGAGGGCACCGCCGATCTGGCCGAGGAAACGCTCGCCGCCCTCCGTCAGCGTGAGGCGGCGGGTGCTGCGCTGGAACAGCCGCACGCCCAGCCGCGCTTCGAGCCGCGCGACGTTCTTGCTGACCGCGGCCGGCGTGAGCCCGAGCCGGCGGGCGGCGGCCGAGAAGCTGCCGCTTTCGGCGCTCTGCACGAAGGACTGGAGGTGATTGAGCGGTTCCATGGGCCTATTTTCAACCAAGGGTTGAATCTGATTGGACTGATTGATGGCTACCGGAGCAGTAATGGAATCCCGACACTGAAGGCCTTCCACCTCACAACACAAGGAAACCATCACCATGGCTCTCAGCAAATCCACGTCCCCCGTGCTCGCGGGCAAGGTCGCCTTCGTCACCGGCGGTTCGCGCGGCATCGGCGCCGCCATCGTGCGGCGGCTCGCCGAAGACGGCGCCGCCGTCGCCTTCAGCTATGCCAGCTCCGGCGCCCCGGCCGACGAACTCGTGCGCAGCATCGAGGCCGAAGGCGGCCGCGCGCTGGCGCTGAAGATCGACAGCGCCGACGCCGCCGCGCTCACCGCCGGCATCGACGAGGCCGCGCGCAAGCTCGGCCGCATCGACGTGCTGGTCAACAACGCCGGCGTCTTCCTGCCCGGCACGCTCGAGGATTTCTCGCTCGAGGATTTCGACCGCACGCTGGACATCAACGTGCGCGCAGTCTTCGTGGCGGCCAAGGCCGCCGTGCGCCACATGGGCGAGGGCGGGCGCATCATCAACATCGGCAGCACCAACGCCGAACGCATGCCCTGGCCCGGCGGCAGCGCCTATGCCATGAGCAAGTCGGCGCTCAAGGGACTGGTGCAGGGCCTCGCGCGCGACCTCGGCCCGCGCGGCATCACGGTCAACAACGTGCAACCCGGCCCCGTCAACACCGACATGAACCCGGTCGACGGCCCCAACGCCGCCGCGATGCACGGCCTGATGGCGCTGGCCCGCCACGCGCGCCCCGAGGAAATCGCCGGCATGGTGGCGTACCTCGCGAGCCCCGAAGCCGCGTTCGTCACCGGCGCCAGCCTCAACATCGACGGCGGTTTCGCCGCTTGATGGTTACTCCGCGCGCTGGACGGCGGCAATGAGCCTGTCCAGGGTGGCATCGAGGCGGGCGAGCTCGTCGGCCGCGATGCCCTCGAACAGCGCGGCCTCGCGTTGCCGGCCCAGCACGCCGACGGTCTCGTGCAGCGCCTTGCCCGCCGCCGTGAGATAGAGCCGGCTGCGGCGCCGGTCGGAGGGATCGCCTACGGGCTGCACGCGCTGGTGGCGCTTCAGGCCGGCCAGGGCGCGGCTCACCGCCATCTTGTCGAGCCCGGTGAGATCGGCGATCTGCGTGGCATTGAGCCCCGGCTGCGCGCCGAGCACCGCCATGGCGCGCCATTCGTTGAGCGTGAGATGGTGCTCGCGGCCCACCTTCTCGTGAAAGGGCCGCGCCGTGAGGTTGACCACCCGCACCAGCTTGAAGAACAGCGGGTCCATGGCGCGGCGCGGTTCAGCCCAGCAGTTTTCTCGCGGCGGCCGCGATGGCTTCGGGGCCGACGCGCGATTGCGCCTCCAGCACCGGCGCATAGCCGACCGGAATGCGCGGCGCGCCGAGCCGCGCCACGCGGCAGCCCGTGGCCTCGGCGGCGCTGGCGGCAATCTCGGCGCCGAAGCCTGCGACCTGCACCGCCTCGTGCGCCACCAGCAGCCGCCCGGTGCGCGCACATGACGCGAGCACCGTCTCGCGGTCCCAGGGCCAGAGCGTGCGCAGGTCGATCAGGTCGACCGCGATGCCTTCGGCCGCCAGTGCATCGCAGGCCGCCGCGCAGGCCTGCATCTGCCGGCTCCAGCTCACGAGCGTGAGCGCATTGCCTTCGCGCACGCGCCGCGCCTTGCCGAGCGGCACGGCGATGTCTTCGTCGACCTCGCCGCGCAGGCCCCACAGCGTCTTGTGCTCGATGTAGACCACCGGATCGCCGCACGCGAGCGCGGCGCGCAACAGGCCGTAGTTGTCCTGCGGCGTCGACGGGCTCACCACCACCAGGCCCGGCAGGTGCGCGAACCAGGCCTCGAGCGACTGCGAATGCTGCGCGGCCGAGGCGTCCCAGATGCCGCCCGGCATGCGCGCCACCAGCGGCACGCGGCCCTGGCCGCCGAACATGAAGCGGTTCTTGGCGGCCTGGTTCACCAGCTCGTCCATGCCGCAGAGCGCGAAGTCGACCACGCGCATCTCGACCACGGGCCGAAGCCCCGCGAGCGCCATGCCCACGCCGGCGCCCATGATCGCGGCCTCGCTGATCGGCGTGTCGATCACGCGCGCTGCGCCGAAGGCCTGCTGCAGGCCCTTGTACTGGCCGAAGATGCCGCCGCGGCCCACGTCCTCGCCGAGCACGACCACGCGCGCATCGGCTTCCATTTCGCGCTGGATGGCGAGCACGGCGGCTTCGGAATAACTCAGCGTGGTCGTCACAGCCATTGGCCTGCTCCCGTGGTCTGCACGTCGGTGAAGGCCGCGCCGGGCTCGGGCCAGGGCGCGGCCTCGGCCACGGCGAGCGCGGTGTCGACCTCGTCGCGCGCCGCGTTCTCGATGGCGTCGAGCGCGGCCGCGCCCACGCCGGCGGCGAGCAGGTGCCCGCGCGCCCGCGCGATCGGATCGGTGTCGAGCGCGGCGGCCAGTTCGGCTGGATCGCGGTAGGCCGCAAGGTCGACCGACACATGCCCCTTCACCCGGTAGGTCAGCGCATGCAAAAGCCGCGGTCCGCTGCCGCCGCGCACTTCGGCGACCAGCCGCGCGGCGGTGTCGTGCACCGCGAACACGTCGTTGCCGTCGACCTGCGTGGCCGCGATGTCCATCGAGGCGGCGCGCGCCGACGCGCCCTCGCCCGCCGTCATCGGGCCGCTCGCGGTGGTGGCGCTCCAGCGGTTGTCCTCGCAGACGAAGAGCACCGGCAGGCGGTACACGCGCGCCCAGTTCAGCGCCTCGAGGAAAGGCCCGCGGTTGATGGCGCCGTCGCCGAAGAAGCAGACCGTGATGCCGTCACTTTTCCCGAGCAGCTTCTGCGCATGCGCCGCGCCCACGGCAATCGGCAGCCCCGCGGCCACCACGCCGTTCGCGCCCAGCATGCCGACCGAGAAGTCCGCGATGTGCATCGAGCCGCCCTTTCCGCCGTTGAAGCCGGTGGCCTTGCCGAACAGCTCGCACATCATGCGGGCGAGGTCGGCGCCCTTGGCCAGCGTGTGGCCGTGGCCGCGGTGCGTGGAGGTGAGGTAGTCGCTCGTGCGCAGCTGCGCGCAGACGCCCGCGGGCACCGCCTCCTGGCCGGTCGAGAGGTGCAGCGGCCCGCGCACCTTGGCGGCACCGGCGGCCTGCTGGCCATAGGCGCTCACGCCGCCCTGGCTCGCGGCTTCGGCGGCGTTTTCGAAGGCGCGGATGCGCACCATGGCGCGGTACAGCGCCATGCCTGAATTGCTCGGGTCCATCTTGTCTCCAGCGCCCTTGACGGGGGCGTTCCGGCAAAAATCGTATCAAGCGTGACGACATAGCCTCACAGGACTTACCCCCTGCCATGCGCCGGCGGCGAGGGTCTGAGAATGATTCTCAAATGCATCGGTAGAATGGCGCCCCCGTCCGCACGATTCCTTCCCGGTGCTGCCCACGCCGATCGGCGCAGCGCCCGCCCCTGCTTTTCCCATGCACAAGTTCTTTCTGGCCACGCCTCTCGCGCTCGCGGGGGCCCTTTCCCATGCCCAAATCACCGAGCCCGCCGCCGAGGCGCGCGGGCAGCTGGGCACCGTCACCGTGGAGTCCAGTGCGACCACCGGCTTCGTCGCCAACACGGTGGATGCCGGCACCTTCCGCGGCGCCGGCATCATGGACGTGCCCGCCACGGTCAACACCGTCACGCGCGAGGTGCTGGAGCTGCAGGGCGCGGCCAGCATCTACGAGGCGCTGCGCAACACGGCCGGCGTGACGCGCCAGCAGAACGGCGGCGACACCTTCGACCAGCTCGTGATCCGCGGCATCGCGGTGGAGAACCGCACGAACTACCGGCTCAACGGCTCGCTCGCGATTCCCAACGTCTCCGAGATTCCCATGGAGAACAAGGAGCGCGTCGAGGTGCTGAAGGGTGCCTCGGCGCTCTACTACGGCTTCACCACGCCCGCGGGCATCGTCAACCTCGTGACCAAGCGCGCCGGCAGCACGCCCGTGAGCACCGTCGGCTTCACGCTCGACGACCGCGGCTCGGTACAGGCACTGGCCGACCTCGGGCGCCAGTTCGGCGACCAGAACCAGTACGGGCTGCGCATCAACGCCGCCGGCGGCCGCATCGGCTCCAGCATCGACGGCGTGGACGGCAACCGCAGGTTCGTGTCGGCCGCGTTCGACTGGCGCGTCAACAGCCGGCTCACGCTGAAGGCCGACGTCGAGAACTACCGCAAGCGCATCACCGAGCAGGCCGGCATCACCCGGCTCGCGGCCGTCAACGGCGTGATCGCGCTGCCTGCCGTGCCCAACCCCGACAAGCTGCTCGGGCCGCCGTGGGCCGTGTTCGACGCCGAGGTCACCAACACGCAATTGCGTGCCGACTATTCGCTCGGCGGCAACTGGGCACTGACCGTGGAAGCCGGCCATTCCGAAGCCGAGCGCGACCGCCGGCTTGCAAGCTTCAGCAACTACAACGTGCGCACCGGCGCCGGCCGCATCACCGGCAACGACCAGAGCCTCAAGCAGACCTCGGACCTGCTGCGCACCGAACTGTTCGGCACCTTCTCGACCGGCAGCGTGCAGCACGAACTCACGCTCGGCGCCGCGCGCAGCAAGAAGACGCAGGACCCGATCTTCCAGCGCAACTACGGCGGCGCCAGCACCGTGCAGAACCTGTACAACCCGGTGCCCATCGGCTATTTGCCGCTGACGGCGCGGCCGACACGGCCCACCACCGGTACCCAGGAGAGCGAGGAACTCGGGCTCTATGCGCTCGACCGCATCACCTTCTCGCCGCAGTGGCAGCTGGTGGCCGGCCTGCGCCGCACCCACTACGAGAGCACGCAGGGCGCGAGCGCCACGATCCCGTCCATCGCCTACGACGTGCGCAAGACCACGCCGCTGGCCGCGCTGAGCTACAAGTTCACGCCGGCGCTGGTCGGCTACGTCTCGTATGCAGAGGGCGTGGAGGAAGGCGAGATCGCGCCGGCCGGGACCGCCAACCAGAACGCCCACATGCCGCCCGGCGTGAGCAAGCAGAAGGAAATCGGCCTGCGCTGGCTCACAGGCGGCGGCATGCTGCTGTCGGGCGCGCTGTTCGACATCGAACGCCCCGGCGCCTACACCAACAGCGCCAACACCTTCGTGGCCGATGGCCGCCAGCGCTACCGCGGCCTCGAAGTCTCGGCGCAGGGCCGCCTGACGCGCGCGCTCGCCTGGCAACTGTCGGCCCAGTCGCTCGACGCCGAGTTCCGCGGCATCAACGCGCAATACAACGGGAAGATGCCCGAGAACACCGCCAGGCAAACCGCCAGCGTCTTTCTCTCGTACGACATCGCCGCAGTGCCGGGCCTCTCGGTCAACGCGGGCGCCTACTACACGGGGCGCCGGCCGGTGGACGACCTGAACCAGGCCTTCATCGGCGGCAACACCCTTTTCGGCCTGGGCGCACGCTACGTGACGCAGCTGTTCGGCAAGCGCACGCTGTGGCAGGTCAACGTCGACAACGTGGCCGACAAGCGCTACTGGGCCGCGGCCGGCACGCGGCTGGCCGTGGGCGCGCCGCGCAGCATCAAGGCGACGCTCAAGGTCGACCTTTGAACGGCTCCGCAAAAGAAACAGCGGCCCCTCCACATCATTCGATTTTTTCCATGGCTCTCCTGAGACGGATCTGGTTCCAGATCCACTGGTTCATCGGCATCACGGCCGGAAGCGTGCTCGTCGTGATCGGGCTGAGCGGCGCGGTGCTTTCATTTCGCGCCGAGATCGTCGACGCGCTCAATCCCGAATTGCGCCACATTCCCAACCCGGCTGGTGCGCCGGCGCTGCGGCCCGCGGCGCTCGCGGCCCAGGTGCAGGCGGCCGAGCCGGCACTGCGCATCGCGGCGCTCACGGTGTTTGCCGAACCCGGGCGGCCGGCGCGCGTCAACTTCGCGCCGCCCGAAGGCCAGCGCCAGGGCGAGGTCCGGCTGATCGATCCCTGGACCGGCGCGCTGCTGCCCGTGCCCACGGGCGAGGCCTTCTTCGAGTTCGCCGAGCACCTGCATCGCTGGCTGCTGCTGCCGCGCGATGCGGGCAAGCCCGTCACCGGCACCCTGGCCGCGGGGCTGCTGGTGCTTGCGCTGTCGGGCCTCTACCTGCGCTGGCCGCGCCGGCCGCTCGCGTGGCGTGCCTGGCTGAAGCTGGACTTCGCGCTGACCGGCCGCGCTTTTCTCTGGAACCTGCATGCGGTGGCCGGCACCCTCGCGCTGCTGGTGTACCTGGTCTCGAGCCTCACGGGCATCTACTGGGCTTTCGATGCCGTACGTACGGTGGTCGACAACGCCGCCGGCGAAGGGCGCGTGGTTCGTGCGCAGGGCATGCAGGCCGGCAGCACGCCCGCCAAGGCGCAGGCGGTGCCCGACCTGCAGCGCGTGTGGCAGTCCTTCCTCGATGAAACCGGCGGCGACTGGAGCCTGGCCACATTGCGCCCGCCAGCGCGCAATGCATCGCAGGTGGAAGTGACCTACCTGTGTGTCCACCCCGAACACGACCGCGCACGCAATCGCCTCTATCTGGACGCCGCCACCGGCGAGCCCACCCGGCACCAGCGCTATGCCGACAAGCCACTGGCCGGCCGGCTGGTCAACAGCATCTATCCAATGCACATGGGCACCTACTGGGGATTGCCGGGTCGCATCGTGATGCTGCTCGGCAGCCTGGGCCTGGCGCTGTTCGCGGTCACGGGGTGGATGCTCTACCTCGGGCGCCGGCGCACCAAGCGGGCCGTGCGCGAAGAGCGCACGCGGCTCGGTCCTGCGCTGCAGCCGCACGGGGCCGGTGCCGAGCCCGTGCTGCTTGCCTTTGCGAGCCAGACCGGCCAGGCGGAGCGCATCGCGCTGCAGACGGCCGCGGTGCTGCAATCGGCCGGCGTCGCGGTGGTACTGCAGCCGCTGGTGCGCCTGAGCGTGGATGCGCTGCGGCGCTACCGCAAGGTGCTGCTGGTGGCCAGCACCTTCGGCGACGGCGATCCGCCGGACAGCCTGCGCGCCTTTGCGCGCCAGTTCGCGCTGCAGACCGGCTCCGGCCTGCAGCACGTGCGCTACGGCCTGCTCGCGCTGGGGGACCGGCACTATGCCAACTTCTGCGGCTTCGGCCGGTCGCTCGACCAGGACCTGCGTGGCCATGGCGCAGAGGCGCTGTTCCCGATGATCGAAGTGCACAACGGCGATGCCGGTGCGCTGGCCCGCTGGCAGCACGCGCTGGCCGAAGCCTTCGGCGTGCTGCAGCCCGCCGAATGGAAGGCGCACGAACCGAAGGCGGTGCCCTTCGAGCCGTGGCGCCTCGTGCGGCGCACCCTGCTCAATGCCGGCAGCCAGGGCGATCCGCTCTTCGAGATCGAGCTCGCGCATGCGGGCGCAGCCGCCTGGGCGCCGGGCGCGCTTGTCGAATTGCTGCCGCGCCAGCCCGGCCACGCCGTCGGGCAATTCCTGCGCCGCACCGGCCTCGACGGGCAAGCGCGCGTGCACTGCGATGGCCGCGAGCGCACGCTCGAAGACGCGCTGTCTCGCAGCCTGCTTCCCGCCGCGCCGGCGGCCAGCGCGCAGGCATTGGCCGACATGCTGGTGCCGCTTGCACCGCGGCGCTATTCGGTGGCCTCGACCATGGCCGATGGCTGCGTGCAGCTGCTGGTGCGCCAGGTCCGCCACGCGGACGGCATGGGCGTGGCCTCGGGCTGGTTGACCGACGCGGCACCGCTGGATGCGCAGGTCGAACTGCGCCTGCTGCCCAATCCCGCTTTCGCGCTCGTCGACGATGAGGTGCCCTGCGTCTTCATCGGCAACGGCTCCGGGTTTGCCGGGCTGCGCGCGCATCTTCGCGAGCGCGTGCGCCGGGGCCATGGGCGCAATTGGCTGGTGTTCGGCGAGCGGCAGGCCGCGCACGATGCCTTCTGCGCCGAGGAGCTCGCGCAGTGGCAGGCGGGCGCGGCGCTCGAGCGCGTCGACCTGGTGTTCTCGCGCGACCAGGCCGAGCGCCGGTATGTGCAGCACCGGCTGCGCGAGGCGGCCGGCCTGCTGCGCCAATGGGTGGCCGAGGGTGCGGTGGTCTACGTCTGCGGCAGCCTCGAAGGCATGGCGCCGGGCGTCGACCTGGCCTTGCGCGAGGTGCTGGGTTCGGCGGCCTGCGAAGACCTGGTGGCAGAGGGCCGCTACCGGCGCGACGTTTATTGAGCCGCTTCCCGCAGGCACTGCGCAAACTGCGCAGCGGCAGGCGGACTGGCGCGCGGCTTGCGCTGCAGGAGGCCCACCTCGCGGTGGAACGTGAGCTCGCCGAGCGGGAGCATGCGAACGCCCGCGGGCAGCGGAAGGTGCGCCTCGACCAGCGGAACGAGCGCAACCCCCAGCCCCTTGGACGTCATGTGGATGAGCCCGGCGATCTCGTCCAGCTCGATCGAATCGTTGACCGCGATGCCTTCGCGCCGGAGGAATCTTTCCACCATGCGGCCACCGAAAGACGCGCGGTCGTAGCGCAGGAAGGGCTGCTCCTGGAGCAGCGCGCGCCAGTCCTTGCCCGGCAGTTTCCTGGGCGCGATGAG
>Ga0307406_10000662_pt1 | contig 19504 bp, 13 predicted proteins | sample 322Cmetagenome_3_FD_203706 | JGI IMG/M metagenome (GOLD analysis project Ga0307406, IMG submission 203706) | Maize rhizosphere microbial communities from greenhouse at UC Davis, California, United States - 322HYB-C-2 | ecosystem: Host-associated > Plants > Roots > Rhizosphere > Soil | place...
GCGCAGGACAAGCCGTCCCCGCCGACCGACGCCGTCCCATGGGCCGGGTGGCGCATGATCACGCCCAACTACTTCAAGACGTTAGGCGTGCCGATCGTCGCCGGCCGCGACTTCAACGCACAAGACCTTATCGCCCAACCGTGGCGAGTCGTGATCAGCCATCGCATTGCCGAGCGCTTGTGGCCAGGCGAGAGCGCGATCGGCCGCCAGCTCATTCTCTGGAAGGGCCAGCAAGAGAGCGTGGCCGAGGTGATTGGCGTCGCGGGTGACATGCGCGATTGGGACCTGGCCGATCTGCCATCGTACTCCGTGTACATGCCGTTCAACGGCGCCGGATGGAATCCGTCGACGTTCGTGGTGCACACGACGGCCGCGCCGACGGCGATCGTGCCCATCGTGCGGTCGATGCTGGCCGAGCTCTCGCCGTCGAGCCCGGTGTCGAACGTGCGGACGATCGACGATCTCGTCGGCGAATCGGTCGCGGCGCGGCGGTTCACGATGTTGCTGCTCGCTGCCCTTGCGGCGGTGGCGCTGCTGCTCGCGTTGGCTGGAGTGTATGGCGTGCTCTCCTACAGTGTATCGAGACGGAGAACGGAGATCGGCATGCGCATGGCACTCGGCGCGAGCAGATCGAGCGTGCTGCGCCTCGTGGTGTCGCAGGGAATGCGACCGGTCGTCATAGGGCTGGTGGCAGGTGTGCTCGGCGCGATCGGATTGTCGCGGTACATGGCGAGCCTGCTGTTCGGTGTGACTGGTCTCGATGCACCAACCTACGCGGGTGTCGCCACGCTGCTCACGGCGGCCGCGGTGCTCGCGTGTTACCTCCCGGCGAGAGACGCCATGAAAGTCGACGTGCTCACGGCCTTGCGCGAGGAATAGGATCACAGCTGAATGAGCCCTGCCTGCGCAGCCCGCGTGACAGCTTCGGTTCGATTGCCCACGCCCAGCTTCGCGAACACCGAGCTCACGTGAAACTTGACCGTTCGCTCGGAGATTCCGAGTCGGGCTGCGATCTGCTTGTTGCCCAGGCCTCGCGCGACGTGCTCCAGTACCGCTCGCTCCCTCGGCGTTAGGCTCGGCCCCGCGTCCGGCGCTGCCTCGCCACGCACTCGTCGGAGCACCGCCGACGTCGCGAGTGGAGCGAGCAGCGAGCCGCCAGCGGCGACGACGCGCACCGCGGAGAAGACGTCTGCTCGCGGGGCGCCCTTGAGGAGGTACCCGGCAGCGCCAGCTTCCACCGCCGCGATGATGCGTTCGTCCGTGTCGAACACGGTGAACACGATCACGCGCACGTCGGCACCGTCGGCGCGCAGTCGGCGGAGCACGGCGACGCCGTCGAGCGCCGGCATCTCCAGGTCGAGCAACAGGACATCCGGGCGCGAGGACGCGACGAGCGCCAAGGCATCACTCCCGGTGGCAGCGCTGCCAACGATCTCGAAGTCCGGTTGCGTCTCGAGCATTGCCACGAGTCCGTCGCGGACGACGGGGTGATCGTCGGCGACCGCGATGCGAATCGTGCCCGACGCGCCGGTGGGATCGTTCATCGAGTCTCCCGCCCAGGCCCCGGCTGCCTATCGAGCATCGGGACGACGATATCGATGGCTGTACCGGCGTCGGGCCCGCTCTCGACGGTCAGCGCGCCCCCGAGTAGGCGCGCCCGCTCGCGCATGCCGACCAGGCCGAAGCGGTCGCTCGGAACCTGCGCCGGCTCGAAGCCAGTGCCGTCGTCCTCGACGCGGAGCCGCACAGCGCTTTCGGAGCGCGTCAGGCGCACGACGATGCGGCGCGCATCGGCATGCCGCATCGCGTTGACGACGGCCTGCTGGGCTATCCGATAGAGCCCGCCCGCGACCGCCGCGGTCAGACCGGCATCCGCGTCAGGCTCGACAACGATGGCGATGCCGACGCGACCGGCGGATGCGCTGCCTGCGTCGGCCGCCATGATCCCGAGTGCGTCTCGCAGCGTGCGGCCCTCGAGTGGAGCTTCGCGCAGGTCCAGCACCGACACGCGAGCCTCGTCGAGCGTCGAGCGCGCGAGCACGAGCGCGCGGTTCACGGCGGTCTGCAGTCGCGCGTCGTTGTCGCGGTTCGTGCTGGCGAGCGAGTCGGCGACTTCGAGCTGCATCGTCAGGGCGGCCAGCCCCTGAGCGTGGGTGTCGTGAATCTCGCGAGCGAGTCGGTTGCGCTCCTCGGCCGCGAGCGCGCGAGCGGTGGCTGCTTCGAGCCGACTCCGTTCGACCGCCAGGCTGACGAGCGCACCCGCCGTCGTCAACAGGCTGAGCTCCGCGTCCGACAACACGCGCCAGTCCCGGCTCGCCACGTTGATCATGCCGAGCCGACGGTCGCCGACGGCGAGGGGCACGCTCGCGTGGCACTGCAATCGGCCAACCTCGTCGCCGCGATCGTCGTCGATCAGCAGCGCAAGGCGGCTGCACCACACGACGTTCACGTTCGCCGCACCACGCAGGTCGCCGGCGCGGAACGTCTTGAGGCAATAACAGTCGCCGTGCATCGCGTCCGGGTGCTCGCGGAGCGCCGCCGGCAGTGCACGCGCCGCCGCGAGACGAGGCTCGTTCGACTCATCCAGAAGCCACACCCAACCGGTCTCGAGGCCGAGCACGTCGGCGACCGTCGCCAACGCCGCCTCGAGGGACTCGGCGAGATCGGCAGGTCCGCTCAGCGCCTGTGCGAGCGCCGTCAGCGTCGTGAGCTCGGCGGATGACGACGCCGATGGGCCGGCCGTGGTCCTCGCGTTATGCGCCCGCGATACTCGTCTCGGCATCAGCCCGGGCTCGGGGCGAGCCCCTCCTCGCGCGCGCGCCGCACGATCGCGCGGACGAATGGTCCCTTGGCGTCAGTGTACTGCTCCTTGTCGTGGAGATACATCGCCGCAAGCTCCCGCTTGATCGTCTCGTACTCGCGAACAATCTCGGGATGGAGACGCAGGTAGTCGCGAAATAGCAAGTGATCGCGCCACAGGTCGCTCGACCAGCTCACCATGTGCACGTGGTGTGTCCGTGGCGCGCCCCGGCGAAAGTAGTTCCGGCCGGGAATGCCGTAGGCGCCCTTGTGCTCGTACCCGATCTGCCTGAAGGCGTCCACGTACGCGCTTCCGGCCACATTGCCTGGGCGGCCTGCGAGGATATCGATCACGGGCTTCGCGGCCAGGCCAGGAACGGACGTGCTGCCGATGTGCTCCAGCCTGAGCGGCATGCCGGCGCACGCGCGCTCGATCCGTTCGGCCTCGGCGGCGAATTCGAGCGGCCACGTGCTGTCGTACGGAACAAGACGCACCGACCCGGTCATACCGCGAATTCTAGCCGGCCGCCGCGGGTGAAAAAGAATCCGGGCCGGAGCAATCGCCCCGGCCCGGACCCAAGTTGCAACGCGTCGAGACTATTACGGCGCGGCCGAGTTGGGCGTCGAGCCGCCCCACGTATACAGCGCCTCACCCTTCACACCCAGCTCCTTCGCGGGCACCGGCATCTCACGTGGCGTGCCGGGAAGCAGTCCTGCGATGACGCGCAGCGGGCTGTTGTCGCCGGCGAAGCCGCCACCAATGATCACCGGAAGGCGACGCTGCTCATAGAAAGGAAGGGGTCCCTGACCAAGCAGCTCCACCTCCTTTTCGTACAGAAGGATCGCCCACAGCGAACACGCTGTTCCGTCCTTCGCCTTCTTGCCATTGGACATGCACGGCCCGTCTGCATCGGAGCCGACGTCTCCGACTGCTGCCACGGAGGACGGGAGCTTGCCTCGACCAACTCGCGTCTTGTCGATCAGCGTCGCGGCCTGCGTGGCGTTCGCGGCTCCCTGTCGGAGCAGAGCCTCCGCCCAAAGCAAGTCGTTCTCGGCGCTGTTGATCGCCGGCACCGGGCCGTAACCCCCATACACAGCCTGCGGGTCCTGCGTGCCGGATTCGTCGTAGCGGATGTGCGCCAGGTTCGACTGATGGTACTGGCCTCGATCCGGACGCATCGCCTGCCCGTTGGAGGTCCAGGCGAAATCGGTACCGGCGTTCGACGTCTTTACCGGCGTTCCGAATGAGTCCTCCGTGTCTGCGTTGCCGAATGAACCGTCACCGAGGCGCTTGTCGGCGGAGTTCGGCCGCGGATTTCCTCCTTCGGCCGTCGGCCACGGATCCTTCTGGGTAGCCGGATCGAGCAGGTGCGAGACACGAGTGTGAAGTCGACCACTATCGATCGCGTTGAACCACGCGAGCACCTCATTATACCACGACACCGCGCCATCACCCACATACCAAAAGTCGACGGGGGTGCCGACAGACATCCCCGCCGCCGCGAACGAAGCGACTTGCGCCCAATCCACCGCGGCTACCTCCGTGTTGTCACGCGGATAGTACGCCAGGGTCATCGCCGCCATCGTGTTCGCTATCTGGGCGATCTGAACGTTCGTGTAGCTATTGCCGTTGGCCCACGCGGCGGGTGTGGTGAACTCGTTCGCGTTGGCCAGCGTGATTGCCTCCTGCAGCTTCGTCACCGCGGCATCTCGAACGTCCTTGCGGTTCGAATACTCGAGCGCTGTCACGTCCGAGGTCTCGTCCACGATGTACGCCTTGTCGTAATTCAGGGCGAGCATCATGAGCGACGCGCCTTGCATGAACACGGCGATCGTCTCCAGCCGCTTGGTGTCCGCGTCGTTCCGGATGACGAGGCTGTTGGTGCGAATGGCTGCGAGGGCGTCGTTTGCCGATGAGAGCGACGAATAGAAGCCGCCGCGGAAAACGGCGGATTGATCGATTGTTCCGTTCCAGAACGCCTCGACGCTGGTCCGTCCGGCGGCGGATGGGTCGTTCTGCCACGGGCGCGCCATTCGGTTCCACTGATCCGGCGGGTCAGTCTGATTGTCGATGCTGGAGTAGAAGTTCATGTTGGCGTTGTTCCACGACGCCGAGTACGTCCTCGCCTGGGTGCTCATCACGCCCGCGGCGGCAAGCTGGTTGAACCCGTTGAACCACGTGCGCATGGCGCCTGCGCCCACGGCCTCCACGGCGTTCGGGTCGGATAGCGCTCGTACTGCGTCCGGCGCGTTGGGGTTCTCGACGTCGAGGTCGTTGCAGCCCCCAGCCGCCACGAACGTCGCAATGCCAACCCATTGGGTGATTCGTTGGAATCGCATCGTTTATCTCCTGAATTCGGGTCGGAGGCTCAGAACCCGAGCTCGAACATCGCGGTGAACGTGCGGTATGCCGGGTAGGTGAAGTAGTCGACGCGGTACGCGAACGGATTGCCGCCGCCCGGTCCCGTGACGTCGGGGTCGTAGCCGCTATAGTCCGTTTGCGTCCACAGGTTGCGTCCGACCACGCCAATGCGGGCGGACCGGAAGGAGATCACAGGAATCCGCTGGACGAACTTCGTCGGGATCTCGTAATTGACGGCCAGCTCGCGCAACCGCATGTAGCCGCCGTTTTCGATGAAGTAGTCGCTGGGATCGAAGTTGTTGTAGAACGTGCTGTAGTACGTCGTGGGCTTGCGGCCGGTCTTGTACGGGCACGTCGGGTCGGCCGTCGGCCAGTCGGCGGCGCAGGTCCCCGGGTCGGGCTTCCTGCTCTGGTCGATGACCTCGTCACGGAGCTCGTTGAACGGCCACTGGCGGGTGTAGTTGTAGATGTTGCCGCCCTTGGTCCAGGTGAGCGTGCCGTTGAGGCTCAAGCCCTTCCACGACGCGGTACTCGTCAGGCCGAGATTGAAGTCGGGGTTCACGTCGCCGATCTTCACCACCTTTGCCGTCTGCGTGCAATCGGCGTTCAGGCACGACATCGCCGGGAGCGGGACCTCGGCCTTGGTGTGGTACTGGCTCCCCCTGACGTAGTACCCTTCCTCGTTCTTCACGTAGTCAGAGGCAGAGCCTGTCAAGGCGCCGGCGCGAATCGTCTCCTCGAGCTGCTGCTGCGTGCGGATCCACTTCGACCCGTAGACCGTGCCGAGCCGCTCGCCCTTGGCGATCTTGAAGATCTGCGTGTTGGCATCGCTCGTGTCCGGGCCGATGAGGAACGGACCGACCTTCAGGTCGGCGATCGTCGTGCGAGTCCGGTCACCCGTCAGGTGCACGCGCCAGAAATAGTCGGCGCGCGACAGCAGCACCGCGCCTAACGCCAGCTCGTGCGAGTTGCCATCGAGCGTTCCCGCGTTCCTCCACTGCGTCTGGTAACCCGTGGCCGCGGAGAGCGGGACCTTGATGATCTCATCGGTCGTCCGCTTCTCGGAGTATGTGTACTCGAGGTTGAAGTTCCTGAGGAAGTTCATCTCGAATCCGTACTCGGTCTCGCGCGAGAACGCCGGCTTGAGGTCCGAGTTGCCGAGCGTGACCTTCTCGGGCACGCCGCCGGAAATAGCAAACGTCTCGTACTGCGCCGAGAACGGCGGACGCAGTCCCGCGGTGCCGTGCGAAACGCGGAGCTTGAACTCGTCGATGCCCGGAAGGTGGAGATCCTGCGTCAAGCGGTAGGCACCGGACACGCGATGGTACGTCTGCGACCGCTCCTTCGAGCCGAAGAGCGACGACTGGTCGCGACGGATCAGACCATCGATCACGTAGCGGTCCTTGATGTCGAAGGTCGAGACCAGGAACACGTTCTTCGCGCGAATCGTCTCCGTGAGCGAGCCCGGTGTGATCGGGTTGTTCGGATCGACCGCCGCGGCGCTGAACTCCGTCACGCGCGGCACTGTGAGCGCCGGGGCGTTCACGGTCACCCGCTGGTTCGTCTGGTCCTCGTACAGGAGCGCGCCCTTGGTCGTGTTATGAACCGCGCGCCAGGTGAAGTTCGTCGCGGCGGTGACGCCGGCGTTGTAGGACCGATCCGAGTTCGAACGCTCGTACAGGTTGCCCTTGTTCGTGCTCCCGGCCGAGTTGGAGAACCCGAGCGGCGTGTAGGACTTGTAGTTGACCCCTGACTGGTCGTAGCCGACGTTCCCCTCGAACGTGAGCCAGGACAGCGGTCGGTAGCTGGCGCGGAATGTTCCGGTGAAGCGATCCCGCGAGTCCTCTACGTCGGTCTGCTGCAGCACGTAGAGCGGGTTCGACACGTTCCCCGAGAGCGGCGCCTGCTTGACCTTGGGGTTGTACTGACCGGCAAATGGCCCGTCCGGGACGATCGAGTCGAGCTTGATGTTCGGCTCGAGGAACCGCATGCCAAAGAAGATGCCGGTGTCCTCGCCCTGATCGGCATTGGAGCGGGCGTAAAAGGCACCCATGCCAAGGTCGAAGTTGTCCGACAGCGCGTGGTCAACGTTCAGGCGGAAGTTCTCGCGCCGGAATCCTTTCAACAGGTCAAGCACGCCCTCATCGTTCGTAAACTGGAATGACCCGTTGAAGTTCGTGCGTCCCGCCCTGCGCCCCACGGAGACGTAGCTCGTGACGAAGTTGCCGGGACGGAACACCTTTCTGTACTGGTCGTAGAGAATCGGGTAGTCGTTGTCGGCGATGCCGTCGGTATCGGCGACGCGATCCCCCGTTGAGCTGTAGGCGAAGTCAGTAACCTTTCCCGAACCGTCCTTGATGACTTCGTAGTTGTGGTGCATGTTCGTCTCGATCAGGTGAGGCAAATGGCTCTGGCCTCCTTCAGTCCTGATCATGAAGCTCGACTGTCCCTCGCCGAGCATGCCGCCGCGCTTCGTGAAGATCTGCACGACGCCGTTGGCAGCATCGGACCCGTACAGTGAGCTCGCTGCCGCGCCCTTGATGACCTCGATCCGCTCGATGTCCTCGGCGTTGATGTCCGCCATCGACAGGCGCGTGATCGTGCCGTCGATGATGATCAGCGGATCCTGGCGGCCGGTGAGACTCGTGGCGGATCGGAGCCGGATCGACGGAGCGCTGCCGGGCTGGCCCGACGTGGTCACGAGGCTGGCGCCCGGAACCTTTCCTTCCAGCGCCGCGGCCGGGGACGAAACCGGGGGGACTTCCTTCAACTGCGTGTTGTCGACGACGTTCACTGAGAACGGCGTCTTTTTCTGCGACGTGGCTTCGCTCGTGCCCGTGACGACGACCGCCTCGAGGTTGAGGATGTCGCGCTCGAGCACGAAGTCTTTCGTCACCGACCCTTGCACATCGGACAACGGGAGCCGCTTCGGCTTGTAGCCGATTGCGCGCACCACCAGATTGAGCGCTCGACCACGCACTCGGCCCTGGTCGATCGTGAAGCTGTACTTGCCGTCTTCCGCGGCGACGCCGCCGACGCCGAGCTCTGGAATCCCGACGTTTGCCCCGGCCAGGGGCTGTCCGCTTTGAGCCGTGACTTTCCCACTAAACACGACGCTTTGGGCGCGGGCAGTGCTTGCGGCGAGTGACGTGATACACAGTGCAGCGACAACGGAGAGTACCCTCGAGCACCATCGAGCTTGCATGGGGACCTCGCTTCGGGTGAAGGGCATTCGAAAGGGCCGGAGCCGTCGGCGACTTCCGCCTTCGTACTTCACCTTCGCCGGCAGGGATGGGCGCGCTCGCGGCGTCGCGGAATCGCTCAACCCGACAGATGCGTCGGCGCCAATAAGCCAGCCGCTGCCGTACCTGTCAAGGGCGGAAAAATGTCAACGTCAGTAGGGTGGGCCGTGCCGATGTTTGACAAACCGTTTGCTTGTTGTGATGTAACGTCAATACGGCACGGTTCGCCACCGGCGGGTATCGCTCGGGCGGGCCGGGAGGTCACGCGATGGCAACGCTAATGACTCATCGATCCTGGGCCGGCTATCTCGCCATCGCGGTCACCGTGCCTGCCGCACTGGTGAGTCAGGTGCCAGGTGCGACGCTCACGGGCCGAGTCGTGCAGAAGGGCGACAGTTCGCACGCCGTCCGTGGTGCCCAGATCGTCCTTGCCTCCGACGGCCGGCATGTCGTGACTGATTCCAGCGGCAGCTATCTGTTCGGCGGAATCCCCGTCGGCGTGCACCACGTGGTCGTTCGCGCGTTAGGATTCCGGCCGGTCGAGTTCTCCGTGGCGCTGCACGACGGCGTTCAGTCGCTGGAGGACATTCAACTCGATGCCGCACCAGGCGTGCAGGAACTCGCGCCGGTCGCAATCGCCGCCCCCGCAGCGACAGCAGTGAGCTACCGGCTGGTGGATTTCGAGCGTCGTCGCCAGACGGGCCGCGGCCACTACCTCGACGACACCCAGATCAAGCAGAGCGGCGCATCGCGCCTCTCGGACCTCATGCGCGGGATGCGTGGCGTGACGGAGCACTGTGCCGGCAACGGCTGCACCATCCAGATGGTTCGCGCGCGCCCGGGCTGCGACCCCGATTACATCGTCGACGGCCGCCCGGACAACATGTTCGGGTCGTCGACGCCGATTCGCGACATCGTCGCGCTCGAGGTGTACACGGGTCCGTCGGACGTGCCGGGCGAGTTCGCGGGCAAGTCAGCCGGGTGCGGCGTCGTCGTCATCTGGACGCGGGCAGGCCCGGACACGAGGAAACACTAGTGAGCGGACAGCATGACTGCGCGCTGTCCCGCTTTCAGCGGGACGAGCTGCTCCCGCCCGCCCGGCCAGTGGACGATGAGGGAGTCCGCGCCGGACGGCAGCGATAAAACCGTCGTCGCCGCGTCCATCGACCAGTAACCCGCTCCCGCGTGGAGCTCACGCACCGGTCCGCGCCGTCCCGAGGTTGCGACCTGCAGTCGTGCGCCAATTCCCCAAGGATTGCCGGGACCCGCGTCCAGGCGCACACGGAGGCCTGGCCGGGCCCCGCGATTGTGCCACAGCGTCGTCGAGGCCCCGTTCTGCGGTACCGCGAGGTCCACCCGACCATCGCCGTCATAGTCCGCAGCCGCGGCGCCACGCTGATCCCCCAGTACCGCCACGCCCGACTGCCTAACGCTGAGTGGCCGGAAGCCGCCACGTCCGTCGCCGAGCAGTACCAGCCCCGCGCCGGCATCGAGGCGCGGCGTCTCGAGCGCCGTTGGCGAGAAGTTCTGCGCCAGAAACAGGTCCTCGTTCCCGTCGCCGTCGAAGTCCGACACGACGGGCGCGAACGCCGGCGCGAGCTGCGCCTCCGTCGGCAGGCTCCGCACCTCGAAACGACCGCCGAGGTTGAGCAAAACCAGTTGGTCGAAGGTGGTCGCGCCGACTCGGACCGCGGAACTCCTCGCTTCACCGAGAATGTCATCGACGGAGGCGGCGGCGTAGTTGCCGTAAGTCGTGAAGCGGTTCTTTACCGCCGGAATCGCGACCGCGAGTCGTCCGAACGACTCCGTCGGCATCTCGCGACGGGCCGCGGAGTCGTACCGCGCGAAGAGAAGCCCCACGCCCGCGCCGCCGAAATTCCCGGTGATGAGCACGAAGGGCTGGTCGGGCGAGGCCTGCCAGGGCGTGTTGCGCCCCCAACTCGTCACCACGAGATCGAGTCGGCCGTCGCCATCGAAGTCACCGGCGGCAAGGCCGTTCCACCGGCTCCTCACGTCCTTGAGGCCCCACTCGGCCGTCACGTCGCGAAGCCGGCCGGCGTCGTTGTGAAGCACGCGGATGGGTCCCCACTCGCTCGTCGCCACCAGCTCCGGCCGTCCATCGCCGTCCAGATCGGTGAAGATCGCCTGTGAGACGAGCCCCAGCGACGCCACCGCCCGATCGTTGACCCCGTCGGGAGTCCAGCCACCGCTGCCGTCGGCGCGGTACAGGTGCGAGCGCGCGGGGAGCGGCCATGCGCCGGGGACGATCCTCGCGCCCACGAACAGGTCGAGGCGTCCGTCGCCGTCGACATCGCCTAACGCGAGCGGACCCACGCTCGCCGTGTCGGGTGGAATTCGTGGCATCGGCGCGGAACCGCCCGTCGTCGCGAGCTCGATGACCGGCGCCACCGAGAGCGCCTCCGAGGCCGAATTCGCCTCGTAGCTCGATTGGCCGGCCAGCAGCCGGACGGCCTGGCCGGGCGCCGCCGGCGCCGGCAGGATGCTCGTCAGGTCCCAGCGAATCGGCTCGGTGCCGAGCGGCGTCGTCACGAAACGGCCATCGCGGTTTCGAAGTACGGTGAGACGCCCGCCGCGACCCGCCCCGACCACGAGATCCTCGCGCCCATCGGCGTCGACATCGATCCAGCTGACGCCCGGCCCGAGCTGGCTGAATTTGTTAGGCAGGAGCGGCTGGCGGCGGTAGTCGTCGAACGCCGAGTCGATGTGCGTGTGACCGCCGAGCAGTCCGGTGGCGTCCTCGAACAACCCGAGCGCCGACGAATCCGGTGGCCCGGGACGACCGGCGGCCGCCGACGCGGCATCGATCTCGTACAGACGGTTCGGCCGTGCCGTAATGGTGCTCGTTCGCCCGTGCGGCCATTGGACCTCGATCTGCACGACGGTGTCGCGTCCAGTCGCGAACACCAGCTCGGCGTCGCTGCCAGAGAGGTAATAGCCAGTCGGCATCATCTGGCGCGTCTGGGCTGGCAGCGATGGCGCGCGCACCGTCACGGCGGCGCCGATGCCGGCGACGTTAGGCGCGACTCCGCGGAGCCGCACTGCGACCCGCGGCGCGGTCGTCTGCGTGCGGTAGACCACGGGCAGCCCGTCGAGTCGCGTGACCACGACGTCGAGATCGCCGTCGCCGTCGAGGTCGGCCAATGCAATGCCGTGGGTGATCGCGCTGTCGACGCCGAAGTGCCAGGCGGCACTCGCGTTCGTAAACCCGAGCGTACCCGTGTTGTGGAAGGCCACGCTGTGGGCGTCGTGTCGCGGAAAGGCTCCCTGCTCACGGTTCCAGGGGATGCGGGGGGAGCTGGTCCGAAGTCGGTCGTACGTGTCGGCATCGCGGACGTCCCACCGATGGCCGTTCACGACGAGCAGGTCCTCGAACCCGTCGAGGTCAACGTCCAGGAACGCAGAGCCCCAAGTCCACTCGCTCGCACCGACGCCCGCGACCATGGAGATGTCGGCCCACGTGCCGTCGCCGCGCGCGAGCTGCAGCATGTTCCGCATCCACTGCTGTCGTTCGGCGGGAAGACCGACCGGCTTCGGCAACGGCGTGTTGGTGGGGATCTCGCGCTGCCAACGAGCCCGGTCCATGCTCATCATGTCGGCCGTGAAGAAGTCGACGTGGCCGTCTCGATTCACATCGCCGAACTCGACGGACATGCAGGTGTTGCTCGACTCGCGCAACGCGAGCGCGGGGGCGAGTCGAAAGGTGCCTTTCCCGTCGTTCAGCCAGAACTGGTCGGGGTCCTCGAAGTCGTTGCACACGTACAAGTCACTCGCGCCGTCGCCGCTCACGTCGTAGAACCGGGCTGCCAGGGTGAAGTAATCCGGCTCGGTGGTGAGCGGTCGGCCTTGTTCGTCGAGAAATCGCGGGCCCGCCACCGGCTCGCGTGCGAAGTGGCCGCGCCCATCGTTGATGAAGAAAAGGTCGGGCTCGGCCCGCTGGGACCGCATGATGGCGCCCAGGTCCGGGCGATCCTCGATGCGATATTCGGCGGCCCAGCGCGGCTCGACCTGATACTGGTTTCCGACTTTCTTCACCACACGGTCGACGGTGACTTCCTGCGGTGGATAGCGGTCGAGCGCGTTATGCGTCTTGTAGGTGCCGACGTAGAGGTCGAGGTCACCGTCTCCGTCGACGTCGGCGAGCGTGAGCGCCGTGGCCGCGTAGCCGGCGGGAAGCCCGCTGGTGGCGGTCGCATCGGCGAAGCGCCCATGGCCGTCGCCCGTCCACAGCTCGAGCGGGCCACCTAACGTGCCGACGAGCAGATCGAGATGGCCGTCCCCGTTGACGTCCGCGAAGGTGGCGCTCAAAGTGGCGAGGGTGTCCGTCCGGATGCCGCTCGCCGCCGTGATGTCGGTGAAATGAAAGTCGCCCGTGTTGTGGTAGAGTGCCGCGGGGCGCTCGACCGACGCGAGGAAGACATCGGGCAACCCGTCTTCATCCACATCGCCTAACGCTACGCCGGCGCCGATCAGCAGGTTACGGTTGGCGAGCGCGTGCTCGTCATCCACCTGGTTGACGTGGGTGAGGCCCGTCCGTCGGGCGGTGAGCGGCGCGAAGCCGGGGGCGCCTCGACGGGCCACGTTAAGTGCCCGCCACCGGTAGCCTACTTCCTGGTGCCACGAGACGTTCACCGGCTCTCGACACGCCATGACCAGCGCGACAACAGCGAAACGACGGGCCAAGATCACGGTTGGCGTGCCCACGTCGCGAGCCCCGAGCCCGCAGAATTCCGCAGTTGGACTGGACATGGTGAACGCATGCCCGATCTTATGGCTGGTCCCGATGTCGGGCAACGACGAGTCCATGGGCGATGCCGTTCGGTCGCCGAGTGGCCGTCGGTCTTCCCCTGCCGTACCTTGTGCGCGATCGCTCGCCAGGAGCCGTCAAAGATGCCAATGATTCGGCAGTGCGCGTTGTTGCTTGTGGTTGTCGCCGGCAGCGGGTGTGCCTCTCACAAGGCTGCCACCAAGGGCGCGGGGCCTTCCCGCTGGACCGGTAACTTCAAGCAGGAGAGCAATTCCGCAGTGATCGGGGCCGAGATGGCGCGTGGACGCTCATCGGGCTACGGCACCATTGTCTTGACCCCGGTGCCGGATCAGGAGCGGCGCGTGAAGGTGGAAATCTCGGTGACCACGTCGCTGACGAGCGCTCAGATCGCCTGGGCGGTGTACGAGGGGACCTGCGGCGCTCCAACCCCGCCGGTGCTCGCCATCAACGATTTCCCGACGATCGACATTGGCACCAACGGCGCAGGGGTCGTGCGCGGCGAGTTGCCTGTGGCGCTGAACGTGCGCGGGTCCTATCACGCGAACGTGTACTGGTCAGGTCGTGCCTCCGATGTGAGCAATGTGATGATGTGCGCGAACCTGGCCTACGCGGCACGATAACTTCGCGTTAGGCGGCTGGCGACTGGCGACTAAAGACCAACCGGCCCACAACGAACAACGTCGTTGTGGGCCGGTTGGTCGGTGCCGGTCAATGTCCCTGCCTACACGGGGAAGAGGATCTCCCGGTACTTGGGCAGCGGCCAGAACTCGTCACCCACCGCGAGCTCGAGCGAATCGCACGTCTCGCGAACCGCCCCCATGGCGTCCGCCCCCTCCGACGTCAGGAGCTTCGCGCACGCGTCCACGTTCTCGTGCTCGTGCTCCGCCTTCTCGATCGCCACGCCTAACGCCCCTCGGCGCTCACGCAGCTGCTCGATCAACGTTCCCACCTCGTTCGCGGCCGCGACTTGCGGAACGACCGAGATGCCGGCGGTCTTCGCCTTCGCCGACGCATCGGCCAGCAGGCCGTGGTACGAGTAGCACGCCGGCAGGATCATCGTGTCCACCATCTGCGCCAGCGTATGGAGCTCGATGAGCATGTCCTTGACGTAGCGCTCCAGCTTCACATGATAACGGGAATCGATCTCCGCCTTCGTGAGGATGTCGAGCTTCGTCAGGACCGTGCGCGCGTTCTTCGTCGTGAGTTGCGCGAGCGCCTCGGGCGTACGACGCAGGTTGAGGAGGCCGCGCTTCTTGGCGTCGTCCACCCACTCCTGCGCGTAGTTGTTGCCCTCGAAGCGAACAGCGGCCGTCTCCTTGAACGCCTCGCGCACGACCTTCATGACCGCGTCGTTCACGTTCTTCGTGCGCTTGAGCGTCTCGCGGAGCTGATCGGTCAGCTCGCCGATCGCCTCGGCCACGGCCGCATGGAGCAGCGTGATCGGGAACGCGATCGACTGCGATGAGCCCACCGCGCGGAACTCGAACTTGTTGCCCGTGAACGCGAACGGCGACGTGCGGTTGCGGTCCGTGTTGTCCTTTTCGATCTCTGGCAGCTTCGCGACGCCGAGCTTGATGAGCTGCTGCTCGGCACCTTTGCCCGCTTCCTTGCCAGCCGCGATGTTCTCGATGAGACGCGTGAGCATCTCGCCCATGAACACCGAGATGATCGCCGGCGGCGCTTCGTTGGCGCCGAGGCGATGCTCGTTGCCCGAGGTGCCGATGCCAGCGCGGAGCAGGCCGGCGTGCTTGTGCACACCCTTGAGGACCGCGGCGAGGAAGATGAGGAAGCGGATGTTCTGATGCGGCGTCTTCCCCGGCTTGAGCAGGTTGGTCCCGTCGAGCGCGTTGTCCGACGTGATCGCCATCGACCAGTTGCAGTGCTTGCCCGAGCCGTTGATGCCGGCGAACGGCTTCTCGTGCAGCACGGCCTGCAGGCCGTGACGCAGTGCGACCTTTCTCAAGGTCGCCATCACGAGCTGGTTGTGGTCGACCGCGATGTCCGTCTCCTCGAAGTTCGGCGCCATCTCGAACTGGCAGGGCGCGACCTCGTTATGACGCGTGACGATCGGCACGCCGAGCTTGTAGAGCTCCGTCTCGACTTCGGAGATGCAGGCCTGAATCCGCTCCGGGATCCCGCCAAAGTAGTGATCCTCGAGCTGCTGCCCACGCGGCGGCGGCGCGCCCACAAGGGTGCGGCCGCCCATCACGAGGTCGGGGCGCAGCGCGAAGTGGTTGCGGTCGATGAGAAAGTATTCTTGCTCCGGCCCGAGCGTCGTGTGGACGCGGATGATCCCGCTGTCGCCTAACAACTCCAGCAGCGCGATCGCCTTCTCGGAGAGGATGTCGCTCGAGCGGAGGAGCGGCGTCATCTCGTCGAGCGCTTCGCCATTGTAGCCGATGAAGACCGACGGGATGCATAACGTGCGCGCGCCGCCGGACTCGACGATGAACACCGGGCTCGCCGGATTCCACGCCGTGTACCCGCGCGCTTCCCACGTCGCGCGGAGTCCGCCTGACGGGAAGCTCGACGCATCGGGTTCACTCTGGATGAGCTGCGATCCCGAGAACGTCTCGACCGGTTGACCGTGATCGTCGAACGAGAGGAAGGCATCGTGCTTCTCGGCCGTCAGCCCGGTCATCGGCTGGAACCAGTGCGTGAAGTGCGTCACCCCGCGGGTGATCGCCCACTCCTTGATCACCTGCGCGACTGTCGGCGCAATCTCGCTGTCCAGCTTCTTTCCGTGGCGGACGGACTGGAGGAGCGTCGCGTACACGTCCTTCGGCAGCTTCGATCGCATCTGGCGCCAACCGAACGTGTTGATTCCGAAGTAGTCGGAGGTCGGTTTTGCCGGCGCGGTGCCGTTCTCGGACGCGTTAGGGTGAAGGGGCTTGAGGGCGGCTCGGCCTGCGATGGTTTGAATCGCAGCTTTCCGCGGGGTCGAGCTGGTTGATGGCATGCGTCGGGGCTCCGGACGAAGACGTGGGCGGGAACCGGAAACGACAAGGCGGACCTAACGTCGCGACATCACGAAGTTGGGTCCGCGCGTGATCTAGAAAACGTGCAGAAACAACAAAAAATCCATTACGGTGCCTCGGAATTTAGTCCAGACATCAGCGAATGCGCAAGAAATCATGCTGCTTCTGCACGAAATGGCCGACAATGACCGGTGCCTGTTCGGTCGATCCGGTGACGGGAGACCTGCGGGTGAGCGCGACCTCGACCGGGAACGGCCCCCTAGGACCTAGGTCCCGTTGTTCGGCCTCACCTGACACGGCAACGTGTCGCCGCATTGGGATGCGCCACACGCTTCGCGGGGGGCATTATGCCGTCGATTTTCGAGGACCTTTCCGGGTTGCTTTCGTCATCCGTGACCAAGGATTTGGGTAAGGCGGTTGGGCTGAAACCCGACCTGGTCACAAAGGGGATCGGTGTGATCGGTCCGCTCGTCACCGCGGCCCTCGCGAACAAGGCGTCGACACCATCCGGCCAAACGGCGCTGATGCAGCTGCTCCCAAAGGATGGCGTCGCGTCGATCCTCGGGAATCTCGCCAAGAGTGTGACCGGCGGCGGCACCGACGCACTTTCCACGATTCTTGGCAGCGGCGCTGGGGCGATCGGCACGACGCTGGACCGGGCGCTCGGCTTCAAGGCAAGCGCGCTTCTGCCGGCTGTCATGCCGCTCATACTCGGTCTCATCAGCAAGGCCAACACCGAGAAGAATCTTGGCGCCGGTGGCATTGCGACGCTGCTCGGCAACGAAGCAGCCAGCTTCCAGAAGACGGGGGGCGAAACGGCGCGACTCGTGAACGAGGCGCTTGACGCCGGTCAGCGAGCGACGGACGTCAGGGCCAGGTACTCGCCGGTCCAGTGGGATACCGTTCGTCTCGCTCCGGTTGCCGCGGCACACATGGTCATAACGGCCGACAAATCCGGGCCCGTCGGCGCGGTCAAGGAGATAACCGCAGCCACGGGGGCGATTGCCGACGCGGCGAAGGCGGCGTCACCTGCGTCGCTCCTCGGTCTCGCGTTCGACCACGACTTCACCGTGGAGGAGCTCACCAAGTTCACGAAGACGCGAACGCCCGACGATGCGCTCGCCACCGTTCGGGATGCGATCGCCTCCGTCGAACGAAACAGCCCTGCGGATGCGTCCACCTACAGGCAATTCGTTGCTGACGTCGCGACGAAGGTTGCCAACGCGTCGAAGGAAGGCGGGATACTCGGGTTCGGTGGCGTGGCCGTTAGCCCGGCTGAGCAAGCCGCGCTGGATCAGCTGCGGAGCGTCATCCGGAAGCCGTGAGCTGAGCCGGCCGCTACCGGTATCTCCGGTGGCTCGGATACCGCGACGGACTGCGTACGGCCACCGGAGCGGACGGCCAGCGAGGCATCGCGATGACCGACTCGCCGCCAAGCTGGTTCCGAAGTCTGGTCCAAGCCAAGGTCATGAGACCTGACGCCGCGAGGGCGAGCGCCACGACGATCGCCGTGCTCGCCTGACCGGCAACAAGCCCGAGTCTGAATAGCGCCATGATGGCGACCGTCAAACCCAAGGTGAACGTCGCGGCAGCAAGCTCCCGAGATCGTGGGAAGCCGCGGATGACTCGAACGGCAACGACGGCGGGAATGGTGGTAAGGGCAGCTGCTTCGATCACGGAAGTCGTCATCGACCAGACGAAGACGGAGTCGACGGCGAGCAAGGCGAGAGATGCTGCAGCCACTCGGCCGGTCGCGGAAACTGGAGCGACCTGCCAGGGCGCGTGATTCGGGGAGGGTTGCATGGACGGCAGAAGACGGCAGTGAATACGGATGATTCCCGGAACGATTGCAGTCAGTACGAGACCAGCGGCCAACAAGTCTCACGTTGCAGTGAAGAACAACCGGGATGGGCCGAGGCGTGGCGAGGCGGGGTGACCGGTGATAGACACCGCCGTGCTGCGCTTCGGGTTATTTTTAGGGCGTGCCAACTGTATGCGAATAATTGGCTTGGACTACAACGAAGGAGACGAGAATGGCACACCCATCAATCGATTTCCAACGGGCCGGCGGCGTTGACCTGGACCGGCTGGAACGAAGCCTCAAGCTCGAGGGAAGACGGGTCGGCGAAGGCCGATACCATGTGGTAGGCGGCGACCACGATCACTGGGTCGACCTGTACACCGCGTCCATTCCGCGCTGCGACTGCGGCGATCACCTCTGGCGGGATCGGATCTGCAAGCACATCCTCGCCGCCCTTCTTCGCGAGGGCGATGACACGGTCGTTCGTGCGCTCGGTTCGCTGTTCGAGCGCGTGAAATCAGCGGCGTAGTGCGTTGACACGCTCGACCCGCAACGGGTAGCATACCGAACCAACAGCATCACCGTGGTCGGCGATGGAGTTCGCCGTCAACCGCCCGCCCAAGGCTAATGACTCCTACGCGTCACCTCACGCGTGGGAGTCTTTTTCATTCAGCTCACTCCGCGCGGCAATTCGAGGCCCTTCCATGAATCTGGTCTGGTACGTAGCGGTCGGCAGTGCGGTCGGAGGCGCGTCGCGGTTCGCGCTGTCGAGCTTCATTCAGCAACGAGCGGGCACGTTTCCGGTGGGCACGCTCATCGTGAACATCACCGGCTCGCTCGTCCTCGGTTTCCTCATGCGGTATGCGCTCGGCTCGACGTCGGTGTCTGCCGAGACGCGCGCATTGCTGACGACAGGGTTCTGCGGCGGCTACACGACTTTCTCCACGTTCAGCTACGAGACGATCGCGCTCATGGAGGACGGCGACTACCGGCGTGCGGCGATCTATGTGATCGCGAGTGTGGTGGTGTCGCTGGCGGCGACGTTCCTCGGGATCGTGGCGGCGAACGCGGTGCTTGAAGCACGAGTGAGGTAGCCATGCATGGATTCACGGGCGAGCGCACGCTCATGCGCATTCACATCGGTGAGCGCGACAAGGATCCGAAGTCGGGGAAGCCGCTGTATCAGGCGATCGTCGAGCTGCTTCGCTCGCGACAGTATGCGGGCGCCACCGTGTTTCGCGCGATCATGGGGTATGGCGCGAGCGCGCATGTGCGCACTGACCGACTCGAGGTGCTGTCGCTCGACCTGCCGATCGTCGTCGAGTGTGTCGAGACGGAGGAGCGCATCGAGGCAATTCTGCCGGAGCTCGACGAGATGATCGGCGGTGGGCTCATCACGCTCGAGCGCGCGCGGGTGATCATGTACCGACCCGGAACGGAGAGGGGAATCGGTTCTGCGCGCTGAGGCTAAGCACGTCATCGAGACGAACCTGCAGGAGCGCACGGAAGCCGGGCCGCGGCTTCCGGCGCACCTCA
>Ga0307406_10000663_pt1 | contig 19451 bp, 16 predicted proteins | sample 322Cmetagenome_3_FD_203706 | JGI IMG/M metagenome (GOLD analysis project Ga0307406, IMG submission 203706) | Maize rhizosphere microbial communities from greenhouse at UC Davis, California, United States - 322HYB-C-2 | ecosystem: Host-associated > Plants > Roots > Rhizosphere > Soil | place...
TGATGGCTCCGGATCTGCTTCCTCCCCCGGAAGGGGAGGGAGAAATACCAGCGTACGGGCCGAGCCGGGCGAAACACTTGCCAGGCAACTCGCCCTCGTCATCGACCTCAACGTCTGCGTCGGCTGCCATGCCTGCGTCACTTCGTGCAAGCAGTGGAACACCTCCGGCAGCGCCGGCCCGCTGGCGGACGCGCAGCCCTATGGCGCCAACCCGACCGGCACCTTCTTCAACCGCGTGCAGACCTACGAGGCCGGCACCTTCCCGGCCACGCAGACGGTCCACTTCCCCAAGAGCTGCCTGCACTGCGAAGACCCGCCCTGCGTGCCCGTGTGCCCCACGGGGGCCAGCTACAAGCGCAAGGAAGACGGCATCGTGCTGGTCGACTACGACAAGTGCATCGGCTGCAAGTACTGCGCATGGGCCTGTCCCTACGGCGCGCGCGAGCTCGACGAGGAGCGCCAGGTCATGACCAAGTGCACGCTGTGCGTCGACCGCATCTACGACGAGCACCTGCCCAAGGAAGACCGCAAGCCCGCCTGCGTGAAGGCCTGCCCCACCGGCGCACGCCTGTTCGGCGATGTGAAGGATCCGGACTCCGAAGTATCGAAGGCCATCCGCGAACGCGGCGGCTACCAACTGATGCCCGAGTGGGAAACCAGCCCGGCCAACCAGTACCTGCCGCGCCACGTGACGCAGCAGACCGCAGGGCAGGAGGAATAAGGGCATGCATCCCGCGTTCTCGATTCTTTTCTTCACCACGCTGGCCGGCGCCGCGCAGGGCCTGGTCGTCGCGCTCGCGCTCGCGGTGCTGCTGGGCCTCGCGCCCGCGCCCGGCTTTCTTGGGCTGGCGCTGGGCTTGGCCGAGGTGCTGCTCGCGGCCGGCCTCGCGGCCTCGTTCATGCACCTGGGCCGCAAGAGCCGCGCATGGCGCGCCGTGCTGATGTGGCGCACCTCGTGGATGTCGCGCGAAGTCATCGTGCTGCCGGCCTTCATCGCGCTGGTGGCGCTGTGGTGGCTGTCGCTGCGCTTCGGCGCCGGCGCGCCATGGTCGTGGCTGCTGCCGGTGCTGGTGCTGTGTGGCGCGGCCGCGCTCTGGTACTGCACCGCCATGATCTACGCCTGCCTGCGCTTCATCGAGGAATGGGCGCACCCGCTGACCGTCGTCAACTTCACGCTCATCGGCCTGTCGTCGGGGCTGGTGCTGGCCTGTGCGCTGGCCGCATTGGCGGGCGAGTCGCGCTTCGTGCAGCTGTTCGGCCCCTGGGCGCTCGCCGCCACGCTCGCGGCATGGGCCGCGCGCGGCGGGGCGCTCAGGCGCAACGCGGCGATCCGCCACAAGTCGACGCTGCAATCGGCCACCGGCATCCGCGCCGAGAAGCTCGTGCAAAAGTCGATGGGCATGTCGGCCGGCTCGTTCAACACGCGCGAGTTCTTTCATGGCGCCACGCTGGCCGCGCTCAGGAACATGAAGCTCGGCTTCCTGCTGCTGGCCTTCGTGCTGCCTTCGCTGTTGCTGCTTTTGGGCGTTGCCAGCGGGGCCGCGTGGCCGTGGCTGCTGGCGGTGCTGGTGCAGGCGCCCGGCCTGCTGGCGGAGCGCTGGTTCTTCTTCGCGCAGGCGAGGCACCCGCAGAACCTCTACTACCAGGTGGTGTCCTGAGGACCGGACCAAGGGCTTCGTTCAGACCTGGAAGTTCAGCCTAAGCCCCGGTGTCGGCCAGTCGTCGATGGCGATCAGCCGCCCGCTGCCCGACAGCGTGACGTAGGCCGTGCGCATGTCGCGCCCGCCAAAGCAGATGTTGGTGGTGTAGCGGTCGGGCAGCGGCATGTGCTCGCAGCTGCTGCCGTCGGGTGCGACGATGGTGATGCCGCCGCGCAGCAGCGTGGCCACGCACAGGTTGCCCAGCGCGTCGGCGGCCATCGAGTCGAAGCGCTGGTAGTGCCCGCCCGGCGATGCGCACAGCATGCGCCCGCCGTGCGGCGACGGCCAGCCGTCCTTGCGCACGCGCCCCGGCGCCGTGATGTCGAAGGCCCAGAGCCGCGCGCCTTCGGTTTCGGCGTAGTAGAGCGTTCGGCCGTCGGGCGACAGCGCGATGCCGTTGGGCGTCATCACCGGCCGCGCCACCGCATGCACGCCGCTGCCGTCGCTGTGGCCGTAGAACACGCCGCCGCGGTCCATGTCGCGTTCGCGCGTCTTGCCCAGGTCGGTGAAGTAGAAGCCGCCCTGCGCGTCGAACACGATGTCGTTCGGCCCGCAGAGCGCGCCGCCGTCGGCTGTGTCGTAGAGCCGCTCGGCCCGGCCCGTGGCCAGGTTCACGCGCTCGATGCGTCCGCCCGAATAATCGTCGGCCTGGCCCACCGGGCGGTGGCAGCCATCGGCCTCGGTGTGCCAGCGAAAGCCGCCGTTGTTGCAGACGTACACCGCCCCGTCCGGCCCCATGGCCGCGCCGTTCGGCCCGCCGTCCAGGTCGGCCACCACCTGCACCAGCCCGTCGTGCCGCACGCGCGTGAGCGTGCCGCGCGCGATTTCGACCAGCAGCACGGAGCCGTCGTCCATGGCAACCGGCCCTTCGGGAAACTGCAGTCCGGTGGCGAGTTCGCGGATGTGCATCGGGAGCCCCTTTTCTTCCTTGCAGGGCTCCGAGTTTGCTTCTTCCTGGTTATTTCGTCATGCCTGGACCGGCATCAGCAATTTGTCGGGCGTGATGGGCAGGTCGCGCACGCGGCGCCCGGTGGCGTTGTAGACCGCGTTGGCAATGGCGGCAGCCACGCTGGTGATGCCGATTTCGCCCACGCCCTTCACGCCCATGCGGTTGACCCGGGTGTCGGTTTCGGGCGCAAAAAGCACCTGCACGTCGCCGATGTCCGCATTCACGGGCACGTGGTAGTCGGCCAGCGTGCGCGTGACGAAGTGGCCGCTGCGCTCGTCGAGCACCGACTCTTCCATCAGCGCGTTGCCGATGCCCCAGACGATGCCGCCGACGATCTGCGACGCCGCGGTCTTGGGGTTGAGGATGCGCCCCGCCGCAATCACCGCCAGGTAGCGCGGCACGCGCACCAGCCCCAGGTCTTCGTCGACCCACACTTCGGCAAAGTTGGCACCGAAGGCGTAGTGCGACCACGCGGCGATGTCCGCGCCCGGCGTGGCCGTGTTGCTGGCGCGCCATTCGTTCAGCTGGGCCGCCTGCAGCAGCTCCGCCACGCTGGGTTCTCGCACGAAGCGCAAGCTCACCTTCTCGCGCAGGTGCTGCTTGGCTGCTTCGCAGACCGCGAGCGCCGCGGTGCAGAAGGTGTTGGCGCCCCAGGAGCCGCCCGAGCCCGGCGTGGGCGGAAGCGCCGAATCGCCGAGCCGCACCTCGACCTTGTCGAGCGGCAGCCCGAGCGTCTCGGCGGCGGTCTGCGCAATGACGGTGTAGCTGCCGGTGCCCAGGTCGGTGGCGCACATCTCCACCACCGCGCGCACGTCGCGGCCGCTGCGCGTGAGCACAAGGTTGGCCGAGGCGCCGCGATGCGGTGCGCCGCGCGATGCCGCGCTCATGCCGTAGCCCACCAGCCAGTGGCCCTGCCTGCGGCTGCGCGGCATGGCGCTGCGGTTGCTCCAGCCGAATTTCCCGGCGCCGATGCGCATGCATTCGACGAGCGAGCGGCTGCCGAAGGGCTTGCCCGTGTCCAGGTCGGTCCTGGCGTCGTTCCTCACGCGCAGTTCCACCGGGTCGATCTTCAGCTGCTCGGCAAGCTCGTCCATCGCCGATTCGAGCGCAAAGCTGCCGGGCGCCTCGCCCGGTGCGCGGGTCCACTTCGGCGTCTGCACGTTGAGGCGAAAGGCGCGGTGGGTGACCTGCGAGTTGGGCACCTCGTACATCATTCGCGAGATGACGCCGGTCTGCTCGACGAACTCCTCGTGCACCGAGGTGTGGGTGACGGTGTCGTGGCCCAGCCCCGTGAGCCGGCCGCTGGCGTCGGCACCGAGCCGCATGTGCTGGCGGTTGTGCTGGCGCAGTCCGACCACCATGAACATCTGCTGCCGCGTGAGCACGTGCTTGACCGGACGCTTCACCAGGCGCGCGGCCAGCACCGCCAGCATCGCGTTGTCGCGCGTGAGGATCTTGCTGCCGAAGCCGCCGCCCACGAACGGGCACACCACGCGCACGTTCTCGCGCGGAATGCCGAAGGTGGCGGCAATGGCGGGCGCGGCATCGCTCACCATCTGCAGCGAGTGATGCACCGTGACCTTGTCGTCGCCCTCCCACGCGGCCACCGTGGCGTGCATCTCCATCGGGTGGTGGTGCTCGATGGGCGTGTTGTAGACCGCGTCGACGGTGCCTGCCGCGGTGCGCAGGCCCTGGTCGAGGTCGCCGCGCCGCGTGTCGGTCTTGTAGCCGGCGTTGATGGCGGCCGGCGCGTAGGCGTCCTTGACGTTGGCATCGAAGCCGATGCGCGGCTTTGCCGCGTCGTAGCTCACCTTCACCAGCGTGGCCGCATGGCGCGCCTGCTCGAGCGTCTCGGCCACCACGAAGCCGATGAGCTGCCCATGGTGGTGAATGGCCGTGTCCTGCAGCAGCGGCGTGGCGCGCGTGAAGCGGTTCTGCGGCGTTTCGGGCGCGGGTGGCGCCATCCTGGGCACGTTCTTGTGCGTGAGCACCAGCAGCACACCGGGCGATTGCTCCGCCGCTGCGGTGTCGATGTCGCGCACGCGCCCGGCCGCCACGGTGCTGCCCAGCGCAACACCGTACACCAGCCCCGGGTAGGAAAACTCGGCCGCATAGCGTGCCTGGCCGGTCACCTTGAGGCGGCCGTCCACGCGGTCGACCGGCTGTCCGATGAGGGGAGAAGCTTGCCTGTTCATGCCGTGCTCCTGCTCGTGGTTTCCAGTGCGCGCACGATGCTCCGTTTGGCCAGTTCGATCTTGAAGCGGTTGTGCTCGAAGCCCGTGGCACCGGCCAGCGCGGCTTCCGCCGCCTGGCGGAACAGCGGCATGCCGGGCTCGGCGCCCTGCAGCAGGGCTTCGGCCTCGCGCGCGCGCCAGGGCATGTGGGCCACGCCGCCCAGGCAGATGCGCGCCTGCCGGATGCGGCTACCCTCCATGTCGAGTGCGGCCGCCACCGACACCAGCGCAAAGGCATAGCTGGCACGGTCGCGCACCTTCAGGTAGTGCGAGCGCTGCGCGAAGCGGGCGCTCTCGGCCGGCAGGTCGATGGCGGTGATCAGTTCGCCCGGCGCCAGGTTGGCATCGAGCTCGGGCGTCTCGCCCGGCAGGCGGTGGAACTGCGCGATCGGAATCGTCCTGCGGCCTGAGGGCCCCTGCAGCTGCACCACAGCATCGAGCGCGTGCAGCGCCTGCGCCATGTCGCCCGGGTAGCTCGCGATGCACTTCGCGCTGGTGCCCAGCACCGCGTGGTTGCGGTTGAAGCCCTGCAGCGCGCTGCAGCCCGTGCCCGGCTCGCGCTTGTTGCAGGGCTGGGTCACGTCGTAGAAGTAGGGACAGCGCGTGCGCTGGCGCAGGTTGCCGCCGTTGGTGGCGGCGTTGCGCAACTGGCCCGAGGCGCCCGCAAGAATGGCCTGCGCCACCAGCGGGTAGCGCGTGCGCAGCACGGGGTGGTTGGCCGTGTCGCTGTTGCGTGCCAGCGCACCGAGCCGAAGCCCGCCCCCGGGCTGCGCCTCGATGGCCGCGAGCGGCAGGCGGTTGATGTCCACCAGCTGGTCGGGCGCTTCCACGCCTTCCTTCATCAGGTCGACGATGTTGGTGCCGCCGGCCAGGAATCTTGCCCCCGGCTGCGTGGCCGCCCGGACGGCCGTCTCTACATCAGTGGCGCGTGTGAATGCGAAGGGCTTCATGCGCGGCTCCTTCGGGTGTTGGCCGCGCGCGGCATCCGGCTGACTTCGCGCACCGCGGCCACGATGCCGGGGTAGGCGCCGCAGCGGCAGATGTTGCCCGACATGCGCTCGCGGATCTCGGCATCGCTCAGCGGCGCCACCGGCCCGGTGCGGCGCACGTCGGCCGTGACATGGCTCGGCGCGCCTTGCTCTGCTTCGCGCAGCATGCCCACGGCCGAGCAGATCTGCCCCGAGGTGCAATAGCCGCACTGGAACCCGTCGTGCTTGACGAAGGCCGCCTGCATCGGATGCAGCTCGCTGCCGCGCGCCAGGCCTTCGATGGTGGTGATCTCCGCCCCGTCGTGCGAGAGCGCGAGCGCCAGGCAGGAGTTGATGCGGCGGTTGTTCACGAGCACCGTGCACGCGCCGCATTGGCCGTGGTCGCAGCCTTTCTTCGTACCCGGCAGCGCCATCTGCTCGCGCAGCAGGTCGAGCAGGGTCGTGCGCGGATCGACCTGCAGCGCATGCGGCTTGCCGTTGACGCGCAGGGCGAGGGCCATGGACGAAGAGGGCGGCGCTGCGTCGGCATCCGCCTGCGCAGCCGATGCCACCGACGCAGCCATGGGCGCGGACGCCAGGATGCCGGCGATGCCGGTTGTTCCGCTTTCCGCGAGGAAGGCGCGGCGGGTCAGCTGGCCGGCGGGTGAAGGGATAAGAGGTCTGTTGCTGTCGTCGTCAGGCAAGCCATCGGCCTGCCGTTCATCGGAAAGGAGGGATGTCATCGTGGGTGGCAACTGGGGATCGATCGATGAATGAACCTCGTCGCGCGGGGCGTGGCCCAAGTGCTATCGAGGGGCGTCGATTCCCCAGCTTAGCCATCGATAACTTGTTGCAGGCATCGGTTTTTTTTATACCTGCGGGGCGCTCAGCCCATCCTGCGCCGCGTGTCGTCGTCGACCAGTTCGCGCAACGCGCTGAACAGCGGCGTGATGTCCGTGTGCTTCCTGCCGTAGCCGAGATTGAAGGCGTAGTCGAAGTCCGCGGGGTTCGCGCCCTGGTTGTGCTGCAGGATCGTCTCGAGCTTGTCGAGCGCCTTCACGGCTTTCGCTTCGGGGGAGGTAGCGTTTTCGTACTCGTCCCAGAGCGACAGCAGTTCGGTGCGCAGCTTGTCGTCGAGCGGCGCCATGAGCGTGAGCAGGTCGTTGCGCTCGCGCTCGCTCTTGTCCGGATGCACATGCTGGCTCACCGCCGGAATGTCGCCATGAATGGCCTCGCCCAGGTCGTGCACCACGCACAGCTTGAGCACCTTCGACAGGTCGAGCCCGGCCAGCTCTTCCTCGAACGCCATCGCCATCAGGCACAGCCGCCAGCTGTGCTCGGCCGTGCTCTCCGCGCGGCCGGAGGAGGTGTGGCCGCTGCGCAGCACGTCCTTGAGTTTTTCCGCTTCGCGCAGGAACGCGAGCTTGCCCTTGAGTCTCTCGATGTTCATGGCGAGGGATCGTAGTCAGGCCACGGGCGGGTGTCTACGCATGAGATATGCGCGTGGGGATGCTCCTCTTGGGATGGGCCGCGATGTGGGTGACCTTCGTCGTCATGCTGGCAATCTACGGCGCGTAGTCCCCGTCAATCCCCCCCGCACCCGCTGCGCTCCAGTACAGGCAGCAGTTGCGGCCCCAGCGACTTCAGCAGCTGCGTCGGCAGCGCGCTCGTGAACCGGTAGCGGGCGGCGTACGGTTCGTTCACGTAGGCCATGATGGTGCCGAAGTAGCGGTCGCCGATCGTGAACACGAAGGTGGCCGAGCGGCTGATCTTGCGCTCGGCGCCCGCCCGTCCGCCGCGGCCGTTGTGCCCGTAGCGATGGTCGCCGGTGCCGGTCTTGCCGCCGACCTCGATCGCGCGGCCATTCGCGTCCACCAGTGCGCCCTTCAGGCGCCGCGCCGTGCCGTCCTGCACCACCTGGACCAGCGCGCGGCGCACCGTCGCAGCCACCTCGGCGGGCAGCACCTGTTCGGCGCCCGCGTCGCGCGGTTCGAGTCGTGTCTCGTAGGGCGTGTCGCGCGCGAAGTGCAGCGCGTCGACCCGTTGCACCGGCCGCCGCACGCCGTCGCTGGCGATGATGCCCATCAGTTCCGCCAGCGCGGCCGGCCGGTCGCCCGAGGCGCCGATCGCGCTCGCATAGGAGGGCGTGAGCGATTCGAACGGGTAGCCCAGGCGCTGCCACGAGCGGTGGACCTCTGCGAAGGCGTCGAGCTCGACCAGCTCGCGCAGGCGCTTGTCCTGCGCGCTCTTGTGGCGCGTCTTGAAGAGCCAGGCGTAGACCTCCTGGCGTTCGCTCGCGCTCGCGTCCAGCACCTCGGTCAGTGTTGCGCCGGGGTGGCGCCGCAGGTATCCCACAAGCCAGAGCTCCAGCGGATGCACGCGCGCGACGTAGCCGCGGTCGGCGAGCGACAGGCCGGCGTAGGTGGTGCGCAGCGCCCGCAGTGCGCGCGGCGAGCCGGCGCCCTTGCCCAGCCGCTGCGTGAGCAGCTCGTCGAGCCGCTCTTCGCTGGCCTCGGGCTCGATCGTGAACAGCACGCTTGCCAGGCGCGGCGCCGATGGCTTCAGGCCCCGCAGCAGCAGCGCTTCGGCGCCCGCGGCCGACTGGCGCTGGTACTTGCGATAGAAGCGGATCAGGTAGGCCGAGCCTTCGCGGTCGGCAAAGCGCGCGAGCATCTCGCGCCGGCGCGGGTCGGCCGGGTCTTTCAGCAGGCGCTCGGCGTCGGACGCGCCGCCGAACATGCGGTGGCGCACCACGTCGCGCATCAGCCGGATGAACACCAGGTTGATCGAATGCTTGAAGCCTTCGCGCACCGTCATCGATTCGCTGTTGCGCGAGCGCTCGAAGTTCTCGAACTGGTGCAGGCCGCCGCCGGTGAAGAAGGACTCGCCCGGGTTCGCCGAATACTTTCGCTCCATGGCCGCCTCGAGCATCGGCGCAAGACGGTGATCCTTGGCGCGCAACAGGTACTGCCGCGCCCACGCACCGAGCGGATCGCGCGGGTTGTTCGGCAGCGCGGCGAGCTGGGCGGGGCTCTGGCCGGACCAGCGCGCGTGCAGCTCGGCCACGAGCTCGAGGTAGCTCACCAGCGTGCGCAGCTTGGCGGTCGAGCCCAGGTCCAGCCGCGCGCCCTGGTTCACGTCGAAGGGCTGGTTGATGTTGTCGGCTTGAACGCGCAGCAGGTTGGCCTGGGGGCCGCGCTCGAACAGCGTGAAGCTGTAGATCAGCGGGCCCGGGTCCGCACCCGGGTCGAGCAGATGGGGGCCGAACAACCCCGCTGCCTTGGCTGCGGCGGGCGTCCGCAGGCCGGCCAGCACCCGCGCCGCGAGTGCCTGCGCTTCGCCGTCCAGGCTGGTTTCGGCTTCGAGGTCGAGGCGCTCCAGGTCGTAGGCGCGCGGCACGTCGAGCAGCGTGGAGATGTGGGTGCGCAGCGCGGTCGCGGCCTTGCGCTGCACGAAATCCGGGCGCGGTGTCGACGGCAGTTCGGGCCGCAGCTGCAGGGGCAGCGGCAGTGCCGCATCGCGCAGCGAAGGCGCGATCAACCCCGCCTCGGCCATCAGCCGCAGGTAGCTGTCGGTCAGCCGGGCCAGGCCTGTGCCGTCGCCGAGCAGGTGCTGCGATGGGCGGCGCTGCGCGATCATCAGCGACAGCGCCTGCTTGAAGGCCTCCGCCTGGCGCCGCAGCGCCTCGGGCGTGGGCGCCGCCCCCTCGGCGTTGTCGGCGAGCAGGCGGTTGACCTCGCGGAAGTCGCGCCCGTACCAGGCCCACAGGCCATCGCCCAGGCCGTGCACCTCGCCGATGCCCGGGCGTGCGGCCAGCGGCACCGTGTCGAGGTAGTCGACGACGATCTGGCGGCGCCGCGCCAGCGTGTCCTCGCCATCCTGGTAGGCGCGCACCGAGGCCGAGACCATCTGGCGCAGCTTCTCGCGCACCGAGCCGGTGCGGCCCTGTGGCGAATGGCGGTACTTTTCGATCTGCGTGGCCAGGGTGCTGCCACCCGTTGCCGTCCCCCGCGGGTTGAACACCCGCAGCCCCTGCTCGACCGCGGCCTTGGCAAAGCGTTCCGGATCGAGTGCGGGGTTGCGCTGCGCCGATTCCGCGTCGAGCAGGTGGCGGTCCTCGACGAACAGCAGGGCGCTCACCAGCAGCGGCGGCACGTCTTCAAAACGCTCGTAGGCGCGCTGGGGCACGCGTGTGTGCAGCAGCGCCGCATTGCGGCAGTCGCGCACAGTCAGGCCGGCCTGGTTCTTCTCGCGGTAGGGCGTGAAAAGCCCGTGCTCCTGCAGCTCGACCAGCCGCGGCGACATGCGTGCCTGGCGCGTGATGGCAAAGCCCTGGGGCTCCAGGCGGTCGATGAAGTGGGGAAGATCGTGGTAGCCCAGCCGTTCGTCGTACGGCCCGGTCTGGGGGAAGCGGATCGCATCGCTGGCACCGGCGCCGACGCTGAAGCCGGTACCGCTGGCAAAGTCGCGCCAGAAGGCCGATTGCCATCGAGAAGTCTTCAACTCGTTGACAACCGCGTATCCGGCGAGCGCGCCCAGCACGGCGAATCCGCCACCGATCCACAAGACCTTCTTGAACCTTGTCATGCTGCCTCGCAAACAGTCTGAACCACGGGTTCGTGCATTGCGATGATGCGCTTTCCGTGGCCGGTTGGCGCGTGCGCCCGAGGGTCTTTGGTGCGGGACAACTACCTATGGCGGACTACCGTTGCATTGGCATACAAGATGTAGTTCTTTTGTTTTCAATGACAACGAGGCTCGGTCTTCCTCAGCCCACCGCCTTGATGAGCCGCTCGCGCCCCGCCTTGGCCAGCATCGACGCCACCGCGCACGAGGCCAGCCGTGCCGGCTCCGAGTCGGCCCGGCTCGTCAGGATCACCGGCACCCTGGTGCCCAGCACAATGCCCGCCGCATAGGCTCCGCCCAGGAAGCTGAGGCTCTTCGCCAGCATGTTGCCCGCGTCCAGGCTGGGCACGATCAGCACGTTGGCGCGGCCGGCCACCGGCGAGACGATGCCCTTGATGCGCGCCGCCTCGGCGTCGATGGCGTTGTCCATGGCCAGCGGCCCGTCGAGCTGCGCGCCGGTGATCTGCCCGCGGTCGGCCATCTTGCACAGCGCGGCGGCGTCCAGCGTGGAAGGCACCTTGGGGTTGACCGTTTCCGTGGCCGAGAGAATCGCCACCCGCACCGCCGGCATCTGCAGCGCATGCGCCAGGTCGATCGCGTTCTGCACGATGTCGACCTTCTCTTCGAGCGTGGGCGCGATGTTGATCGCGGCGTCCGAAATGATCAGCGGCTGCGCGTGGCCCGGAATGTCCATCACGAAGCAGTGACTGATGCGCCGCGATGTGCGCAGCCCGCCTTCGCGCCGCACCACCGCGCCCATCAGCTCGTCGGTGTGCAGGCTGCCCTTCATCAACGCATCGACCTCGCCGCGCAAGGCCATGGCTACGGCGGCGTCGGCTGCGGCGTGGCTGTGGGGGGTGTCGACGATGGGGATGGCCGAGAGGTCTGCGTTGGCCTCGCGTGCGGCCGCCTCGATCTTTGCGCGCGGGCCGACCAGCACCGGCGCAATGAGGCCCAGCGCGGCGGAAGCCAAGGCGGCCTCGAGCGACACGGCGCTGGCCGGGTGGACGACTGCGACGCGCAGGGGAGGGAGTGCGCGGGCGGCGGCGATCAGGCGGTCGTAGTGGGGGTGGGTGGCGCAGGGAGTTGAAGGCGCCATGCGCGCTCCGGAGGTTGGGTGGTTCGACGAGTTCTCCAACGCATCACGGCATTGCCTTGATCAACTCGAGCGCGCGACCGCGCGCTTCGGGCGCGAGCGCATAGAAGGCGAGCAGCAGTTCTGCCGCATCGTCATCCGTGGCGTAGAAATAGGCGACCGGGACGTTGAGCACGGCAGCCAATCGTTCGACGGTCAACCAATCCGGCGCGTGTTTGCCCCGTTCATATTGGTTCATCCTGGCGCTCGATGACATCTCGTCGATGCCGGCCATGATCCCCAACTTCTCCTGCGACAAGCCGGCTCGAAGCCGAGCGGCCTTCAGGCGCTTTGCAAGTACCGACAAAAAAAGCACCCCTAACAATTTTGATCAGGGATGCTCAAAGTTTCTGGCGCGGGCTACACTAAGGATTGCTTAGTAAACAGGGAGTTTGTCTTGGACGCGTCAGACATTCTTGAGAGCAAGTTGTCCCAACTGCAATCTCTGTTGAGTTGCTGCTATGGCGATGGGGGCGAGTGGTTCGAAGTGATTGGGGCGAGGCATCGGGACAACATCATGTGGATTGCGGCGGATCTGGCGACTGAGGTCACCCGGCTCTCTCAGGAGATCTTGAAAGGAAACCACGCGGTGGACCTGCCGAAGGAACGAGGACATCAGCCGGTGGGTGTCGCTGCCCACGCCGGTCCTCATGGCCGCATGGCGCCAAGCGCTCCCGACGATAGCCGCGCACGGAAATAGCCCGCGGTCTCTTCGTCACTGCAATAGACGTAGCATCCTTGCATGCCTCGCGTCATCAGCGTGCGGTAGGTGTTTTTGATGATCAGGTCTGCCTCGGCGGTAGCCTTCCTTGGGTCGGCTTTGAGCCGAACCTTGTAACCACGCAAGGTCTTGTCGTATCGATCCCGTGCATTCGGCACCGTCACGATGCGCCCGTCACGCACGATCAGATCTGGCCCGATGATCACGCCGATGTAGTCCACCTCGAGACCCTGGCAGGTGTGGATGCAGCCGACTTCGTTGATCGAGTTCGGCGCGATGATCCACAGGCTCCCATCGACATCGAGATTCCATCGCTTGCGATACTCCCCAATGACGATGTCGAAAGCCTTTGGGTCCTTCTTGCTGGTCCATGGCCAGCAGTAGCCAGCGACGACGCGGGCAGTGCCTGATTTGTTCTTCTCTGCGATCGACGCGTGGAGCTCGTCGGGCGTGCTGAAGATTTGAAAATCGAAATCGGCGGGAGTGAGCGTCTTGTTTGCCGTTTCTCGGACATCGAGCGTGTCGTCAAGCCAGGCGATGTAGCCATCTGAGCCGCTGCACCTGAACTGGGATGCCAGTTCGTATTCCGATACCTCCGCGCCCTTGCGGATACCGAAGTCGCGAATGGTTTTCTTGGTGCCGATGTCGTTCAGCGTCACGCGCTGATCCTCATCGATGAAGAACACCGTGCACTTGGCGGCGGCGATGAGTTCCTTGACTTGGTTCTCACCTAGGTTGCCGTACAGGCCGCTCTTCTCGTTCAAGCGATGGGCCTCGTCCACGATCAGCACGTCGAACTGGTCGGTGGGTGTGTCGATGAAACCACCAGAGCCCGTGAAGAGGTTGGAGTAACGCGTGCGCGTCATCGTGCCGGCGAGCTTGGTCTCATAGACGCGCCTTGGCGCGGCATTCTTTGAAACGTACTTGCAGTTCAAGCCAGCACCCATCAAAGCGACAAGTGCGTTGATGGCGAGAACGGTTTTCCCAGTTCCTGGTCCGCCTTCGATGATCACCACCTTGGGGCTTGCGCTCGATGCGGCTCGACCAGCGGCCAGGATGTTCTCGTAAACCTCCTTCTGGTCGTCGATCAGAATGAACTCCGCGTTTCCCTTCAGCAGTCCGGCAAGACTCTCGCTGAGCGCCTTCGATGGTCTGATTCGGCCATTCACCAGTTCGTAAAGTACGCTCGGGTCGCCGAACTTGATGTGCTGCTTGATGAAGTTGCGCAGCAAGCCTCGCTCGGTCTCGCCCCGCAAGAACAGCGGCGCCTTCGCGATGTAGCCAGCGTAATGGTCCGAGTCGATGACGCCGTCGCGTTCGTAGTTGTGCAGGTATGCGCAGGCCTGAACCGCGATGCCACCGGAATAGACTGCCTCGTTGAAGCCCTCCATCAAGGAGGCATAGGACCAAGCTTGGTACGAAGGATGAACGACCTCTCGGTGTCCTCCGCCGAGGTAGGTGTTGACCAGTGCGTCCTTGGTCGAAGACTTCACCTTGTCCCATTGCTTGAGCTCGACGATGACTACGTTCTTCGAGTCGTCGTGACCTCGGCCGGTCAGGCTTATGTCGATGCGTTTGGAACTTTGCGGGATATGCAATTCGACAGCTACGCCGACGTCATTCGGGATTTCAGAATCGCTGAGGACTCTCGACATGTAGCCAAGCGAATCCCTCCACGACCTCATCTCTGCCGCCGGCACCTTGCGGCCGGTGGCGCTGAAGTACTTGGCGAGGATGACGTCTTCGATGTCCCTGTCGTTGTTGTCGCTGAGAAATTGCTTCTTGTCGGCCTCGTAGACGATCACGTCAATCCTTCACAGATTTGCCGGCGTGAGGCTGGTTGTGCTTCTTGCTACTGCCTCGTACCTTGTCTGCGGGGTACCGAACGGCGTTGTCCTTCAGCTTCTGCTGGACTGCGGCATCGAGGTCGACGCCCAAGACCGAAGAGAGGCGAACGAGGTAGAGCAGGATGTCTGCGAGTTCGTCTTGAACGGCCTTCGCTGTCTGCGGGTCTCTGCCGGCGTCTTTAGACGCTTCTTCCGGCATCCACTGAAAGATCTCGCTCAGTTCGCCAACCTCGCCGGTCAGGGCCATCACCAAGTTCTTTGGGGAGTGGAATTGAGCCCAGTCGCGCTCGTCTGCGAACTGCTCCAAGCGGGCTGCGAGTTGTGCCAAGTCGACCAGCGCGGTGCCTGAAGTTGCGTCAGCGGCATCGGTCATGTTGAGGCTCTCCTGTTGCCCATTGCCAATGAGGTGGGAGTGAACGGTCTTGCTCACGTTTCAAGAAAGTAGGTGCGTAGGCCGGGCTCGGTCATGAAACAAGTGTATCGAGAGAAGCCCTCTGCCATTTCACATTGTTGAAGAAAATTGGGCGCGAAGCAGCGGGTCCTCCCTATACAGCGGGCTGACTTAGGGCGCTCAGGATCCAAAACAACGAGTCAGAGAAACAATAGTTAACTGCGACTGAGCGATTGAAGTTAAAGTGTGTCACCAATCGTTAATTTGTGCCGGTGATGAACGACAATTTCTGTGCAAGTCGCGAAGTACAGGCCCGACGTGATCTTTTCCAAGTTGCTGAACTGACGCTGAATTGGCGGTTGCAGATCAATTTCTTGGCGAATTGAGATGCCGAGCGATCAAATTTCTCCTGCTTTCTCAGTCGCCGCGGCGCTTCCGTCTTTTGTTTTGGGACGCGTCTATCGCCGTTCGCAGGATCTCCATTCGGCGTTTGGCGGTGGAGAGCAGAGCGGGATCTCCAACTCTGCGCGGGCACCAGTGACGTTCCTGTTCACGGGAAGTGGTGAGCGCTATGGCTACGCTGATCGATTTGATGAGGAGGGCACCTTCTTTTACTTCGGTGAAGGGCAGAAGGGCGACATGAAGTTTGTTCGCGGCAACCTAGCGGTTCTCAACCACTCGAGCCAGGGCAAAGCGCTGCACCTGTTCCGCGTCATTGGCAAAGGCAAGGGGCAAAAGTATCTTGGTGAGTTCGTCTATCAGGATCACGACTGGGTTACTGCGGCTGATGTGGACGGGAAGCCCCGAAATGCGATTATTTTTCGGCTCGTACCCGTCGCGCGTCTAGAGCAACTTGAGCTTGCCTCCGCAGACGCGCCCGTTGAGGACGTGACGCTTCAAGAGTCTAGAAATCGAGCTATTGCCGCGTCCAAAGTTAATGGCTCGCAAGAAAGCAAGAAAGGGAGCCGCACGATTTATGAACGAAGCCGCGCGGTGCGCGACTATGTCCTGCAACGTGCAGCTGGCAAATGTGAGCTTTGCGAATTGCCTGCACCCTTTCGCCGAAACGATGGCCTGCCTTACTTAGAGCCGCACCACACCACGCGGTTGTCTGATGGGGGGCCTGATCACCCGCAGTTTGTTGCAGCGCTTTGCCCAGCGTGCCATCGAGAAGTGCACTATGGAGAGCACGCGCAGGTAAAGAATTTGACGTTGAAGGAAAGGCTGCAGGTTCTTGAGGCCTCTGGACCAGCCTGACTTCGTGCCCACGGCCCATTTGCGGGTCAAAAAGGCAAAAAGCCCCTGACTCTTGCGAATCAGGGGCTTTCTATTTGGTGCCGGAGAGATGAATCGAACACCCGACCTTCTCATTACGAATGATCGGATACTGTGATTTGCTTCCCTCGGGCAGCTCAGCTAAAATCAACAAAATCAATAACTTACGGCAGATGACTGGTTGAATATACAGCATCAATATTGATTAATATTTGGCGATTTTGGCTACACAGTGGCTACACGGCTTTCGGTGTAGCCACTTCCGACCGGAGCACCGCACATGGCCCGACCGAAGAAAAACGAAGCGCCGGACACCACGCAGTGCGTGAACCTGACCCTTGGCGTTATCGAGCGGTTGACTTGCCGTATCGACCAGAAGGCCCAGGCGTTCTTGCGCGACAGCCATGTGCCCGGCCTGCGCGTGCGCGTGACGAACACCGGCGCGAAGTCGTTCGTGTTCGAGTCCAAGCTGAACCGCCAGACCATCCGTCGCACGATTGGCGACGTTCGCGTCTGGTCCATCGAGCAGGCACGTACCGAAGCGCGCCGCCTCGCCGTCGTGCTGGACAATGGACTGGACCCGCGAGAGATTGAGCGCCAGCAGGTCGCCGACAAGGCCGCACGGGCGGCGGCCGCTGCAGCCCACGCCGTGACCGTGGGTGAGGTGTGGCCGCTGTACTTGGAGCACGGTCGGCCCAAGCGCCGCGAAGCGTGGAAGCCGCGCTACCTGGCTGACCTGAAGGCGATGGCGGCACCTGGCGGGGTGAAGAAGAAGAGAGGGGAGGGACTGACCCGGCCTGGGCCGCTCTCTCCGCTGCTCGCGCTGCCGCTGGCGGCAATCAACGAGGACAGCCTGAAGGCTTGGTACGACCGCGAAGCGCGTACCGGCAGGCATCAGGCGGCTCGCGCCCTGATGATGTTCCGTGGTTTTCTGCGCTGGTGTGCGGGGCGTCCCGAATACCGGGGGCAGACCGACCGCGAGGCCGGCAGGGCCGCCGCCCTGGTGGAGAACTTGCCGAGCAATACGCGCCGCACCGACGCGCTGGAGGCCGCGCAAGTGCCCGGCTGGTGGGCAGGCGTCGCGCAACTCGGCAACAGCGCCGCATCGGCCTACCTGCGCGCCTTGCTGTTGACGGGAGCGCGCCGCGAAGAACTGGCCGCGTTGACCTGGGCGAACGTGGATTTCCAGTGGCGCAAGCTGACCATTGCCGATAAGGTGGACGCGAGCCGCACGATTCCGCTGACGCCCTACCTTGCGCAGCTGCTGGCCAGCCTGCCCAGGGGCGGGCCGTACGTGTTCGCCAGCGCCAGCAAGTCGGGCCGCATCGCTGACGCTCGCTCAAGCCACGCCAGGGCGCTGCAAAGCGCAGGCATCGAGGGCCTGACCATCCACGGCCTGCGCCGTTCGTTCTCCCTGCTGGGCGAAGCTGCCGGAGCGCCGGCAGGTGCGTTTGCCCAGGTCATGGGCCACAAGCCCAGCGCCACTGCTGAAGGCTATCGGCCGCGCAGTGTTGACGCGCTGCGCCCCTTCCTGGAGCAAATCGAGGGGCACATCTTGGACGTGGCTGGCGTCGTGTGTATGCCCAACGTAGAGCCCGGCAAGCTGCGCGTCGTTTCGGGTGCTGCCGCTTGAATGTTAGACGTCCTCGCTAAAACGCTCTCTAAAGTCATTTCTTGTCACCGTCCCTTCCTTGACTAGCTCTCGATACCTGAGCGCCTGCCGCAGGCTATGGACCAGTGCTTCTCCATCGGCCAGCATTGAGAAACCCTCATAGAAGATCGTCGTCTCGGCATAGTGAAGACTGATCATGTTCATCGACCTTCGAAGCGCTTCAAGTGCAATCTCAATTTCTTCTCGCGAAGGTCCCATCCTCGGAATGACGTCATCATTCAACATGGTCGCTCGATCAAAATGGGCGATCCATTTATTTCGGCGATGCCTGATCTTGACGCAAGCCGCTGCGAACTCTTGCATTGGCGCCGCCATCTTGTCAGCCGCTAGCACTTCACCCGATGCTTGAAGCTGTTGATGAAGGGCTGCCAGTGTCATGTTCTCTCGATTACCCGAGCCCGCTGGATCACCGAGTTTGCTAAGGGATAGTTGGACATCATGCAAGAGAACATCTTGGAGAACGTTGAAGAAAGTCCCCGCGGATGCGTTGAGCAGGTCTACTCGTTCCTTGCTAGTTCCGAATAGCTGTCGATAAATGATCCAACGGCCATGAAGCCAAGTGATTTCCCTATTAAGGGCGATCCAGAGCGTGTGAATCTGAATCGGGTATCGGGGGTCAACAGTTTTCATATGCAAGGGATTTGTCGCCGCCCTGAAAGGCTACTCATGGCAGACCGCAGCCGCTTCTCGACCGGAGACGAGTCCGAGAGCTTGGATTCCCATGTACGCAAATTGCGAGTTGCTTCCGTTCATCGTCTTCATTTCCCGCCATCAAGCATTTCGTCGACCTTCTTGGAAAGGGCATCATGCATGGCTAGGTGCGCAATTTGGCGGAGAGCTAATAGCGCAAAAGTGCCGGAGGCTTTGAGTACCTCGACCACCTCCTCTGGATCGAAGTTTGGTTCAATGATGTCGCCCTTGATGCGGCGGCCGAGCTGGAACATCCCGCCATGGGTATAGCTGTTCATGGCCTTCCATGAGCTGTGCTTCAGTCGAGACAGCAGCTTGTCGCTGAAATCGGCATGCGCTTCGACCGCTTCAACTAGACCACCGAAAACCAAAGGAAGCGTCTCTTTGGCCACAAAGGCCTCCACCTCCTCTGGAGTCGCGCATCGTTGCAACCACGCACCGCGGACGAGCGCTTCCATCGCAGCCCTCAGTAGCGCGAATGCCGGGCCGTTCATCCGGGCGAGTGCTAAATGCACAATGCCGGCATGGTGCTCGATGGTTAAATCGAATAGCAGTCCGGGCACCAGTGATGTTCGTTGTGTAGGAATTTCGATGTTGTCTTGCTGCTCGGCAATCCATCGATACAAGTCCTGCGCCTTGCTCAACGTTTTCTGTAGTTCTTCAGGTAGCGGCGGTAAGTTTTGCAAGGGCAAGGGGCGCTCCAGTTCTGCAACCGGGGGTTGACGGGCAACGTGTCTGATGGCCTGCTCGTGGCGCATTCTGCCGGAACCGAAGTACAAGCGGTCGTCAGCCGAGTCACTACACTTCAGCACGCCTCGTGGACATGCTCTGAAGGGACGCCTGGTCTTCGACCCATGAATCGAATGCGTCAGCCGCGTTCCGACCAACCGAGAGGGCGCCGGAGCCTAGTGAGCTAGGATCCGTCCAAAAGAGGAGAGATCATGCGTGCCTTGCCTATCGCGATGGCCTTCGGGCTCATGAGCAGCGCGGCGATGGCCGATTGGGCCAACCCTGAATTGGATTCTCGCAACTTGTCCAAGGCGCAGTGGAATGCAATTGCTCGGGGTGATTTCGCCGAATGCGACGCTGACGCGAAGATCAAGGCCCGCCAAGCCAGTGCTGCTCCGCCGCGATGCAGCGAGGCCATGGACTTCGCCGTGTTCCAGCAATGCCAACGGCTGAATAGCAGCCGCACCGCCGGCCGGGAGCAAATGTACGAGGATCTCCTCTACGGGTGCATGGC